>OCZT010000552.1_pt1 | contig 37378 bp, 23 predicted proteins | sample 1539031 | NCBI WGS metagenome assembly OCZT01 (sample SAMEA3539308, study PRJEB22396) | soil metagenome | biome: tundra; feature: field; material: soil | place: USA | collected 2010-05 | depth 0.15 m
GTGGGACAATGACTACCTCCTGCATTTGCTGGGGAATTAAGATGCGTTTGCCCTGAGTCCTTGCTACGGGCAATGGACAGCCAACCGGAATATGTGATACCCAAACAAACGACGATAAGATGAGAGTCCACAGCCGGCTGATTGTCCGGATTGTATAGTTATCAAAGCTATTGTCATGAATGAAGTGGGCTTGCGTTAAGCCGTCCCGGACTGGCATACTCCACCAAGAGCGGATTGCCATCGCCCGCCAGTCTTGGTGCTCTGCTGGCCTTGTCCGCGCAAACATGAGTGGGCATGAAGATACACTGTCCCGTTTTCCTTCCTGCCCTGACTCTCGCCATTTCAAGATGGACGCGCTTATGTCCCCCGGCGGCGGGTTTCGATCCTGCATCTATCACAGGCGCCCCACTTAAAGTAACGTGAACGGGATCGACTAGCGAAAGTAAGGATGGTCTGATGGGCAGTCTGCTGAAGGCATTGTCAGCGCGAAACCGCGCCGTAACTACGGAAATACAACACAATTGGAGCGCCTTCCGGATGCAGGCCTGTGTGTTCTTGGGGGCTACCGCTTTCTTCTTCGGCTCCGTCGCCGGTGCGCAAATCTCTCCCGGGCCGCTGGCCCGGGCGCACCAGAGCCTGAACGGTGACACCAATTGCACCAAGTGTCACTTGGTTTCAACCAAGGCTCCTACCTTTCGCTGCCTTGAGTGTCACCAGGAGATTTCAGTCGAGTTGCGCTTTCAAAAAGGGCTGCATGCCACTTATCCGCAGGGCGGTCCGCAGGGTTCTGCATGCGTCAAGTGCCATTCCGACCACAACGGCGAGACCTTCAACATGCTGCACTGGGATCCCACTCACAAGGGCTTCGACCATTCAAAGACCGGCTATGTGCTGGACGGCAAACATGCCACGACCAACTGCCGCGACTGCCACAATGCCAGTCACATTCCCGCGCCTTCAAAAGCCCTTCTCACTACCAAGGACCTGAATCACACCTACTTGGGCTTGTCGCCGACTTGCACCTCCTGCCACGAGGACAAGCACAAAGGCAGCTTTGGGCCCAATTGCCTGCAATGCCACAACACCACCGATTGGAAGAACGCCAAAATGGATAAGGAGCACTTCGACCACTCGAAGACGCACTATCCTTTGACCGGCGCACACAAGGAGGTTGCTTGCGAGAAGTGCCACACCGCAGGTCCAGACGGACAGCCCTGGTATTTCGGAATCCCGTTCTCCACCTGCACGGCTTGCCACACTGACCCGCATAAAGGCGAGTTCAAGCAGTCCTGCGAGTCCTGCCACACCACCTCGACGTGGAAGAAGAGGGGCTTCACCTCGACCTTCGACCACTCGAAGACGAAATTCCCGCTGCTCGGCAAGCACCTTGACGTGGGCTGCGTGGCCTGTCACAAGAGCGCCGACTTCAAGACGCAAATAGCATTTGCCAATTGCGCCGATTGCCACAAACCGGATCCCCACGGCGGCCAGTTCCTGAAGCGCCCGGATGGAGGCCGATGCGAGAGTTGCCATTCGGTCAAAGGCTGGAAACCGACGACGTATACGGTGGCGGATCATGCCAAAACCAAGTTCCCCCTGGTTTCTCCGCACGCCAAGGTGAAGTGCGACGAGTGCCATAAACCGGCAGGCAAAGAGACCGTGTACAGGTTGAAGTTTACGCTTTGTGTTGACTGCCACAAGGACGAGCACGAGGGCCAGTTTGTTGCCGCTCCGTGGAACAATCACTGCGAAAAATGCCACAGCGGAACCACATGGAAGACCTCAGACTTCACGATGGACAAACATCAGAAGTCCAGCTGGCCGCTCACTGGTGGGCACGTAGCGGTGGCTTGCAGCGACTGCCACAAGCCGCTGATTGGATCGAAGGTGGCGCTCTATCACTTCAAGAATCTCAATTGCACCACCTGCCACGAGGACATTCACAAGGGCGAGTTTGCCCAACGAATGGCCATCCTCGATAGCAAAGGCAAGCCCTTTGGATGTGAGGCCTGCCACTCGACCAAGGAATGGAAGGACCTGTCGAAATTCGACCACCAGCGCACTGATTTCCCCCTGGTGGGCTCGCATCGCGCCGTGGCCTGTGCCGATTGCCATAAACCGCCGAACATGGAACTGAATATGCTGAACGTTCAGTTCAAGAGCGCTCCCAAGGCTTGCAGCGAGTGCCACGAGAACCCACACTCCGACCAGTTTGGCGCCCGCGCCAACAACTGCGAATCCTGCCACAACACTAACAAATGGAAACCCTCGCTCTTCGATCACGAGAAGACGGCATTCTCACTCAAGGGAGGCCATCAGGATATCGCTTGTGGGGCATGCCACACCCTGAAAAAGCCGATGAACGAGAAACTGGTGCTCTTCTACAAGCCATGTCCTACGGCCTGTGAGGCTTGCCACGGAACCAACATTCCGAAGGAGAAGGAGAAGGAATGAGTTGACCGGTCAGAAGTGGATAAAATTGACATGGATCAAGTAATTTTTACATGACTCTTCTTATACTGAGCCGAACTTTTTTGATAGACCGGTTTCGCGCCTTATTGTAGGCTGGTTTGGAAATTGCTTTTGTGATTTGAGTCACTAGTTAGGAAAGATACCGTCAAAGCTGGACAATCTCTGGATTTATCCATTTTGTTGCCTCTGAACTACACATCTTCCGGAAGAGCGGCCAGCACCTAAAGGGCCGTCCACAAGAGACATCGGCCAGCAGATTGCTTACGTGAATTAATACAGATGACTCTTGGAAGAACCGGGAATTGAGGCCAGAGTTCCCCTGCGCGTGGAAAGTAACGGCGGTTTCGCGGTGAGCGAAATCACAAGGTCGCCCGAAGGCCAATCTGGTTGATGTGGTTTGACGCGAATTCATCGGCAGGCGATCTTGCACCTGACTGATTCGCGGCATCTTAAAAGGCATGGAGTGAATGATGAACCGGAGACGCTGGCTCCTCACGATCGGCATTGCGCTGCTACCGCTGCTTACCGGCATGGCGGTGCAACAGCCGGCTGAAAAAGGGCAATCGCCCACGGATAACCCTCGGCCAAGTGTGGGCGGTCCGCAGGCCAAGGTGACCAATCCGCACGGTCCCATGTACTCGCCCTGCCAGAACTGCCATACGTACACCAGTTGGAGACCCATCCGCTCTAATCCCGAATTCAATCATGACCAGACGCCTTACCCCTTGCGCGGCATGCACCAGAAGGTGCCCTGCACGGCCTGCCATACGAGTCTCGTTTTCAAAAACGTAAGCACCCATTGCGCGGACTGCCACGCTGACATCCACCGCCGTCAGTTCGGCGCCAACTGCGAGAGCTGCCACACGGTGGCAGGCTGGCATGTCTCGCTGGACGCCATCAAAAATCACCAGAACCGTTTTCCGCTCGTGGGTGCGCATGCCCTGGTTGAGTGCGATGAGTGCCACAAGAGCGCTGCGGTCGGGCAGTTCCAGGGACTTTCCACCGCCTGTTACTCGTGCCATCAGAAGGACTACCAGACCCCGGTCATCAATCACGTGACTGCCGGGTTCCCGACCACCTGCGAAGGTTGCCACACAATGGACAGCTGGTTCGGGGCCAAATTCGATCACCTGAAATACACCGGCTACGCGCTGACTGGGACGCATGCCACGCTGCCTTGCACAGACTGCCACATCAACAATGTCTTCGCAGGGACGCCGGTAGACTGCTATTCGTGCCATACCCACACCGTAGACTTTCAGAACACCACCAATCCACCCCACGTGGCGCTCGCCTTACCCCACGATTGCGCCGTCTGCCACACGACTACCGACTGGCTGAACGCAAAATTCGACCACACGCTTTACGCCCACTATCCGCTGACGGGCGCACACGCGACCGTTGCTTGCGCGGCCTGCCACACCAACAATAACTACTCGTCGACGCCAACCGCCTGCTATTCCTGCCATCAGAAGGACTTCACCGGGACCACTGCGCCCAATCACGTATCAGCTGCCTTCCCAACCGATTGCAGCTTATGCCACACCACCACCAATTGGACATCGGCTACTTTCAATCACAACACCACGGCCTTCCCGTTGACCGGCGCTCACATGACTGTCCCCTGCGCCCAGTGCCATACCAATAACAACTTCACAACGGTTCCCACGGATTGCTATTCGTGCCATACAACGGATTGGAACGGAACTAACAATCCGCCCCACGCCGCGTCGGGCTTCCCGACCACGTGCGCCACGTGCCACAACACCACGGCGTGGACAGCGGCGACTTTCAATCACAACAACACTTCGTTCCCCTTGACAGGGGCCCATACAACCGTGACCTGCGCACAGTGCCACACCAATAACAACTACACGACGCTGCCGACCGCTTGCTACGGCTGCCACCAGGCTGACTGGAACGGGACCACCAATCCTCCTCACGCCACAACGGGCTTCCCGACCGATTGCACCATCTGCCACTCGACCACCAACTGGACTACGTCCACCTTCAATCACGCATCGACGGCATTCCCGCTGACCGGCTTCCACGCAACCATGTCCTGCGTACAGTGCCACACCAGCAGCACCAGTTACAACGGGTCGCTGCCAACCGCATGCTATGGCTGCCATCAGGCGGACTGGAATGGAACCACCAATCCGCCCCACGCAACGTCTGGCTTCCCCACTACGTGTGACACTTGCCACAGCACCACGAACTGGACTGGAGCGACATTCAATCACAACACCACGTCGTTCCCGCTTACCGGCGCGCACACCACCGTACCTTGCGCGTCCTGCCATACCAATAACAATTACCTGACCCTGCCCACCGCCTGCTACGGTTGCCACCAGGCAGATTTCACCGGGACCACCAATCCTCCTCACGCCACAACGGGCTTCCCGACCGATTGCACCATCTGCCACTCGACCACCAACTGGACTACGTCCACCTTCAATCACGCATCGACGGCATTCCCGTTGACCGGCTTCCATCTGACCATGCCCTGCGTGCAGTGCCACACTTCCAGCACCAGTTACAACGGGTCGCTACCAACCCTTTGCTCCGGTTGCCACATGGCGGATTACAACGGAACTACGAATCCAGCACACGCGGCTGCAGGCTTCCCCACAACCTGCGACACATGCCATAGCACCACCAATTGGACAGGGGCAACCTTCAATCACAACAACACGCCGTTCCCGCTGACCGGCGCGCACACAACCGTCGCTTGCACCCTTTGCCACATTAACAACGTCTTTGTCGGGACGCCCACGGATTGCTACTCCTGCCACACAAAGGACTTCACTGGAACCACGAATCCCAATCACGTCTCCGCAGGATGGCCGATAACGTGTGTCACTTGTCACACCACGACCGCCTGGATGCCGGCGAACTTGCCCACCAGTTACCACACCTTCTTCCCACCCAACCATGGCAATGCGGGCTCGGTTTGCACCACCTGTCACACCAACTCCACGGACTACTCCGTGTTCACCTGCACCGCCACCTGCCATGGCAGCGGCAACGCCGCCAACTTCAACCACCCCAACACGAATGGGTACGTGTACAACAGCATTAACTGCTATGCATGCCACAAGAGCGGTGGAGGAGGATAGTACCGAATGCTGGATATTCTCGACAGTTTAAGTTCGACCTATCTTGGAGGAAGACTCTAAATGCGCCATAACTTATTGACGGTCACCATTCTTGTTTCCACGGTCTGCGCAGCGCAGCAGCCCGCGCTCGCTCCCCCTGCAAGCGCTCCCGCTGAGGCGGCGCAGACCCTCCCGGCACGCACCGCCACAGCTCCTTCGCGGACCGAGTTTCACGTGAAATATATAAGTGGGTCGAGTGTATATATCGATGGCGGCCGGGAAGCGGGACTTGCGGAAGGCACAAAGCTCGTTCTCAAGCAGGATCCCACCAAACCGGAAAAGGATCCCTCTAACGCGGCCTTGGAACCCGGAGTCATCGCCAAGCTGACCGTCGTCTCGGTCGCTTCCACCTCCGCGGTTTGCGAGGTGGCGGCAACGTCTCGGGAACTCGTCGTCGGCGATGCGGTCTGGCTGCCCGATACCGAAGTCGAAAAGATGGTCGAAAAGAACACCGTCGGCAATACTCGCAAATACCCGATGGTGGTGTCTTTCAGCGAGGGCGATCCGCTTGACGAGGAAGTGCGTAACACGGTTCCGCGTCCGCCGCTTCCGGAGATCAACGAGGCGCGTGGAAGAATCGGCTTCGACATGAGCACCATCAACCAACTCGGTCAGGGAAGCACCACCTCCACCGAGTACGGGATGGTGTTCCGCGGCGACTTTACGCGGATTTGGGGAACCCATTGGAACCTCAACGGCTACTGGCGCGGAAACCTGCAGCACTCCAACACCCCGTCCCAGCCTACTTTGCAGGACACCATCAATCGCACCTACCTGATGAACGCAACCTACGTGAATCCGGCCGGCCATTGGACCTCCGGCGTCGGCCGTCTTTATCTTCCCTGGGCTTCCAGCCTGGAGACCATCGACGGCGGCTATTTCGGATGGCAGTTCTCCCCCAATGTAGTTAGCGGTGTCTTCGGCGGATCAACTCCCGATCCAACTTCATGGACTTACAACCCGAATGGAAAAATCGGCGGAAGCTTCGTCAATATTCATGGCGGGAGCTTTGAGGACTTCCACTATTCCAGCACAGCGGGCGTGGGCGTCAACATGCTTGGCTGGACGGTTCAAAGGCCATTTGTCTTCACCGAAAACAACATCTCGTTCAAGCGCTATTTTTCCATCTACCACTCCATGCAGATCGACAAGCCTACCCCGAATCCCAATACACCCCCTGTGGGCATAGGTTTTGGCCAAAGCATGCTTTCGTTCCGTGTTCAGGTTCATCCGCGTGTCACTCTTGATCTGACTCACACTTACTTCCGCGATGTGCCAACCTACGATTCAGCCCTGGTTGGAACAGGCTTGCTGGATAAGTATCTTTTCCAGGGACTGAATGGCGGCGCTCGAATTCAGTTCCCCATGCACATCATAGGCTACTTCAGCCTCGGAAACAGCAGCGATTCCAGCGATCCGAAAAGTTCCCTAAATACCCTTTTCGGAGCCACGATGTCTAATATATGGAAGACCGGATTGATTGTCGATGCGCGTTACTCGAAATTCGACAGCGCGTTTGCCGCTGGAACTTACCGTTCAGTCTCTCTCACCAGAGACCTGGGAGAACGGCTCCGGATGAATGTGCAATTTGGCAATTACAATTACACCTCGTCGCTAGCCGCAAACAGCAACTCGCGTTTCGTTAACGCCATGTTCGATACTAATCTGGGATCCAGGTACTTCGTGCAAAGCATGTTCACCATGCAGCGGGGAGGCACCATGGATTACAACCAATGGACCACAACTTTCGGCTATAGGTTCGATAACCGGGCTTCAGCAAAGAGGAAGGCGGCATCTCATGCCAATCAATAAGAACTCAAAGTGGATTTTTGCAGGTCTTTTAATGACGCTGCCGGTAGCTTTGGCCGCTGGCCAGTCGGCACCCGCCGCCAATCCGATTGACCTGGCGCAGCGGCAGGTTACCGCCTATCTGGCCGAGCTTGCAGACCTGCACTGCACAGAGTCCGTTACCCAGGAGAAGCTGGCTGAAAATGGTCACGTGCAGGCTACGGAGCGCGCTAAATACGATTACCTCATCATGATGGACGGGAACCAGGATGACTTTCAGTTGAATGAGTCGCGCATTGAATCCTCGGCTTCGCGCCACAAGCCGCTGCCCATGCTGGTGACCAACGGTGCGGCTACGGTTCTGCTGGTTTTCCACCCCTATTACCGCGACAGTTTCACCTTCGAGACCGGCCAAGACGAAATGGTCGGCGGTAAGCCTGCCATTCCGGTGCACTTCAAGCACATCCCGGGGCGGCGCACTCCGGCAGCTCTTGCCCTGCGCGGTCGCGAGTACCCGTTGGAACTTGAAGGAACAGCTTGGCTGGATAAGCAATCTGGGGAAGTGGAGAAAGTTGACGCGAACCTTCTCCACGACATGAGTGACGTGGGGCTCCGCTCCTTGCATATTCAGGTTGATTACAAGCCGGCAGTTCTCGGAAAGTCCGCATCGAGCATGACACTGCCCGCCATGGCAGTTGTCGATGTTACGACTCCGCTTCAACATTGGCGCAACACTCATGTCTTCGATAATTACAAGACCTTCTCGACCGATGCCGAGCAGGATCCCAACGTAAAGTTGCATGCCGCGAATCCTACTGCCGGCAACGACACCACCGCCGCCGTGGTTACCACCGATGCCAAGGAGAAACCATAACTATGTCATTGCTTCAAAGCCCCACGCCCGCCACCACCCCCACGCGCAAAAACGCGGCGGCAGCGCGTAAAGGCAAGAAGACAGAAGTCGGTCATAACATTCGCGTTGCCCTCGCTGCCGCGGCGTCTATCTTATTGCTGGCGTCGATCGCTATCTATGGAGCAAATTACTATTTGCTTCCACTCGATCAGCGGCCTTACTCAGATAAGTACCAGTTGCTCAAACCCAGCGGTACCATAGGACTTAACCTGGGTGTGTTCGGCACTGTCTTGTTCTTCATCATCTTCCTTTACGCTTTGCGTAAGGTCATCCCCTGGCTGGGCCGCTTCGGTACTGCAAAGCACTGGATGGATTTCCATGTTATAGCCGGTGTTACAGCGCCGTTTATCATTGCCTTCCATGCATCGTTCAAATTCCAGGGTATTGCCGGCTTCGCGTTTTGGATCATGGTGTCAGTGGCGTTGAGTGGTGTCATCGGGCGGTATCTCTATGCCCAGATTCCACGCTCTCTCTCAGCGGCAGAGCTGTCGCTGAATGATTTGCAACTCAGCGAGAGAGAGCTGGCTGAAGCTCTCTTTGGGCAGTCCCTTTATTCGAAGGAGCAACTGAACCGCGTTCTGGACGTACCGACTGCCGAGCACATTCGGAAGATTGGGCCCTTGCTGGCGATCGGCGAAATGATAGCGCTCGATGTGCGGCTTCCATTCCAAGTGGCCGGTCTCCGTCGTGCGACGTCAAGCTTTGGCGCCAAACTCCGTTCGGCCGGCGGGCTTTTCTCAAGTGGGAATTCAGAGGTCGAAGAGGTGGTGCGCATCGTGCGGCAAAAGGCATCGCTCTCCAAGCGCGTTGTGTTTCTGGACCAATCCCAAAAAGTCTTTCACCTGTGGCATGTGATTCACCGCCCCTTCAGCTATGCCTTTGCTGTTCTCGCGATCTTTCATATTGCTGTTGCCATGGGCTTAGGGTTCGCCGGTTTAGTGCTTAAATAGAGTATGGATACTATTCTTACCTGGCTGATCGCCGGAGTTGTTTTGGGGTTCTTTTTCTTTCGTTACTGGCGCGCCCACAAAAGGGGCGAGGAGGAAGCCCGTGTATCTGCTGCGCGCGGAGCGCTCTTTTCCGATGGTCCCAAGGCACAACATCCTCAAATCTCCGCAGACTACTGCATCGGCTGTGGAGCCTGTGTCACTGTTTGCCCGGAAGGAGATGTGCTCGCCCTGGTAGGCGGCAAAGCCACAATTATCAACGGTCACAAGTGCATTGGTCACGGTCTGTGCGCGGAAGAGTGTCCGGTAGGTGCAATCACCATGGTCATGGCCAAGGCGAGTTCCGGCGCGGACATGCCTGTGATGAGCGAAGAGTACGAAACCAGTGTTGAGAACCTGTTCATTGCGGGCGAACTCGGCGGGCTGGCTCTCATCAAGAATGCTGTCAACCAGGGAAGAGATAGCATGGATGTGATTTTCCAGCGGATTGAGGGCCTGAAATCAGTTCACGCGGACGGAGATGTGTTTGATGTGGTGATTGTGGGCGCCGGGCCGGCCGGCATCAGCGCATCCCTGCGGGCAGCGGAGCATGGACTCAAGGCACTTACCCTTGAGCGTGAGGACGTAGGGGGTACGGTCTCAAAGTACCCGCGCGAGAAGCTGGTCATGACCAGTCCGGTCGAGTTTCCCTTGCATGGCAAGTTTCATAAGACATCGCTCTCCAAAGAGGAGTTGCTTGCATTTTGGGAGAAGGTCATGAAGCGGACTGACTTGAATATTCATGTCCGCGAGGGCGTGGAGGCAGTGAGGAAAGAAGAAGATGGGCTATTCCGCATTCGCACAGCGCTGAAGGAATATCGGTCTAGATCCGTGGTGCTGGCCTTGGGCCGCGCCGGCACGCCCCGCAAGCTCGGCGTAAAGGGAGAAGAACTGCCTCATGTTCTCTACCGCCTGATAGAGGCCGACCACTATACCCACAAGAACATCCTCATAGTCGGCGGCGGAGACAGCGCCGTCGAGGCAGCCATGGGCCTGGCCCATCAGGCGGGTAACAAGGTGACACTCTCTTATCGAAAGCCTGAGTTCAGCAGGCTCAAAGACCGCAATGCAAAGCGCATTGAGGAACACGCAAGCTCGCGCAAGCTTGAGGTGCTGTTTAACTCCATTCCCACGGAGTTTCGCGCGGGCAGCGTATCTATCGAGGTTAACGGTGAAATTCGGGAACTTCCCAACGACTGCGTTTGGATCTTCGCAGGGGGCACGCCGCCTTCGGACTTCCTCAAGGCTGCCGGTATCGCGTTTGGCTCCGTCAGTACAGAAGAGAAGCGCCAGTTACAGGAAGTTCGATGACTATCATCAATTGCCTGACTCGGGGATTGCGAGCTGCAAGGGAAAAGGGACAACTCGGCCCTGACAGTTTTCAAATCAAGGCTTCGATCTAGTATTCCTCGGATCCCACTTGCGTTAGCCGCCCGGCATCACGCACCAGAACAGCTTCTCTGCGCGGAAGTACGAAACCCTCTTCACTCCAACGTGACAGAATACGGCTGATGGTGAACAGGGTCGTTCCCGTCATCTGCGCCAGTTCTTCCCGAGAAAGAGAGATCTCCACTCCACCATGGGACTGCTTGCCTACTTGCTTGAGCAGTCTCAACAGCGCCAAAGCCAGTCGCTTGGCGACCTTTTCCGTGGAAATCTCGCGAAAGCGTTCTTCCAACTCATTGAGGCGGCTTGAAAGGATTTGGTTGATATTGTTGCGGATCTGCGGATACCGGATCAACAACTGTTGGAGACTGGCATATTCCCAAGTCAACGCCCGGCATTGTTCCATGGCCCGCGCGGAACAAGTATGGCTGCACGCTGCTGTATCCGCAGGTACGCCAACTGCGTCGCCTGAACCGTTCATCCAGAGTATGACTTCGTTGCCGTTCGGGCTAAGCTGGGTAAGCTTGACGCTGCCAGTCTGGATAAGTACAAGGTTTCGGACCGGCTGGCCCTGCATGAAAAGAAGCTCGTCTCGCGCAAAGGTTCTTGCCTTGGCGCATGACGCAATTTCCATGCACTCTTTCTGGGATAGTCCGGTGAAAAGCGCTGAAGCACACATCAATACCACGCGTTCAGCGATGCCGGATTCTGTCGTTGATCCCCCTGCCAAGGCATGACGTCCTGCTGGAAAGCGTGGTGTCGCCATGAACCTCCCCCATGACAACCGATTTTGCTGCGCTGGTAATCTGGCGTTTTGTCGCCTCCTGGAAGAGGCGACTGAAACAAAGTGGCGAGAACATTGGTGGGAAATGCCCGTCGTCTACTCCACCTAAGAAAAGTCGGATGCTAATGGTCGTTTAGGGGTTGCATAAATCCAATTTCTGCCGGGGAGGGAAACGGCTGCGCCTTTTGCTGAGAGGCCTTCCCCACTTAGCAGTCAACCCAGCGCGTCCTGTAAGCCTTTACAGAGTGCAAATGATGCTCCCGCTTACTAGCGAGCGTCCAAAGGTCGGATTGATGAGGTGCCCTTGCGCGCGCTAAGCCGTTGCAGAGAACCACCTACGCCTGCCGAAGAATGTTTCGGGAAGGCCTGGCAGCACGTCCCTGGCCGGCTGCAGCACGTTTCGGAAGGGGGCTCTGCAGGCGGTGCGCCTTCGTTCAAGGAGCCCCCCTCCAGAGGGCTAGGCCCTTAACGCGCTCAGCAGGTTCCGGCCCGTGTTTGCAACCGGCTTCTGAGCGAAAAAGAGAACACAGCCTGTCAGGTTCTGATCCCGGTTGATGAAAGGTTGCGCTTCAATCTTCAGCGCCTGGATCTCCTCCGGATTCAGATTGGCGTTCTTCTGTGCAGTCTCTATTTTGTCGCGTAGCCCGCGCGGGATCCGAATGGTCCGCAGCAACGTGGAGTATTTCCATGAGCTGTTGGTGACCAGTGTCTCGTATTCAACCAGCGGCTCCCCGTTGAGAGAGGTGAGGGTCAGATAAGAAGGGGTTTCCTGATCGGTGAAGAAGTCCTGTTGCCTGGACAGCAAGGCAGGGTTCATATCCGTGGCGGCTACCATGGCAATCCACTTCTGCTTGTCCTGTGAAGTAGACGGGTCTACATCTTCATTGATGCCGCGCTTGATGCCAATCTGTTGACCCGCCATCTTCTTGCCCACTTCCCGAGTCACCGCGTTAATCAACTGGGCAGACCAGTCGCCTTCAAACCAGAGCAGCACCTGGCGGGAATTCGCGATTATGTCCATGCCGTCCTGCAGTGGATGCGCGGTCAACTCGTTCACTATCTTTCCGACACTCAACGGTTGCTTCTTGTTCTTTGAGTTTGTCGATGTCTGGTCGAAGACGTATCCGATGTACAGGTACTTGTGCATGATCGCCAGCATATCGTTGAGATCCAGATTCACCACACTGCCGGTCTTTTGGAAGATATGTTTGAGAACCATAAGGATGGGTCCCAGCGAGTTGCCGTTAATCCGGTTAAAGACCTCGCTCATGGTTCCGGACTGATCATCGCGCTCGTTGTAGGTGACGATCGTCCACGCGCCTGCCTCGGTGAGCTTGTCAAGCACTTTGTAAGCGCTAAGCAAACGGAGGTGACCTTCGTCAGGGGAGGGAATTGCCACCAACGCTAGAATCGGCACTTCGTGCTCTTTGAAGATCTTTGCGATTGCAGGCAGCGCGCCAGTACTTCCACCTCCAAGGCACCCGACGAGAAACAAAACGCCCTTGGTTGCGGCAAGCTTTTGGGCGAGCGCATCAAACACTGCCTTCTTGGAGTCGGCGGCCGCGTATCCTTTGCCGATGTCCCCTCCGGTCCCGAATGCTTCATGCTCCTCGTCAACCAGTGGAATGCAATGGACTCCCACGTCGTCCCCTTCGGCAAGGTCCAACTTTCTTGCGTCCGTATCGACGGCTATCAGCTCAAGATAGTCGTGGTATTTAGCCAGGCCTTCTTGCTTGGCGAACCAGTTTAATACGTTCCTGCCTCCGTTTCCGACGGCAATGCATGCCGCATTCACTTTCGCTTTCATGGGGAAGCTCCTGCATTTCGGGTTGTAATTCGTTGGCGGTTGTGATTGCGGGCCGATTATCGGAAATCGCCCGCAACCTGCATCTTGCGCGACACGCTTGGGCGCGGAATAAGCACTGGGCGCCCGATACTTGCTGTCGAAGATTCTCCAGCCAGCGAATTACTACATCATTGAGGATCGTGGAAAATCTTTAGTATTCCTCGGATCCCACTTCTCCAAGCCGCCGAGCATCTCGTACCAAAACCGCCTCTCGGCGCGGCAGCACGAAGCCTTCTTCGCCCCACTTTGAAAGGATGCGGCTGATCGTGAAAAGGGTTGTACCCGTCATTTGCGCCAGTTCCTCGCGCGAAAGCGAAATCTCCACGCCTCCCTGCGACTCCTTGCCAACTTGCTTGAGCAGCCGCAACAGAGCCAAAGCCAGCCGCTTGGCGACCTTTTCAGTTGCCACTTCGCGAAAGCGCTCTTCCAGCTCATTGAGCCGGTTTGAAAGGATTTGGTTGATGTTGTTGCGAATTTGCGGATATTCAACCAGCAGGTTCTGGAGCCGCGTGTATTCCCAGGTCAGGGCCCGGCACTGTTCCATGGCGCGCGCCGAGCATGTATGGCTACATGCAGTTGTGTCGGCAGGTACTCCGACTGTGTCGCCCGAACTGTTCATCCAGAGTATAACTTCATTGCCGCTGGGGCTTAGCTGTGTGAGCTTCACCCTGCCAGTCTGGATGAGTACGAGGTTGCGGACCGGCTGTCCCTGCATGAACAAAAGCTCGTCGCGCGCAAAGGTTCTTGCCTTGGCGCAAGAGGCGATTTCCATGCATTCCTGCTGGGAAAGTCCGGTGAAGAGCGCTGAAGCGCACATCAGTACCACGCGCTCAGCGATGCGGGATTCTGTGGTTGATGCCCCTGCCAGGGCATGACGTACCGTCTGGAAATTTGCTGTCGCCATGAACCTCCGCCATGACAACCGGTTCTGCTGCACTGACCGCGCCGTGTACTCTCTCCTCTCATTGGCGCGCTTGCGTTCAGTCAGGTCCAACAGAGGTGGGAAACGCCCGCCATCGGACCCATCTGAAATGTCTACGATGCTCCTGGATTTTGTTGTAGGAATTTCGACTTCGTAAAGCAGCAGATCAGCAAAGAGGCAGTCCTCAGGAGTGACGGAAACCGTCCACGAACCGGGATCACTTCAGCGGGAGGAGAGGCATGATCGGAATATTCGGCTTGCTTGCTCAGATCGTCTATCAACGGATGCTCGTGCATTGGTTCACCGTTCATCTTTCCTTATTCGAGGACTGACCTTCTGCCATCGTGTCCAGGAAAGTGATCAAAAGTATTCCTCTTGAAATCCCCCGGAGCGTCATTGGGACAACATACAGCACTTGAAGTTTCCGTGTTTGCTCCGGCGCAAAGAAAATGACACGAGAACAATAAAAGATTGGTGAGTTTGTCAACGCGAAAAATTGTATTCGTGAGCGCAAAAACGCGGCACTTCAATGTGCGCGCAGCAAGGCATCATTCCTCGCAACTCGCTTGCTCACCGGCTCGAATTTGATAGTTTGCTCTTCCGCAAGGCCTCAAGCACATGGCACAGTCAATGACTCAATGGCCTTCGGAGGTCGTTGCTGTCGGGTATGCGGAGGTCGTTCACGCAGTGCGGCAATTATCTCTCCGCTCTCGGTGTTCATCTGCGCCAGGACCTCCTCTTATACCCCTGATTGCCTCGGCAAGGGCTCTGGCGGAATCGCGGCCTGCTCGATTGACCCAGCGCAAGTATTCACCCTTATGAACTTGGTACCGTAACTCTGACCAGCATTGCGCAAGCAGTGCTGGCAGGGTTCGGCACTACCGACTTCGCAATTGTTGCAATCGGCAGAATCTGCTGCAAAACGGGCTTTCCAACGCTTGCAGACTATTCAAGTTTCACGGTCATCGCTCAGTTCAAGCTTCACAATGCCGTGGCAGCGGAACCAGGTTCGCAATCGTTTCGGCAGCTTTCTCGGGAGGCAGCAGTCCGCCACGTTAGCGGGTACTGCGGGATTACCAATCAACCAGATTTGGGGTTGGCGCGGCGTAGCTAAACGGCACAAAAGCGCCAACCCCAATGCATCCGTCTAGCATTGACATTGAACGCAGCCGTACAGAAAGAAGAACGGAGGATGCAACCGTGATCCTTAGCAAGTCGGGCCTACATTTTACTAATGCAGTATTCCCGAGCGGAGTGCTAGTTCTGTTGGGATTTCCCCAATCCGCGGCCTCCAGGATTCTGGATCCCGTCGCCTCTCCTTCCAACGCCGCACCGGCATCCAGGCTCCACTTAGCTTCTCCGTATCGCACCGCCGCGTCGTCAACTTTCACAATGGAACGGCGGCGAGCTGCTGCCGGCAGACCGCAAACATTAACTCCTGCGACGTATTCGCATCTATAGGGAGGTGCCGGGTGGTACGAAAGATTCTATATTGTCTCTCGCTTGTCGCTGTTGTGGCAGCGGGATTTGCCTTTGGACATCTCCGTCATAAGGAAACTTCGGCGGTCGCAGCGCATAGGATTCTCTACTATGTGGATCCGATGCACCCTGCCTACCGGTCTGATAAGCCGGGAACAGCCCCGGACTGCGGAATGGATCTGGTACCGGTATATGCCCAGGATGCCGCGAAATCTCTGCCTTCAGATGAGTCCTCCATGTCTGGCGAAGTACAGATCGATCCTGCCGCTCAGCGCGCGTACGGGATCAAAGTTGCAATGGTCGAAAAGAACTCAGGGCAGGGGACCATCAGGGTTTTCGGCAGAGTTGTTCCGGACGAAACCCGCGTCTATCGTGTCAACTTCGGCACCGAAGGGTTCGTCAAGGAGACCCATGACGATGCAGTCGGAAACCACGTCGTGAAGGACCAGCACTTGGCGGTTGTCTACTCTCCGGAGTTTCTTTCCGTGGCTGGCGGCTATCTTGCCGCTAATGAGCATTCCCCCGGCGCCAGCAGCTCTTCAAACCCTAACGTGGCCCCAAGCACGGTACAGGGAGCAGCGAGTGTGCAAGCCCGAGCCGACAGGCTTCGGAATCTTGGCATGAGCGATTCGCAAATTGCTGAGATCAGCAGAAATCGTACAATTCCCGAGGATGTTTATGTCGTCTCCCCAACTGACGGTTTCATCCTTACCCGGAGCATATCTTCCGGTATGAGGTTCGACAGGCAATCGGATCTATACACGATCGCCGATCTTAGCCACGTGTGGATTGTCGCAGAGGTATTTGGAAAAGACGTCGAGGCATTCCGCCCCGGCGCTGTGGCTCGTATAACTCTCCCGGACACAGGCCTGAGTATGAATGCGCATGTTAGCAATGTGCTGCCGGAAGTTGATCCCGCGACTCGCGCGATGCGGCCTCGTCTTGAGGTTGACAATCCAGACTTCAAGCTCCGCCCAAACATGTTTGTCAACGTTGAACTACATGTGTCTCTCCCCGCGGGGCTCACTGTGCCTGCGGACGCAATTCTCGATTCCGGAAAGTCGAAGCGTGTATTCGTCCAGACATCCCCAGGCCATTTCGAGTCGTGCATCGTTGAGACCGGGTGGAGACTTGACGAGCGTGTGCAAATTCTAAAGGGGCTGCGTGAAGGTGAGACGGTTGTTTCGTCTGGCACCTTCCTTGTGGATTCGGAAAGCCGGCTCCAGATGGCTTCCAAGTCAGGTAGCTCCATGGACAGCATGTCGCACACCGCCTCGTCGAAGGCGAGCGGCGCCAACTGAACGCCCGGTACAGGCGGATAGAGGCTGACGTGTCAGGCAGCGTTGCACAAGTGGAATCTGTTGAGCATTTCGATGCGGACCTCTTAACAGCTCTTGTCGTCGGTGGCAGGCGGGATAACTCGCCTTGGTGGAGGCTTCAACATTGATCGAACGGATAATAGACTGGTCAATTCGTCATAAACTTGCGATTATTCTGGCTGTAACGCTCGCGAGTATATTCGGCTGGTGGTCGATTGAGCATACGCGCCTGGACGCCATTCCGGAGCTCGGCGACACCCAGGTTATAATCCTCTCCCGCTGGGATCGCAGTCCAGACCTCGTAGAAGCGCAGATAACTTATCCAATTGTTACAGCCATGCTCGGTGCTCCGCATGTCAAGGCGGTACGCGGTGTCTCGGACTTTGGCTATTCCTATGTGTACGTAATATTTGAAGACAATACTGACCTGTATTGGGCGCGTTCCCGAACCCTGGAGTATCTCTCCGGCGTCCTAAGCAAATTGCCTGAAGGCGCGAAGACCGAGTTAGGGCCCGATGCAACCAGCCTTGGTTGGATCTTCCAGTACGCGCTTGTCGATACAACCGGCCAGCACAGCCTCTCGGAGCTGCGTTCTTTCGAGGATTGGAACCTGAGGTACCGGCTCAGGTCGGTTCCGGGCGTTGCAGATGTTGCGCCGATCGGCGGGTTTACGCGCCAATACCAGGTGAATGTCGATCCGAACAAGCTCAGGGGCTACGGACTCACCATAGCCCAGGTAGTGGATGCCGTGCGCGGGGGCAACAGCGAAGCCAGCGGGCGCCTGCTCGACTTTGGCGGCACAGAGTACATGGTTCGCGGCAGAGGCTATGCAACTTCCATTGAGGATTTCGAGAGCATCGTAGTGGCTACTCCCCAGGATGGCGCGCCAATCCAGGTCAAGGATCTGGGTGAGGTGGTTGTGGGCCCCGAACTGCGCCGCGGCGTTGCAGACCTGAATGGCACTGGAGAGGTTGTCTCCGGCATCGTCATCATGCGCAGTGGAGAAAACGCGCTCCAGGTCATCGACCGGGTCAAGACTCGCTTGAAGGAAATCGAGTCCAGCCTTCCGCCCGGAGTCAAGATTGTTCCGGTCTACGATCGTTCGCAGCTGATTCATCGCACCATCGACAGCACCACAGAGACAATTCTGGAAGTGGTTGTTACTGTGGTGCTAATCATTATTGTCTTCCTCTGGCATTTCCCCAGTGCAGCTATCCCGTTGGTTACAATGCCGGCCGCGGTGCTTATATCGTTCATCCCGTTGCGGCTCATGGGAATAAGCGTCAACGTAATGTCTCTTGCCGGCGTGGCCATCGCTTTCGGAGAACTCATCGATGCTTCCATCGTGGTGGTTGAGCAGACGCACAAAAAGCTGGAACGATGGGAAAGAGAAGGCAGCCCGGGAAGGCACCGCGACGTTGTGCTCGCGGCAGTGAAAGAGGTTGCAGGCCCTACCTTCTTTACCCTGCTTGTGATCGCTATCTCGTTCGTTCCCGTACTAACGCTTGAGGGCCAGGAAGGCCGTCTGTTCCGTCCGCTTGCTTACACCAAGACGCTGGCCATGGCGGTTGCGGCGGTGCTGGCAATCACGCTTGATCCCGCTCTTCGGCTGCTGTTGACCAGAGTGAAGAAGTTTGAGTTTGAGCCTGCATGGCTGTGCCGGATTGTGAATACCCTGCTTGTAGGCCGCATCCGGCAAGAGGAGAAGAACCCTGTAAGCGGTCTTCTGATGCGGATTTATGAGCCCGCAGTTACCTGGACACTGCGCAGGAAATGGGTAGTATTCGGCGTCGCCGCAGTTTTGATTGTGGTCACAATTCCGGCGTTTCTCTCGTTGGGGTCTGAATTCATGCCTCCAATGGACGAAGGGGCAATCCTCTATATGCCTACGTCGATGCCCGGAATATCCATTGAACAGGCTCATCGCGTGTTGCAGGCTACGGACCTCATCCTCAAACAATTCCCGGAAGTTGACCAGGTCCTTGGCAAGGCAGGCCGCGCCGAATCCGCCACAGATCCTGCGCCGCTTTCGATGCTGGAAACAGTCATCACTCTCAAGCCTCGATCTCAATGGCGGCACATTGATACCTGGTACTCGTCCTGGGCTCCGGCGTGGTCGAAACAACTCTTGCGCCACATAACTCCGGATACCATCTCTACTGAAGACCTCATCGCCCAGATGGATGCCGCGATCAAAGTACCGGGCGTCAGCAACGCGTGGACCATGCCCATCAAGGGTCGTGTCGACATGTTGACCAGCGGGATCAGGACCCCGGTTGGATTGAAGATATCCGGCGACGCTCCGGGAAAGATTCAAGAGATTGGAAAGCAGGTTCAGGCGCTATTGCCTTCCGTCCGGGGCACTCGGGGCGTCTTCGCCGAGCGTACCAATGAAGGCTACTATCTCGACATCAAATGGCAGCGCGAAGAACTTGCGCGCTATGGCGTCAGCGTGGACAAGGCGCAGGAAGTTCTCGATAACGCCATTGGCGGCGACAACGTCTCGACTGTATATGTTGGGTCGGCTCGCTACCCGGTCAATGTCCGTTACATGCGCGACTTCCGCAGCACGCCGGACGCGATAGGCCACATCCTGGTGCCGGCTCGCGGCGATAGCCAGGTGCCAATCAGCGCCCTGGCCACTATCCAGACCGCCGAAGGGCCGGCCATGATTCGTGACGAAAACGGCATGTTGACCGGCTATGTGTTTGTGGACCTCGCCGATCGCGACGTAGGCAGCTATATGGCGGAGGCCGGCCGACTGGTGCAGGATAAGTTGAAGCTGCCTCCTGGATATGCCATTACCTGGGGCGGGCAGAGCGAAGCAATCGAGAGGGCCAATCACCGTCTGCGCATTGTGGTGCCTGCAACAATTGCATTGGTTATGTTTCTGCTCTACATCAATACTCGCTCCATCACCAAGACGCTCATCGTTCTTCTTGCGGTTCCTTTCTCGGCGATTGGGGCTGTCTGGTCCCTCTACTTGCTGCACTACAACATGAGCGTGGCTGTGTGGGTCGGGATCATTGCGTTGTTGAGCATCGATGCAGAGACTGGAGTCTTCATGCTCCTGTATCTTGACCTCTCCTATGAGGAGGCCAAAGAAAAGGGCCGCCTCAGAACCGTTGAAGAATTGCGCCAAGCAATTGTTTATGGAGCGGCAAAACGGCTTCGCCCCAAATTCATGACCTTCGCGACCACTTGCATCGGGCTGTTACCGATGATGTGGTCCATTGGAACCGGCTCTGACGTGATGAAGCGAATTGCCGCTCCGATGGTTGGGGGCATCTTTACTTCCTTTGTATTGGAACTGCTCGTTTATCCAGCGATCTACGAAATCTGGAGAAGCAAAGGAATTCAGAATATGGATGAAGCGAGTAGAATGTTACCTTGCACCGAAGCCGAATATCCGGTCGACTACCATGTGCCCGTCGCCGGAGACTGAAGAGCAAGTACGAACGAGAAGAACCAATCGGCGCAATTCGATGCCGATGACGAGGTGGACAATGGCGAACAAGAACGCACTGCGGCTGATGTATCTCAGCCTTTCGGCGGCTCTTTCGGTTTCACTGTGCGCGGGCCAGGAAGCAGCACAGCCACCTTCCAATAGAAATGGGCAGGCCGGTCCAGGTTCGCCGGCAGTGCCTTTGCTGATGACCGAGGCGCCACCCAACTCGCCGAAGGTGACCTGCAAGGGCGACCAGCTTACTGTTCTTGCGGATAACTCCACCCTCGGTAGCGTGCTGGCGGCGATTCGCGCATGCACCGGCGTGCAAATAGACATCCCTGAAGGAGCCAGCAACAGCCGGAGCTTTGACCAGTTGGGCCCCGGCCCTGCACGCCAAGTGCTTACTGCGCTGCTCAACGGTACTGACTTCAACTATGTCATCGAGTCATCCGCGGCGGATCCGCAAAAGGTCACCAGCGTGTTGATCCTGGCCCGCACGCCTGACAAGGCAACTGCAACTGCCGCCCTTGCAAGCAATTTACCCCTCACGTCCGGGCGGAAAGCCTGGTTGCTCACATCAAAGAACGGCAGGGCTGTCTACACGGGAAGTGGAGATTCTTCTTCAGCTTCAGACGGTGAATCGGAGTCTTCGGCCCAGGATGATTCCTCAGCTACCCCGATTGAGAATCCGGGCTCCAACGCAACTCCGGCTCCCGTGAGCGGGCAACCGCCGCAGGCTGCCGAAACGTCTGCGCCTCCAACTCAGAGTGCGGTGGAGCCCCCCGCCCCTGCTAATACGAGCGCCAGCGCAACCCCAGACAATGTAACCGATGAGAAGATCAATAGCATGCAGCAGTTGTTCGAACAGCGACGCAAAATGATCGAGAGCCAGAATGCTCCCGCGAAGCCGCAATAGCAGACTGCATTCTCATATAGAAGGGCCTTATTCAGCCCATGAAGAAGAGCGGCAGCGCTCAAGATGGGTAAGTGCGGATATTGAAAGCGTCAAATGAGGTATGGAATCTAGTACTGTCTTGCCTGAATACGCTCGGGCATCTATGCAATAACCCTCATCTGAAATGCTCGCCAGGATTCGCCATCGACTGGGCTCGAGAACCTAAGTGAGTTAATCGCACTGAGGGACGCTGGTAAGGAAGACGTGGCAAACCATCCGTGTAGCTCTATCTGCCCTGCCTGCCTGGCTGCTGGTTGGAGAGAAGTTACCGATGCTTGAACCCGCAATTGCCGCAGCCTTTTTGCGCTCTCATTTCATCTGCATCATCAGCGCATTAGAAGGTCCCAAGCGGCGGTAGTTGATCTTATTTATGAACTTGTATTCCGGCCTGGATCAATGGGATGCTCTGTTAATTGTTGCGAAGGCAGGCTTGACCATCGGGGCGGACGTTGCGCCGGGCTCAAACTCCATCGCTAATGCCTGCTTGACACGATATGTTGAAGGAGCATTCGGCCGATGAATTGCCATCGTCACGAGGGAATTGAGTCCAGGAGTTGACTGCGACAGAGATTGAGAACGGGCCTTGGACATCACCGATGCGGCAAATGGCTGCGGCATCGCGGCGTGTGTCACATGGCAGCTGCCATAGATGGGCGACGACTGAAACACCGTATTTACAGCGGCCCTCAATGGAGGCGTGGCTGGCTATAGAAAGGGTGAATTGGCCACAAAAAAGACGGCGGGAGCCAGTGGGCGCGGCGCCAATGCCTTCGCTACGGTGGAGTTGGTTGAGGTTGCTGGCCATGCAAGCTTCGCCGCCGTTACGGCGGATTTAAGCGCAAGGGTCGTAGTCAACAAGAATGGCGACCTCGAAAGCGACTTGATCACGGGATCAAACGCGTGTGGCATCGGTGCAGGCTTCACAGTGGACGAAGACTTGATCGCAGGGGCCGCAGTTGCGCCGGGCGACTTCTCGCCTGGCTGTGGAACCGGCGTCGTTGGCGCAACCGGCGCAGTGTCAGTTTTCATCTCGGCCCTGCGATAAGTGATGGAACTCGCGGAACCGAGGTCGACCATCTTGAGGTTCTCGTCGTCGACTTCCGGCGAGCGAATGATGTGAGGAATGATGGCAAAGACGATCTCGGTCTGCTGACGGTTCTTGGCCTCCTGGCCAAAGAGATACTTGAGGATTGGAATCTTCATCAGCAACGGGTATCCGCTCAGCGATTTGCTTTCGGTGTCTTCGAAGATTCCCCCAATCAGGTTTACCTCGCCGTCGGCCAGCCTGGCCTCATGCTCAATGCGCCGCTGCCCTATGGTCGGCTCCGTAACGCCATCAACGGTCTGTTCGCCGGTCACCGAGGAAACTTCAAGGGACATTTTGAGCGTGACTTCGTTTCCTGCGTGGACATAAGGCGTAATGTCGATGTTCACGCCTACGTCAATGTACTGAAACTGCGTGTTGACTCCTGAGGTGATTCCGCTCTGGTAAGAACCGGTTGCAATGGGAATGCGATCGCCAATTTTCAACGAGGCCTTCTCGCTATCCATGGCGCGAATCTCCGGCCGCTGCAGCACCTTCGAGTTGCTGTCTGACGCGAGAGCCGTAAAGCTTGCCCCAGGAACCGACACAGAGATATCGCCGGCAGTTATCCCGGAGAAGGAGTTCAGATTGAGCCCTGAGGATCCAGAGGAGGAGCCGGATGAAGAAGAACCCGTGGAGCCGGAAGCACCGCCTGGCGCCAATGCCACGCTAACCGTAGTAGGAGGAACTGTACCGAGGGTCTGGATCTTGCCGCGGCTTACTTCCATAACCACCACATCGATCACTACCTCGGACTTTGGCTTGTCAATATCGCCCAGCAGTTTTTGGGCCATCACCATCTGGTCTGGCGTGCCGCGCAGGGTAAGTGACCGCAACTCAGGTGTTACTTGAATATGGCTGATATCAAGAATGCCCTTGAGAGTCCCAGCAGCCTGCTGCAGGTCGGCGGGTGTCGCGGCATTCTTCAGATAGAACGTCTTCATCACATTCTGTTCGAGGTCTTTGCGGCGCGCGCCACTGTCTGATGAGACCATAATGGTGTTGGAAGACAACGGCCGAAAGAAGGTTTTCGATTGCATGGCGATCATTGCCAGCGCATCTCGGAGACTAACGTCCTTTAATTCAAATGTGACTTTTTGGGGTTTGTAGTCCGGATCGAACAGCACATTGAATCCAGCTAGCTTGGCCAGTGATTTGTATATGACGTCTGCAGTGGCCGTCATATGGATTGAGACCGGCACATCGGACTTCAAGTCCAGCGCTACCGGTCCAGCTGCGCTCCTTGCCTCGTTCTCCAAAGTCGAACTCTGGGTCTTTGACTGGGCAGCTAGGTCCTTCTCTCTGATCTGCTTTTGTATTTGATCCGCTATGCGACGCACTTGGCCCATTGCCTCGAAACTGCTGGGGTCAATCTGCGCCGCAAGGCGGAACTCCGCCATTGCCTCCTGCAACTTTCCTTCGTCGCTCAATGCCTGTCCCGCACGAATGTGCTGCGTCGAAGCGTATAGGCGCAGCCTGAGGTAAGAAGCCATGTACTTTGGGTCGTTAGGCTTGGCGTCATGCGCCTGCTTATAGGCCTGGAACGCTGAGTCGAGGTCGTTCTTCTTCTCGGCCCGGTCACCTGATCTAAATGCAGACTCGGCACTTTCAGCAACAGCCGGTACGACGATCGTCCCGGCCAGAATTAAGTAAAGCAAGAGTCGTGATCGAATCATATCGCCTCGTACGCAATGGCGCGCAAACCCGTATCTAAAGAATCTAGAGCGAGCAAGCTTTCAGGTCATTGCGGAAGGTCAACCCGGTGCGGAAATTCTGCAGTCTGAGATTGGAGCATAAGCTCTGCCGCTACAATGGTATAGGGCTCGGCCTGTGCCCTTGCCGCAAAAACGAATGCTTGCATGAAGGTGACCGGTCGCGCGAGGTGCACGCAGTCAGTAATGCGGAACTGCCGGCGGCGAGAAGAGAACCGTCTATTTGCTCCAATGCAAATACCGTCCGCGCTATGTTGTGGCAGTATCTGAATCTACCAGAGTACTCTCCGGGCCGATCGCAAAGCACCGCTGGCATTTATACGCGGTAATCGACTGCCTCTGCCGGTCAAAGCGGTGGCATGAGAGCTCCTGATTCGGCCGGGAAACGGGCCATATCCAAGCGATAAATGCCAGAAGATTCGCAACCCAACGCAAGAAGCACGGAAAAGACTTGCTGCAAGCCACGCAATTCGGGACTGAAAGGCCGCTCCCCCGCGCTCAAGTCGAGCATCAGAGCCCGTGGTTCCCGCTGGTCCGCGTTTGTGCAGTTCTGCTAGTTCCCGGCATGGCGGTGCTGACTGGTTGCGGCCTGGGTACTGCAGCCAAGGCTTTGGCAAATTCCAACTTCACAATCTCGCTTGGTCCGCTTTCAGCCGATAGCCGTGCGCTCGAATCCACAACCATCGATACCAACTGCACAGGGTGCAATTCGATCGATTCGCGGGGTGCCTCCGTGGAGCAGTTCAACGCTACGCTCACGAGCGGAAACGCGGCCCCGGTGATATGGTCTGTCTCCGGCGGCGATCCGATCATCGGCCCCGGCATGATCGGCGGGACTGGCCAGTACACTCCGCCGAGCTATCTCACTGAAGACAGCGTACAGGTGGAGATAACTGCGTCTTTGAGCTATGACTCGAGCATTCGAGCTACTACACGCCTCAATGTAACTCCGGGATTCCTTCAGCCGCTCACACCGGAGAATGTGGCCCTCGGAGCGAATGGAACTGTGAGTGTCACAGGCTACCTATCCGAAGCGGGCGGGAACGCAGTCATCCATTATGAAGTGTCGGGCTCAGAGGCCGGAACAGCCAGCGGTTTGGGAACACTAAGCGAGACGACATGCAGGCGCAGCAACCAGGCGTTTACTGCGTGTACTGTCACCTATACCGCTCCGCCGGCGGTGGCAACAACCGGCGCCACTTACCTTGTCGCCAGGGCCGGCGCCTCTCCTGCCAAGACGGCCATGCGGATCCTCTTGAACTCCGCAGGAGTGACGAGTAACTCGGCCACTCACCAGGTGCAGCAGACTTCTCCCTTGCAGCTTGGCAGTTCCGGAGGAAACAACAATGACTACGATCTCTTGAGGAATCAGATTGTAGATTGCTGCAGCGGGACATTGGGTTCAATGTTGAAAGGCTCGGATAACAAGCGATATCTATTGAGCAATAACCATGTCCTGGCTCGGAGCGACCATGCAAATGTTGGCGATCGTATCATCCAGCCAGGGCTCATTGACAACAACTGCACGCCGAGCCGAAGGGGTTCAGGGCCTGCACAAGTGGCTACGTTGAGCGGCTGGCCGGCGCTCAAAGCGAGTTCAACCAACGTGGATGCGGCCATCGCACAGGTTGAGTCGGATGCCGTGGACCAATCAGGAAGCATTTTGGAAATGGGCGCCAAGCAAAGCGATGGCACACTTGCGGCTGCGCCGCCGGGTATCTCCTCGTCGGGCGGAAAGGGTGAGGCTGCAACGCTGCAACTTAAAGTGGCCAAGAGCGGGCGAACAACGGGCCAGACTTGCGCCAGCATCTCAGCGGTTGACTTTGATGTAAACGTCGATTACTTCCAGGATTGCGCTGAGACGGTTCCGTACTTAAGCAAGACCTTCACAAATCAGATAGCGATCAGCGGCGATGGCTTCAGCGATGCGGGCGACTCGGGGTCGCTCGTTCTGGATAGCGGCAATGCCGAGCCCGTGGGTCTGTATTTCGCTGGAGGCATTGATACCTCCGGAGTAAGTCAGGCCATTGCCAGTCCTGCCCCCGAGGTGCTGAACGAATTGAATGCGCAGGTAGGTAACGGAGTTACTTACACATACGTTGGAACGTCCGATCATGCAGTTAGCTGTCTGAACTACGGCGACAGCACGGTAAGCGCGGCGCAGTTTCGCACCCTCGCCGATGCGGAGATCGTGCGGGCGCAGCAGGCACTGGAGCCGGCCCGGACATTGGTAAGACCCGCCGCCGGCGTATTGGGAGTGGCGACGGGCAAGAGCAGCGATCACCCCGGCGAAGCAGCGGTCCTGGTCTACGTGGACGAAAACATGAGCGCGAACGTGCCGACAATGGTGGCTGGCGTTCGTACGCATGTAATTCCGACAAACGGCCGGGCGGTGGCTGCGGGGGCCGCGCCATTGGCTAACTTCGCCGGCACTCTTCCCGGACTGCAGGCTGCGGCATTCAATGCCGCGGCAGTTATCAAGCAACAGTACGCAGCTGAGCTGATGAAGCAGAATCCCAGCTTCTTCGGGGTAGGCGTTGGGCAAAGCCTGGACAACCCCAGAGAAGCGGCGCTGGTTGTATTTGTCGACCGCAGAAGTACTCCAGCGCAGTTGCCGGAGAATGTTGGCGGCTTGCGCACCCGGTTTATCGTGATGGACCGGCTGCACGTGACTCGGGCTTATGCCTCTGCCTTTACGGCTGGAAAGCACTGCATGGCGCATCCGGCTGCAGGCCGCTAGCACGGCGAGAGGAAACGGGTGGGCACTCGGCACGCAGCTTCGTGCTGAATCGGATGGGACCCTCCCCCTATCCCCACCGGGTGGTTTGAGGGAAATTGTTTGTTTTCAGCGCGTTGGAGGTAGGGTTCTTCCGTAAGTATTTTCGTTTGTTGAACTTAAATCTCAAAATGCTCATGGCAGAGAATTTAGGACGCGTTTCTCGGCAATTGAGAACTGTCTCGATTAGCGCCAGGTCTTCTTTGCTTTTCCCTTACTTATGATTGTGCAACAACCGGAGAAATAATCTGCAAATCCGATTCAAAAAGCTTTGGCCTATGGAGAGCGCCGCAGTTTGGATCGGCGGCCGATGATTTGGAAGATCTGGTTTAATTTCGAGCCTACCCTACGGGGTGGCAGGCCGATGGGAGACCGTTGAGCCAGGGTTTCACGCTTCACCCCAAGGACAAAGGTCTGTCCGCGGGGACCTTGGGACCCTGACGTTGTGGAGGAGGATAGGTGGGGTCAAGGGGTTCGAGGTTCCCACCCTTGCGACAAAAAAGAGTCGCAAGGATGGGGCACGGGGGTTTTGTGCTTCGTTAGACTGCCGGATTTCTACTTCTTCTTCAAGGCGCGCTTGAGGACTGCTTCCAAACCGGCTTTCACCTCGGCGTACTCGGCAGCGGTAATGGTGCCGGAGATTTTTTCGCTCTCAATGGCAAATAACTCGTCCCGGAGAACGTTGAGCAACACTGCGTTGGCGTTTTGCGGCGATGCGTAATTCGGCGCGGGCTGGAAGGAGTAACTGCTTACTGGCGCCGTAGTACGGTCGGCGGGAGGAAATGCCCTGGAGTCCAGTGGCGCTTCAGACCCCTGTATTGGTCCGCCGGCCGTGAGCGCGCTCTGCCTGCGCAGCAAGAACGCCGCGGCTGCCGCCAGCATCAGCGCCAGGGCTGCCAGTATCCACCACTTGTATTTGCTGAGCGGATCGGGAGTGTCGATGGGGATGCCGATTCCGCCACCCGGCCGGTTGCCGGTGTCGGCGGCGGTATCGCCACCCCCCATGCCCGCGCCTGGCTGCTGTCCAGCTCCCTGCGCCTCGCGGGGCATCTGGCCCTCGCCCCCAACGGAGAACGACACCGCCTGGCCAGGCTGAAGGCTCTTGGCGACAAAGGTCTGGACCCTTGGATCCTCTTGTGCAGGACTGAAAGAAGGTCCCTTTCCGGCGGTGAAGGTCATGGCCTTGGGCAAATAGACCACAAGGTTGTCGGTGGGCATTTGCGGCTGCGGGGAGAAGGTATACTTCCCGCTATAGTTCACGTGGTACTGCAGCTCGAAGAGGGTTTCTTTCTCACCCTTGTCGGGCTGAATGGGAATGTTGATGGTGTAATGTCCCTTTGCCGACAGTGGGACCGGGCGCGTGTTGGTCGCCATTCCGCCGGGGCGGGTTGCCGAAGCTCCGTCAAGAATGGCATCGGGGGGAAGGACAAACTCGAATGTCTTGTCGCTGAACAGTGCCCTGGGCGGCAAACTCCGGTTACGGATGAGATAGCGTTCCTGAATCCGCAGCGTACCGCCGGCGCCTTCGGCAAGGATCATGTCTGCGTCAACGCCAACCCCATCCAGTTTTGCAGCGACGTCGTAGACCGAGACGTCACCCGGCCCGCCGTTCTGCGGCGCAGCGATGAAGTAGGTGCCGCCCTGGTGATTCACGCGGATGAGGAAGGCGCCGGGGCCGGGGGTCTGAAGCGAGTAGTGTCCCTTGGCGTCGGTGGTGGCGGTGGCGGCATCGGACATTCCGGCCTGCACGTCGACCAGCACGACTTTGTCGCCGGCCGAGGGCTTGCCGTTGGTCAAATTGGTTACTGTGCCTGTGACGGTGGCGGAATATGCCATCAGTCCCGGCAGCAACAGGCTCAGAAAAGCAGAGCGGAGAAGAAACATTGGCGATCTCATGGTCATCAATCGATCCTTTGGGTGGGATTTAGTTTGGGTTGAAGACGAGGAACATGGCTTGTCTAACGCCCAATTGGTGTTGTGGGTCTTACGGCACGACAAATGCCGTGTCCAGTTACAAAGCTTAGTTGCTGTTGCATAACCAAATTCTCGCTGTTCTCGAACATTCCCTCAGGGGCTAAAGCCCGCGCTGATTTTGTGGCTCTAGCGGCACGACTAAAAAGTGCACTTTTCAAAGCCGGTCTGTATGAATGGAGGATTACCCGCGCTCTATTGGTTACATTCAGTTTTTGTCCGGCTGGAGGGTTGAAATTTCATTCATGAGGTTCATGGTTTCAGTTTCCAGCAGGGCTCGCTGGACCTGAAAATCCTCTTCAGGGTACTTACCGGCGCGGAATTCGAAGTTGAGGTCGCGGAGATTCTCGAAGAGTTGTTCCTTGTGCTCCAGGAGGTAGTCCAAGCGAGTTTTCTCGCGCTGGCTGGCGAAGGCGTTCTCCGGCCAGAATGTGTAGAGGAACAACGCAAACGTCAGGATGAGACCTACGATGAGGCCTTCGGTTTCAGACATAACTCAATAACCTCCGTCGCCGCCGGTTTCGCGGCGTATTTGTTCGCGCATGGCCTCGCTGACTGGGCCTACGGGGGGGGCTTCAACCTTGCCTACCGACCAGCGCCGGACGAGCAGAATGGTGCCTACCATGGCGGCCAGAAAGACGGCGAAGGGCGCGATCCAGGCGACCAGGTCGAAGCCGTGGGTGGTGGGCGCGGCCAGCACGGTGGCGCCGTACTTGGCGGAGAACTGGTCGAAGATTTGCTTGTCGGCCATTCCGGTGGCGATGTCGGCGCTTAGCTCAGCCAGTTCCGGCCCAGACATGGGGCAACTTGTATGGTTGCACTCGCCGAGCAACTCGTTGCAGCTACAGGTGCACATCAACCTGTGGTTCAGGTCGTTGTAGCGCGAGCCTGCGTCTGACGCGCCCAGCGAAAAGCAGACTGCGACGGCGAGAGCCGCGGCCTGCAATGTCTTCGACCAAAAAGCAAAACGCCGGAAAGCGATCACATGCCACCTCCAAGCGCCGGCTCCACGGGTGCGGTTCTGGCAGGCACGCGGAGCGAGGCAGTGGCAGGGCTAAGGCTTGGAACCAAGGCTACGACAGTGCCAAAGACGATGAGCGCCACTCCGGCCCAGATCCAGCCGACGAGCGGATTGAGGAAGGCCTTGATGATGGGTTGGTTGGTGGCGGGATTAGTGCCCTCGTAGACCACGTACAGGTCCCAGCCGGGAACCGAGTGGATGGCCACCATGGTCTGCGGCTGTTGACTGGCCGCGTAGACGCGTTTTTCCGGCGTCATCTGGAAGACGCTCTTGCCGCCTTTGGAGACGTCGAGTACCGCAAATTCGGAGTCGTAGTTGGGGTTGGAGTCCTGGGTGAAGCCGGTGCATTCCAGGGTGTAGGGACCGATGACGAGCTTGTCGTGCAGGGCCATCTCCTGTTCCTGATTCTTGTTAAAGGCAGAGCCTGCGAGGCCGATGACGATAACTACCACGCCGATGTGGATCAAGTAACCGCCGTAACGGCGGGTGTTGCGGCGGGTGAGAAGATAAGTCGCGGAAAGCAAGTTACGCCCTGTTTGATGCGAGATAACTCGCGCGCCGCCGAAGAATTCGCCAAGGATGGCGGTGGTGACGGCGGCGGAAAGGGCGAAAGCTACCAGGGCGTAAAAGTGGCCTTCACTGAAGGAACCATTCTTCCACGGAGTTACTCCTACTGCGAGGCAGACAATGACGGTGGCCCATAACACCAGCACGGGCAGAACGAAGTTGCGCCGGATGGCGCGAATGGAGGTGGCACGCCAGGGAAGCAGAGGGCCTACGCCGGTAAGGAAGAGAAGGAAAAGGCCAATCGGCACGGCGACGGTGTTGTACCAGGGCGCACCTACCGTGACCTTGTTACCCACCACATACTCCGAGAGGATTGGAAAGAGCGTGCCCCAGAGGATGACAAAGCAGGCGACTAACAAGACCAGGTTATTGAAGAGGAAGCTGGACTCGCGGCAGACCAATGACTCGAGGCGATGTTCGCTCTTGAGATGGCTGCGCTGCAGCACGTAAGTGAAGATGCACACCGCGAGAGTGATCAGCATGAAAGTTACAAACCAGGTTCCGATGGAGGACTGGGCGAAGGCGTGGACCGAGCTGACCAGGCCGGCGCGAGTTAGCAGGGTGCCTAACATGGTTAACAGGAAAGTGGCGAAGATGAGCCAGACGTTCCAGCTCTTCATCATGCCTTTCTTTTCCTGCATCATGACTGAGTGGAGGAAGGCGGTTCCGGTGAGCCAGGGCATGAAACTGGCGTTTTCAACCGGGTCCCATCCCCAGTAGCCGCCCCAACCGAGTACGGCGTAGGCCCAGTGCATGCCGAGGAAGATGCCGCAGGTGAGAAACATCCACGTGACCATGGTCCAGACGCGGGTGATGCGAATCCATTTCTCACCGGGGTAGCGCATCATCAGGGCGCCGAGGGCGAAACAAAAGGGTACGCAGAAGCCGACGTAGCCGAGGTAAAGCATGGGGGGGTGGATGACCATCTCGGGATATTGGAGAAGGGGGTTCAGGCCGTTGCCGTCAGCGGGGACCGGGCCGCCGGGAACATAGCCGGGGAGCAGCGCAAAGGGCGGCGCGGCGAAGTTGAGGATGGAGAGGAAGAAGACCTGGACAGCGGCGAGGATGGTTCCGGCGTAGGCGTAGAGGCGGACATCGGTCTTGTGGGTGAGGCGGAGGACAAAGCCGTAGGTACCAAGGAGCCAGGCCCAGAGGAGCAGGGAGCCTTCCTGGCCGCTCCACATGGCGGAGAACTTGTAGGGGCCGGGGAGGGCGCGGTTGGAGTGCTCGGTGATGTAGGCGATGGAGAAATCGTTGGCGTAAACCGACCAAATGAGCGCAAAAGCGGCGGCGGTTACGGCGACAAAGCCGGCGATTCCCGCGCGGCGGGCGGTGTCGGCCAGCCGTTCCGGGGAAACCGGAGCCTTGCGGCCAACGGCCAGCATCCGCAAAGCGACCGCCCCGGCAAGCAGGTTGTAAACCGCAAGTGCGAGAGCAATAAGAAGAGAAAGGCTACCTAAAGCTGCCATTTAAACTCCGAAATCCGAATTCGGTTGCATGTTGGGGAACGTGGAAAATTAGACAATTCCAGTCCAAATATCTCTCAATGCATCATAGCTCGTCGAATTGTGATGCGGCTCACTCATTGGTTGGACGGCACCGGCTTGGTATGGTCGCGCGGGTGCCTGGCTGTCGGGCGGGTTAACCCGAGTGTTTTCAGCAGGGGAGGCGTTGCCCTACAGGCCGGCTTCCCATTCAAGTATTGGATCGCTCATTCCGTAACATATTGAATAATAAGATGCTTGCATGCGGGCTTTGGTTTCCTGCGTCTGCCATAGCGCGGTTTGAAGCCGGAACCCGTGCGCGAACCGCGGTGTTTCGAGCTCGCGCACCGGGGACGGTTACTGGGGCACTATTGGTGATCGTGGTCAACGAACCGCGCCAGAAGCAAGGGTTTGCCTGTCGTTGGATCCTTCAGCAGGAGGCCGACAACGCGGATGGCGGTGCTGGGGCTTCCATCGGTGTCGCCGAACCCGGCAAAGCCGTAACGGAATCCGGTTCCGCCGCCGACGTAAACGGTCACCGGGTTGGGCACGAGGACGCCGGAAAAGCCGGTGATTTGCATCTGGAAGGTGCCTTTGGCCGAGCTTGCGCTGTTGGCGACCAGCGTGCCGTCAAAGCCGATGGGCCGCAATGTAACCCGATTCACGGTGACTGCCTGGGCGTTGGCCGCTCCGGTTGCCGGGCCGCCAATCGCTACGTTTTGGCCGGGCATCAGCGCGCTGGAGTTGAAGAGGAACTCGGTCATCGGGTTGCGCATCCAGCGAAGGTAGTACTTCTCAGTGCCGGAAAGGCTGACCTGGGCGATCTGGCCGAGGGAGAGTCCGGTTGTGGTGGGAAGCAGGCCGCGAACGTAGAGGTCAAAGCTGGTGGCCGCACCGGTTGCAGGGGTGACGTAAGTGACGTCGCCGCTGGCATAGAACCCGGTTTTGCGAGACGAGGTCGACTTCGTCGGCGTTGAGGGTCTGGTCGGCTTTGTCCAACAGGCCCGCAACTTCGACGATGCTGGAGGCGGTGAGCGAGGCGAGGGTGGCGTTGTTATCCCAGTCTGTGGTGCTGCTGACGTTGACGGTGAACTGTTCGCCGTGGGGGCCCTGAACGACGAAGGAGTTGCCTGCAGTGTTGACGCTGACGACGGAGGCAATCATTTCGTCGATGTGGGCGCCAGTGTCAGTGTTTTTGACCACGCTGATGTTGAAGACAGACGTCACGTCGCCGGTAATCTGGCCGGTGGTGGAGTCGACGCCGATGGACTTGCTGAGATCGAAATCGACGCGCAGGCCGACCGGGGTTGCCGCCTGGGCTATTACGAGCGGGGTCGCCAGGGTCGCGGTAAAAGTGGGTTGAGTGATGTTGGCCGCTTCAGTCTGGATGGTGGGAGCGGCGCCGGCCGGGGTGTCGAGGTAGCCGAGAGTGCCGGCGCCCAGAGTGATTGAAATGCTGTTGTAGGTTCCGACGGGAACGTCGTTCATGTCGAGGAGAGTCTGGAGGCCGTTATAGCGGGCGAAGTCCACGGTGGGCGTTCCGCTAAGAAGTGACACGCTGTTGCCGGTGGAGTCAGTCGCTTTGATGCTTTGTATTTGCACGGAGAAGGAAGTGACTGCCGCCATGGGGGCGTCGGTGCCAACGACGAATGCAGGGCCGGTGACGGTGTTTGCGTTTGTCGTGGTGTCATTGATGAACTGCAACCGGCCGCAAGCAGCGCTGCGGTGGTGAGAAAGAAGAAGGCCATCCGGGTGGGAAGGGCTGAGGTATTCGAGAGCATGTCGGATACATCGCTTTCTGCGGGCTTCCGTGACTTTTGAAGAGCGAACGCGAAGCAGAATTTCGTACCTGCCCTTCAGTCTGGACCGCCGCCGGTATCATGGCCGCCGAGGCAGCAGATCCAGCCGGAGCGCGCACGTCCGTGAACCAAGGGAGATCGACTGGTCCTCGGCAACTAAGAAGTGAAGCAGGAAGTTCCAGAGCGCGCTCGCGCACAGAACCTTCGCCTGAATTGACGTGCGACGGCGGGGAAGGGTGCGATTCAGCACCATGAGCCGTCAACACATTAGAAGCGAAATGGACGAGAAGTGTTACAAATCCAGCGAAAAAGTTACTGACAGCATAAGTCATTTAGTATCAGCCTCATAGCGTGGTTGACGGCTTTGAATCATCAACTGAGCGGCTTGATGAGGGTTCTGCGGGGCCGGGCGAGGGTGGAAGGGATGGGAAGCCAGCACCCGCGCAAGCCGAGCAAAATCAAAGCGGCTTCGACGGTGCCAGGCAAGTGAGCCGGAAACCTGTCCAAAACTGGTCATTTTTTGCACTACCCTTACGCCGTGACAATAAAGCGCCCTCCAGTCCAAAAGGGCTGTTTTCCAGTGGATAAACATTTCAGGGAATAGTATCTTCAAGAAAACACCGCCACGTCGGAACTGAATCGGCTCCCAAGTCTCGTATTGAGAACAAAACAGGGCAATTCGGACCTCTGGCATGACAGGAAAGTGGTAGGGCAGTAACCGTGCAAGTGTTATTGTTCCGCCAACAGCGTTGCGACTAGGATTCGTGGTAAGGATCCCCTCGGAGTGCACGAGTGAGACCAGGTTTGCCGCAATTGAAAAGCCGGACACCGGCAGCGGGAAAACAGGGAATCGGACGTGAACTTGAAGGGCGCAAAGGTGGAAGATGACAGATCGCAAAGCGCTGGTCGATCAGAACGAGACGCCTGAAGACGTTGCGACCCTTTATTCATGGGCCAACCTCCACGGCGCCAAATACCGGGACTTCTCGGCTTCGCGTGCACAGACGCGAGAGAAAGCCAGGCTGCGCGTGCAGGAAGCGATCGAAGAAGAACGCCGCCGCGCCCGCGAAGAGGCCGAAGCGCAGAAGGCTGCCGATGCGTTGCACGCCAGCGAAACCGCACGCGCAGCGGAGTCGGCACGCCCGGCAGAGGCAGCAGCACATAAGGCTTCCCAAGCCGCGCAAGCCGCGCAGGCCGCGCAAGCCCCACAAGCCGCACAGCAGCGCGCCGCCTGGCAGCAACCGCAGCAGCCGGACCGTTATGCCGCTTCTCCCGCCCAGGTTTTTGTTCCGGCGCCCGCGGCGACTTATGCACCGGCCCCGAATTACCCAGCGCCCAATTACCCGGCGCCACAGTATCCCGCGGCTGCGCCGCGGTCCGATTTCGCTTCCTATGCTCCAACTCAGCCCTACCGGCCGGCGCCGGCCCAGCCGCAATTCGCGCCGGTGCATGAAGAGAATTATTTGCAGCCTCGCAACCAGTGGGGTCCGACCGAACCGAGAGACAACGGGAGCCGCCCGGCATGGCTTGCCGCCGATCGCCGTGAAGTGGCCCCCCAACCGGTTCCCCAGGCTCCTGAGGATACGCTGCAAGGATCACGGGATCGCTTGACCTCTCGCTGGTTTGCGCTCAAGGGAGTTTTTGAGGGAACCAACGCGCCGGCCGAAGCAGTTCCGGCCCCGGCCCAGGCAGTTTCGCGCGCCCCAGTGATCGCGGTCTTTTCCCTGGCCGGCGGCGTGGGCAAAACCAGCCTTGTGGCCACGGCCGCGCCCTCTCGGCACGCGGCGAGAAGGTTCTGCTGGTGGATACGGCCGCCTATGGCGTGTTGCCGTTTTTCTTCGGCGCTCGGGACCAGCGCCCCGGCGTTCTGAGAACCTTCAGCCCGCCAAGCGCCTCGGGCGACGCTCCCATTCAAATGGTGACAATCGATCCGGATACCCTGGGCCCCGAGAACGCTGCCCAGGAGACCCTGAGCACGGAAATAGCGCGCAATTCGCGCGGAGTGGGCCGCGTGATTGTCGATCTCGCAACCGCCTCCGGCGCCACGACCCGCCGCATCATGCGGATGTCGCCCACGGTTCTTGTGCCCATCGTTCCGGACATGAGTTCAATGGTCAGCGTCAGCTCAATCGATGCTTTCTTCCAGCACAATTCCCCCGCTGACAAGCCGGTGCTGCCTTATTACGTGCTCAACCAGTTCGACCCGTCTCTCCCTTTGCACCTGGATGTGCGCGAGGTGCTCCGCGAGCAGGTTGGGGACCGGTTGCTGCCCTTCGCGATTCGCCGCGCACCTGCGGTGAGCGAGGCGCTGGCCGAAGGCATGACCGTGATGGATTACGCTCCCAACTGCACAGCAGCCGAAGACTTTGGAAGTCTCGCCGGCTGGGTTAAAAATCTCGCGGCGCCCGCAAGCACCGGATTCCGCGGAGTGCGCTGGAGTGAACGATGACCGCAACGGGCCTTTGGCAGGATATTGGAGCGGGTGAAAACTTTTTCACAAGGTTTATCCGCCTAGTCTTCCTGCTCGTTGCGGGTGCGGTTTTCATCTTCCTGGCGACTCTCCCCCTTACATGGCCGCAACAGGCTGTGCTTGGGCTCCTCACCCTGCTGATGTCCATGGCGTTGGGGCGCAGCACAGATTCCTATCTCATCACCCTCACCCTGATGATGATGTCAATGTTCTGTACCTTCCGGTACGGGTACTGGCGCATCTCGATGACGGTTCGGTATTTTCAGGATCCGGCCAGCCACGGCGGCGCGCTGGACGCATTTTTTGTGCTGACCCTGGTACTGGCCGAAACGTATGCATTCTTCATCCTCTTCCTCGGCTATTTTCAGACCATCTGGCCTCTGCGCCGCGCGCCGGTTGCGCTGCCCGAGAACACGGACGAGTGGCCGCACGTCGACGTATTGATCCCGACTTATAATGAGCCGCTCGATGTGGTGCGCTTTACCGCACTGGGCGCGCTGAACATGGATTGGCCCGACGAAAAGATGCATATCTACATTCTTGACGACGGCCGCCGCAAGGAATTTGAGCACTTCGCTTTCGAAGCAGGGATCGGCTACAAGATTCGCTCCGACAACAAACATGCCAAGGCCGGCAACATCAATACCGCTTTGAAGAGCATGACGTCGCCTTATGTGGCCATCTTCGATTGCGACCACGTGCCGACACGCAGCTTTCTGCAGATGACCATGGGCTGGTTGCTGCGCGACAAGAAGCTGGCCATGCTTCAGACGCCTCACCATTTCTATTCGCCCGATCCGTTTGAAAGGAACCTGGAACAGTTCCGCATCATTCCCAACGAAGGCGAACTGTTTTACGGCATCGTGCAGGACGGCAACGACTTCTGGAACGCGTCGTTTTTCTGCGGCTCCTGCGCCGTGCTTCGCCGCACTGCCCTGGACGAGATAGGCGGCATCGCGGTTGAAACCGTCACCGAGGATGCGCACACTTCGCTGCGCATGCAGATGAACGGCTGGGGCACGGCCTACATCAACATTC
>OCZT010000553.1_pt1 | contig 37376 bp, 21 predicted proteins | sample 1539031 | NCBI WGS metagenome assembly OCZT01 (sample SAMEA3539308, study PRJEB22396) | soil metagenome | biome: tundra; feature: field; material: soil | place: USA | collected 2010-05 | depth 0.15 m
GCGGCCCCGTCGTGACCCCAGTCACGCCCACGTCACCTACGACCTGGCCGGTGACCACGACGTCGCCGACCTTGACCGTGGGCGGGTCCTCCAGATGGCCGTAGAGGGAGACGACGTTGGGCAGGTGCTCGATCTCGACCACCACGGCACCGCTCGAGTCTCGCCCGGCGAAGACGACCTTCCCGGCCGCCATCGCCCGGACCGGCGTGCCGATGGGTGCGGCAATGTCGATGCCGGTATGGAAGTGCGGATAGCTCTTTCCCTCGTACATGAGCGGCGGCTCGAGCGTGAGCGAGGTAGGTCCGAAGCCCTGAGTGATCTTTCCATCGAGCGGCCATACGACCTCGACCGCCATCACATAGCGGTTCGCCCAGGTCATTACCTCGTCGGGGTACGCGGGGTTCGGGTTGTATGCGAGGAGCGCCGCGTGCCAGTTCCCGGGAGCCCCGTCGTGGGCGAGGAGCGCCGCGGCCGCAGGGATGGCGTCCGCTGGGTCGCAGATGTTCGGATTGGCGATGCCGGCGAGACTGGCCGCTTCCGCGAACGTCGAGGGCAGGAACTGCATCGGCCCGCGGGCTCCGGCGTAATTGGGACTGCAATCTGCATCGAGACTACCGTGGTGGGTCTCGATGTACCCGATACCCGCGAGGATCTGCCACTGCAGCCCGAACCGCTGGCCCGCCTGCTCGTAGAGGACGAGGTACGCGGGCGGGATGCCACTGATCGACGCCGGCGCCGGGACCACCTGTTCGGCGGCGATGGCGCAGGAGCCCGCGAGGATGCCGACCCCGCCGCACAGGATGATGAACGCGATTAGCGGCCCAGCGCAGCCGACCAGGCAGCCGCATCCAAGCCGGTTCATTACAACCTATCGCCAGGCGGCGAGTACCTTTGATGCGTCTCGTCGAGAAGATCCGAGGGCCGGCTTGTGAGCGCGGCGTATTCGCGGCGGCTCACGACGGCCTCATAGGCGACGTGGCTTCGCCCCACGAAGAGGAGCCCCTCGCCCGGCCGGGCATGGATCAGCGAGCGGCGTTCGGCCGGCGTCAGATCGAAGTAGCGCGCGAGCGCGTCGGCGCCCTCGGGCGTCTGGCCGAGCAGGATCCGGATGTCGCACTGCTTGACGATCGGCTCGCCGTAGTCGGAGCGAAGGAACTCGACGATGTCCTGGGTCGCGAGCTGCAAACCTGCGTGATAGTGGCGGGCGGATCGTGCCAGCTCCTCGATGAACGCCGCGCCCGCGGGCTGGCGCATCACCTTCCAGGCCTCATCGACCACAATGAGCTTGCGGGCCAGATCGATCCGGACTGCGTCCCAGAGCATCGCCAGCGCGGCAAGCTGGGCGACCGATCGCACCTCGGGATCGCCGAGGGAGGCAAGTCCGACAACGACGAGCTGCTGATCGCGCAGGGACGGCGCCCGCCCGGCGAAGACCAGGGCAAGGGACCCGACCGCCCAACGCTCCAGGCGGGTCGCAATCGATGCGCCTCCGGGCGTCGCCCGAAGTACTTCGAGCAGGCCCTCGAGCGTCGGCGGCGCTTCGTCGTGGGTGGCCGGATCCGCCGTGATCCCGACGAGTTCGTACACGCGCCGCAGGGCAATATCGAGCACCGGTCGTTCGTCGCGCGAGAGGTTGCCGACCATGGCCGCGACGAGCGACACGAGAATCTGGAGCTTGGCCGTCAGCGCGCCCGCGGTTCGCGAGCCCGTCAGCGCCAGGGGGTTGAGGCCGGTCTCGCCCGATCCGGGCTCGATGTACAGGCCGCCGAGTTCGGCGGTCAGGCGGCGATAGTCGCCGAGCGGATCGACCGCGAGGACCCGTATGCCCTGGAGCATGCAGCGGACGATCTCGGCGCCCGTGGCCATCGTCTTACCCGTTCCGGTTTGCCCCAGAACGATGGCGTTGTGCGACGGCCGGGCGAAGCGGTCGAGCACGATTGGCGCTCCGGTCGTGCGGGCCCGGCCGTACAGATGACCCGAGGGCTCGTACAGATCGCCCGCGACGTGGAGGAGGGACGCCGCGAGGCTCGCGCTATCGAGGTTTCGCTCGGCGATGGGCGCCGGAGCTGAGCCGGGGACGACGCTGTGCCAGGCGTCGCCAAGCTGGAAGGTCGGGACCTCGGGCTCAAAGCCCAGGCTCCGCATCTCGAGACGCAGCATGTCCAGGCGCTCGGCGAGGGTCGCAAGATCGGGAGCCCGCACCAGGAGGACCGTGTCGACCAAGTAGACGCGGCCGGCTCCGGCGTGGACGGTCCGGCGCCCGCTCGTGCTCGTTTGCAGGACGCGTTCGCGCTCGACGTCGCTGAGCTCGCCCCGCTCGGAAGCGAGACGCTCGGCGGCCCGAACCTGGCGCAGACGCACCGTCAGGAAGCTCATTGCCTCAGCTCTTGATAGCGGCCGCACTCGCATGGAGATCGCGTCAACGCCCGCAAGCGCAAGCACCGGCGCCGTCCAGCCGGGCTCGATCTGGGCCGGCCAGCGGCGACCGAGCGAGATGAGCGTGAGTGCCTCGGGGCCTTCGACGACGTTGGCGCCGACGTGGTACTCGGAGCCTTCGCCCGCGAGTAGCGATGCCGCCTGGCCAAGCTCGTCCTCGGAGACTGCGCGCAGCCGGATCCCGTGCTCTTCGGCCGTGCGGCGAACGAGCTCCGCGACTCTGGCGACCGTTGTCTCACTGACGCCCGAAAGGACGATCAGGCATCGCCGCGGCGGACGAGCGAGCTTGGCCGCCAGGTCGCGATAGAGGCCTGCGTATGCCGTTAGGTACTTACGCGGCGCGCCTGGGACCGGAGAGAGCCAGTCAAGGTGTTCGGATGGACTCCGCTCGATCGGCACCGACAGGATCTGGAACGGTCCGGGGATCGCGTCGTACAACTCGCGCGTCGCTGCGATCGCCGCATCCCGCTCGTCCGACCGCAGGAGGTCGAGGTTGACCGGTGGGATCTCGAACGCTCGAAGGAAGCCCTTGCGTTCTGACCGTTCCGCCGGGGCGCGCCGCTTGATGAGCATGGTCAGTAGCGTGCTGGACTGCCCGCCTCTAAGTCAAGGGAGTTTGCGTACCATCTTGCGTACCAAATCCTTCTAAGCGGCGGCGCTCAGTTGTTGTCACGCCGCCCTACTCTCAGCCCAGCCGCAATGGTCTTCAGGCGGCCATGTCGTCGCCTCCCTCCACCGTCAACGTGTTCCCGCTAGAGTGTGGCAGGGGCGGAGGAGCCGTCGCCATCGGATCGCAGGCATGGGAACGCGACGGAATGATCAGCAGCGACGCAATCGGCGATAGGGTCGCCTTCCGGGTCAAGGCTCGCATTGTCAGCGAGATAGGCGATGAGCTCATAAGCTCGGACGAGATCGCCCTCTACGAGTTGATCAAGAATGCCTACGACGCTCAGGCCAGCTTTGTCCGAATCTCGATTGACACCCCCGTTGGGATCGCCGAGGTCTCGGCCGCGCTAGACGTCGCTGAACGCGATGCCGAGCCACTCAGGAATCTGCTACTGAGCTTCGTCGACGAGGCCAGGCTGGCAGATATCCTGGAATTCGATACCAACAAGGACAACTGGCAGAAGGCGCTCGGCGATCGCGTTCTGGCCGAAGTCTGCAAGCACAGCCGGTTCGTCATCGACGACAACGGCGAGGGCATGACCCGGGAGATCCTGCTCAATGGCTTCCTGATGCTCGCCTCAACAGAACGCCTTCGGCGCTCTGTTCCCACGCAGCGAGTCCCGCTCGGTTCAAAAGGGGTCGGGCGTTTCTCGGCAAAGCGTCTTGGCAGATTCCTCCAGGTGGACACATACGCCAAGGATGCCGAGATGGTCGAACACCTCCGGATCGATTGGTCGGACTACTCGACCTCCAGTGAACTGTTCCTGGACGAGGTCACCAACCAGGTTTGGTCCACGGCGCCAGACAGTACCCAGAAGCCAGGGACCACCCTGACGATTTCGGAACTCAACCACGCGTGGACTTCGACGGAATTGGAGCAGGTCGCTCGCGAGCGCCTTTCCACCTTTATAAATCCCTTCTTCCCGATGTCGGGATTCCACATCCTGGCCCGCTTCAACCGGGAACGCGTCGACTTCGCAGAGCTTCAGCGCGAGATCCTGGCTTTCGCTCGACTGAGAATCCAGGGCTACGTGGACCCGACTGCCAGTCCGAAGATGAGACTGACGTTCACCCCGCGGACTGACGATCCCGGAGCTGCGACGGTCACCGAATTGGTCGATGACGCCAAGCTCTCACCGGTAGGCGATTTGTCCGTCTTGGGCCCGTTCCAGTTTGAGATGTACGACTTCGTTCGAGATGACAGCGGCCTGGTTCGACTGGGGCGGCGGGCGGAGTTGTCGAGCTTCCTGAACGTCTGGGGCGGCGGCGGACCTATGCTCTTCCGAGATGGCTTCCGCGTCATGCCATATGGCCGACCGGGGTATGACTGGCTTGGCATCGATCGTATCGCAACCCAGGGCAAGGCTGCGCGTCTCCGTACGCTTGCCCTTGCGGGCTTCGTTGCTGTCTCAGCTTCCGAGAACCCCGGACTCATCGACCAGACGAATCGCGAGGGGCTCCGCGACACAGATGCTTTCCGCGTCCTGAAGGACGTCCTGCAGGTTGCGGTTAGGCTATCGAACAATCGCATGCGGGAATTCTGGCCACCCGAAGAGCCCACGCGGTCGACTCGGTCTGCTGCCAAGGAGGCCCTCAGATCTCGCGCCGTCCTCGACGAGCTCGCGGATGAAGTCGTCGACATCTCGCAGCGCCTTTCCGCAAACGGGGTCGCCCAGGATGATGGGCCCCTGACCCAAGCTCTTGCCGACAGAGTCGTCTCGCTGAGGAGCGCCGCGCACGCCTACGCGGTGATCTCAAGCGCACGGGGTGCTTCCATCCCGGCTCAGTCTTACCCGACACTCATTGAGTTGGCGGGTCTTGGTATGGCTGCGGAACAGCTCAGTCACGAGCTGCTGGCAGCCTTGGACAGATCAGAGTCAGTCCTCTCGCGCATTCGTCGTTCGGGAAACGCAGCCGAATCCCCGCTCCTCGAACAGCTGGCGGTCAACTTCGCGAGCCTCCGGCGGATTGCAGGCTTCCTAATGCCGCTTACGCAAGCTTCCCGGCGCGACAAGGGCAACTACGACGTCCTCAACGAGGCGAAATCGGTCGGCCTTCACCACCAGGCCATCGCCGACGGCCTGGTAACCTTCGAGACTCTTGATTTCGGCCAGAGAGTCATGGCGAGGATCAACAGAGGGGTCCTACTCCAAGTATTCGACAACCTCATCGCCAATTCGCTCTATTGGCTGAATGCAGCCCGCACCGGCGGTCCGGCGATCACGGTTCGTAGCGAAGGGTCGTCCAGGGTTACGTTCTGCGACAACGGCCCTGGAATCGAGCCGCGGCTCAGTGAGTCCATTTTCCAACCGTTCGTAAGTACGAAGCCGCAAGGCCGCGGCCTGGGCTTGTTCATCGCCCGTGAATTGCTCGAGCTTCAGAGCTGTTCAATCGACGCGCTTGAGCCAGGTTCAGACGGTCAGATTCATGGCTTCGTGCTCGACTTCCAACGGGCACTTGCACGATGACCGAACCGACGGGGGTGGCCTCAACGCCGGGAGGCGACGTGGGCCGCGAAACCGAAGTAGCCGCATTGGCCGACGGCGACGCTTCGGACGGCCGTGGGGAGGTAACTGAAGACCCCGAAAAGGCCGAACCGGACATCGGCGCCGTTCTCGTGATCGATGACTCGGTCTCGGGTCTCCTAGAGCCGTGGTTCGAGTCAGACGACAGTTGGAACGGGTTTGTCGGATCCCTGCGCGAACCCGTAGAAACCGCAGCGGACGCAATCCGAGTCGAGCAACTCTACGCGGGCGAGGACCGCAGGGCATCGCTCGACGAGATCCAAGCGCTCGTTGGCAGAGAGGCGTTCGGTGCCAGCCTGCGGGAATACGATCAGGGACAGAACGTGCTCAAGCGCTGGATCGATGCCCTGACGGCCCGCGGTGGGACGGTGACTACCGCCTCTGGCATGTCGGACCTCAAGACCATGGCACCGGATGGTGACGTTGACGCGTTCCTTCGGTCATTCGCTCTCATCCTGCTGGACTACGAGTTCGTCACCAACGATGCGGGCGCTGCTTCGACGGATCTTGCCAAGTTCATTGCCCGTGCCGTCCGAAAGGGCGAACCGGTCAATCCTCCGCTGCTCCTGAAGTTCTCCCGCGTACCTGTTGAGAATCGCGACGAGGATCTCGCGGAGTTCTCGGAGAAAGTCGACTACCCCAGAGGCTGCTACCACTTCCTCGACAAGTCCGTAATCTACGATGAGCGCGTCTTCGGGGCGCTCCTCGACGGCCTGCTTCAAGACGCAGAGTTCGCACGCCGCCTTTACAGGGTCGCGCGGTCGGTAGGGAGCAGCATCTCTCGGCAGATAGCGGATCATGTCGCCGAGATTCTCGCCGAGCGTCTCGACCCGACCGCAATCCGGCTCATGTTTAGCGGCCGTTTGCGCACCGAGGGCATGTCTGAACTCGACTATCTGATCGAACTGACCACCAACGCGATCGTGAACAAGGTCCGAGTTAGTGAGCAAGTCGTCGTCGAGATGCAGAGTTTCTTGCAGGAGCTGGAGTCGGTACCCTGGCAGGGATTGCCAGCCGACTCAAGCGGCCTCGCCTACCTTCAAGTTGCGCTCCGTTTCGACAGGGATGTCAACAAGTTCCGACGCCCGATCGACTTCGGCGACATCTTCGAGTTCGACAACGGGAGGAACGACGGAGTCCAAACAGTAGGAATTGTCTTGTCGCAGCAATGCGACTTGATGGTCCGAGGAGAAACGCGGTCGGAGGGCCTGGGCAGATCGAGGCCAGGCGATTGGGTTTCTCTGTGCATTGGCGAGCTACGCACTGATCGCGGTGCCGTTGATGGTCGCTTCAGCGAAACTGGGATGCGGCCCTACAAATATCTGAACTGGCACGAAGACGAACTTGTCAGCATGCCCAGACCCGTTCTTGATTTGGTCTCGTTGTCGGACGACGGAAGAGCGAGGCTCTTGGACATTCAGCCACAGTCAGCCTGGTGGACTGGTGCATATACGCAGTTTGTTCGTGACCAAGTTGACCGTGTCAGGAAAGCCACGGTCACGGAAAAAGCCGGACGAAAGACCACAAGACGCATCCGGCTGGGCGGCTCATTGGAGCCGGCAGCCCTGGGGCTGACCGCTCTCGGCCTCGGCGTGGACATCAGCATCGAGTCGGATGGTCAGTTGGGGTTCCGGAGAGTGTGCCGGATGCGGTGGGCCGAGACGCTCGCACTGCAGCATAGGGTCACAGCCAAAGCCACCAGGATCGGCCTCGGAGTAAGCGTCGGGGACGCTGTCACGGACGAACCTGTCAGGGTTCAAGACGAGCGTGGTCGCTTTCTTGGAGAGACTCTAGGTCATGTAACTTCGCTCGATGACAATGTGATCAGCGTCGATGTCGAGTGGAGCCTGTTGCGTCAAGTCACGGCCAACTCGCGGAGATACGACGACCTAGCCGTTGGTACCGCAAGAAGTCCAGGGCGCTTCAACCTGATGGCCGTGCCCGACCTTGGCTACACCCTGGAGGCAAAGACCGAGAACCGTCAGCGCAGGTGGTTGCTGAAGCCGAAGTCAGACGACGAACAAGCAACTCCCGTGGCGTCAAGTATCGCCGGGACTGTCGTGGCAGCGGCCAGCTAGACGGTCTCGGGCGACCTCGTCGCTCACATTGCCGACTCGGCGACGTCACCGACGGGCGCAGCGCTTGTCGGCATTGCCTCCCGCACTCGGTCGAGCAAGTTGTCGATACTGGTTGACTGACCGCTCTTGAGCCAATCCAGCACCACTGGGGTGCCTACGGATGCGTACCGATTTGCGACGTCGAGCACCTGCCTCGGCTGGCCGATTACGCTCGTGTCGTCCGTGGCGGCGATTGCCAGTAGCTCGAGCATGTCTACGCGCCAGGGGTCAGAGTTGAGCCCTTCGACTCCCGTGATGAAGCTCTGCCATCCCGAGGCGGGGTCCTCGGGAAGACGCACCGAATTGGCCGCACCGACACAGACCGCAAGGAACCAGAGGTCGACGTAGCGCGGAAATGGCGCGTCGGCGATTCGCGCTTTGCGTCCACCTTCTGGACGGGTTTGGCAGAAGCGCTTGACCTCGTCGAAATACGCCTTTGGGAAACGGAGGTCCGTGTTGACGAATGGGTTATAGCCGCTCATGCAGCTGTCCCTTCCGGCAGGGTCAGAGCAAGATCGGCTGAGGTAAACACTCGCTCGCACAACTGGCACGACGTGGCATGGCCGCACGTGCAGACCAGAATCTCGGGCTCTTCGGTTGGCGGTTTGTTGGCCAGGTACGTGGGATAGTGCGAGGTGAGGGTGAGGGTGACTTCCTCGCCCGCATACCGATCGAGCGCAGCTTCGATGTCGCGGATTTCAGCGAAGGTCAAAAACAGGATCGGCTGGGCACTTTCCGCAACCAATGTCCGCAGAGCCGCTTGTTTGACCTGGATACCCATCATGCCAAGCGGCGTGTCGATGACATTAGGAGACTTGACACGGCTGACTTTGGCCAGCGCAAGGATGAACGCGAGAGTGATTGCCCGACGCGATGCGCCATTTAGCTGCAGGTCGGGATCTAGCTTGGCACCTGATCTCGAGTAGACAGCCACGTCGAAGTCAGGAGTTATCTCCGTCTTGGTAATCAGGGCCTCATCGAAATCCTGGCCGATCATCTCGCGGAAGAGTCGGTCCATTTCCCGGCTCACCTCAGCGAGCTTTTCGTTCCTGATCCAGGTTTCTGCGCCACTCAGAACCTGAAGAAGGTCTTGGGCGACCGTCAACTTCGCTCGCACGAGCCGAGCTTCAGCCTCGTGCTCGAGAAGCTTGTCGCGCATCCGTTTGGCCTCGTCGAGCTCCTGTCGCTTCTGCCTCGCTTGTTCGACAGCAATACCATGCTGATGGGAGACAGTGGAGAGCGTCTTGTCATATTGGTCGAGTTGTCCCTGCAGCTGTTCGAGGTCCGAATCTCCGAGTTGTGCCATCCGCGCTTCTGCCGCGCGCACGCGCATGCCGGACGTCGTTTGCTGCTGACGCGCTCTCTCGAGCCGCTGTTCAAGTCGACGGAGCGGTCCAGTCAGGGCCTGCGGGTTGAGAGGAGCGTCTGAGGAGTAGTAGAGACGCGTGAGGCGTTCCTTGAAGCCAGTCTGAAGCACTTGCTGATCGAGCAGCTTCTCAACCTGATCCCGACCAGTCGTGCTGGTCGCGAGCGAGGCTCCACAAACGCATTGCCCTATCTGAAGTCGTTCTCGCAGAAGTGGGAGATAGTCTGACGGAATGGCCCCCTCTTCCTTGAGGGAGTGAAGGCGCCGGCGGGCGTGCTCAAGGTGGTCCGCGATGAACGGGACGGCTATGTCTCTTGAGCGAAGAATGTCCGCCTTCTCTCGAGCGACCGCGGATTCTTCATCCTGCCCAGCTTTGAGGCTCGCCTCAGCGTCAGACAGTTCGCGTTGCAGCTCAGTTCGATTCCCCCGTTGGAGTGCCGCATCGCGCCGCTCTCGGGCAGATGAGCGCCTTTCCTCAAGGTCGGCCACCTGACCCGCAAGCATGGATTCCTTGGCGATAACGTCGCCAAGTTCATGCTCAAGCCGTTCAACTTGCGCGCCCGCATCCTTCACGCTTTGGCCGCCCTTGGAACGGACTTCACGGTTGAACAACGAACCTACGTCGTTGAGATGGCCCAACGCGGCGTCGAGAATGTTGAGGCCCATGAGATTTCGTATGGCGCCCTGGACTCGTTTGCGCTTCGTATCTGTGCTCACGTCCTTGGCGATAAAACGCATCGCCTCGTCGCCATCGGTGAAGAACACGTCCCGCAGTTCCGGAGGAAACAACTGGAGCATCTTGGGCTCTGGGTAGTCAACGGGCATCCAGCCCCCCGGCCCACGCCGCATCAGAATCACCGACGGAGACCGGTGAGATCTCTTGCCGTCCGGGAGGCACCGCTCGACGCTGGATCGGCGCAAACGGTACACGGACGGCTCAACGCCCTCTTCGTCGGTCTCGAATTCCAGCATCACTGCGACTTCAAGTTCGTCGCCGTCTACCTCGTTGAGACGCCCCAAAGAACCCAGGGCATAGTCTCGTCCATCGTTCGGGAGTCCAGGATCACCATACAGAACCCATCGGAAGGCCCGAAATACGGTTGTTTTGCCAGTTCCTGGTTCGGCACGGATCACGGTCAGTGGCCTGTCGCGGTCAAGCGAAAACGGGATCTTCACTGACTGGGCGAGGTGGAAGTTGGTGAGCTCGAGCGATCTAAACCTGATCATTGTGGATCCTGGCCAGTTCCGACGAACCGTGCGAGCGCCTCGGTCTTGTCCGTGATGCGGCGGACGATTGAGATCTTGACCTCGGCGTGCTCGCGTTCGAAAGCAACGATATCGGCGAGCGTAGCGAGCACTTCTCGACGGTAGCCAGGGCGTCGTTCAGGTAGGTCGTTGATCTCCAGCTTCAGGGCTTCCAAGACGAGGCCCATGTCGGTAGCCATCCCACCCTCTTCCCTAACTGAAGAACAGGCCGGTAATGTGGTCACCCGCGGCGAGCCAGCCGTCAGGATCGGTGTGGTTCCGGCTGTAGCCCCCGATGAAACGGATCCGCTCTAGCTCCTGACGGACGAGAAGCCGAGCATCATCGTCGCGCCCTTCCCGCGGTTCGGGCAGAGGCACAAAGTCATGGTATGCAGCGTAACTCTTGCCTGAAGCCAAATCAACGCGCAGAACCCGGCCCAGTCGCTGGACCCACTGCCGACTGGTCCGAGTGCTAGCTAGTACGTAGGCTTCGCGAATTGAAGGGACATTGATCCCTTCATCCAGCACCCGCTTCGCAGTAAGGAAGTCCAATTCGCCGCGAGCAAAGGAGGCAAGTACTCGCTCCGCGAGGCCGCCCGCAGAGGTTTCGGCCTGAGTGACCTGATGGTAGGTGTAACGCATGGTATCAAGCACGTTGTGTATCCGAGGCAGTTGACCAGGGTCCTTGTCAGACCCGTAAGCGAGTGCTCGTGATGCTCGGCCGACTCGTGCCCGAAGCACCTCGTCGAAGGCGAAAGGCTTCCGTTCCGCCGTCTCCACAACTCGGCGACGCTTGAAACGGAGGAGCTCGATCCGTTCCTTAAGGTCCTGGTCGTCTTGGTCGTGAGCTTGAGCAGCGAGAAGCTTCCTCATCTTCTGGGTTATCTCCCGCCAGGTGGCCATCTCTGCCGGCGTAAGGTCTACGAAATGCACGTAGTAGTCGAAGGGCACCAAGCAAACGCCTATTGCTTTGTCGAGCCCAAACTCGAACACGAGGGGGCCGAAGAACTCCTCAATGGCAGACGACCCAGCTGGGTCATACTGCCTCTCTGGAGTAGCAGACAGTCCGAGCCGGTACTCGAAGAACTCCGGTGGCGCGGATAGAAAGCCTTGTCGGCCAAGGTGATGGACCTCATCGGCGATCAGGAGACGTCGGAACTGCCCGGCTGCCATCGCCCGCTGGATATCGCTGTCGATCAACCCGTCATGAGTGCATACGACCACTTCAACGGAGGCCGCTCCGAGGCTAAGTCGCCTCGCGGCTGTCTCCACCTGCCGTAGCTTGCCGCCGCCGCCCGCTGCCCCAAGCACAATCGGATCGACGCCGAATGCACGTGCCTCCCTCGCCCACATGGCCAAGAGAGGCCGTTGCGGGGCGGCAACAACTATCAACAAGGGCCGGGTTGATTCGCGGCAAAGATCGACAGCCGCAGCTAGAGAAGTGATCGTCTTTCCGGATCCTGTAGCCATGCTCAGGATTCCGCGCCGGCCCGCAGCCTTCCAAGCCTCGATTGCCTGTGCCTGGTGAGCGAAAGGCCCCTGGTCGAGGATGACTCCTTCCGGGACTGCGAATGAGCGGCGAGCGGTTGAGCTGGTCCTCCGCGACGTCTTGCGGGCAGACGCGCCTCTAGCCGTCGCATAGTCGCCTTCGGTGGGAGGGGCAGGTGGCCTCAGCTTCAGGAGTTCATCTCTCACGGCATCCGGGAGGGAGTAAACGGCGATCTCGGGGATGTCTTTCGTCCCCCGCCCAGACCATACGGCGCCAAAAAAGTCTGCGAGGCGGCCAACTGCTTGTTGCTCGCGCTCGGATCCCCATGAGCGATCCACCGACACCTGTTCGACATTTCGCGTAAGGCCGGCCCCAGTCATGTTGCTGGAGCCCTGAGCGACAAGCACTTCCCCTCGCCGTGAGAACATCCATACCTTTGGGTGCCAGATGCCTCCAGGAACAAGGGCCACCTGGATCCTGAGGCGACCGGTTGCTAGCAAGTAGGACAGGCACATGAGGGTGTGTTTGGCCAAGGCATTCTCGGAGATCGAGGCCGACTGCATTGCTGCCAGAAGTCGCCCCTCGATCATCGAGGCTGGAAGGGTCACTCCGTCACGTAGAGCTCGAAAGTCCCGCTCGGAGACGACCGGGCTAATGATCAGGCGAACCGAGGCTGTATCTCGCGACAGGTATGCCGCCAGACCCGGTGCCAGATCGGCAAGCGCGGAGCTCTCGAAGAATCCGACCATGCAATCGAATCCTTCGGCACACTGAAGAGCCGGGACCAAGACGTCGTCGATGAAGCAATCGTCGGGGAGTAGGTAGACCGGCTCGACATCTAGGTCCCTTAGCCCCCGGCCGGCACTCAGGTGTGGCATACCTGACACCCCTCAGCGTCATCCTCCTCGTCCAAGACCAGCGTCAACGCCTCGATTAGTGGCAGGTTGCGCGTAGTGGGCTTCTCCATGTTGGCCCGATGCTTAACGAGGATCTCGTCCCGCCGACGGATGAGCTCGGTCAGCGGCTCGCGACCAGTCCACGTGTACTGGCGCCCTTCCATGGCCGTGGCCTCATAGCCGGCCTTCTGCTCGTATGCGACCGCCCGTTCGAACAGATCCGGGTGACGCTCAGCGAGTCCGACCCACTCAGCCTGTCGCTGGAAGAAACAGAAGTAGCATCCCGACCGTGTTCGCCACTCGTAGTAGGAGGGCAGGCCTATGCCGGCCCGTTCGAGGATCCGCATCACGCCAGCTTTGTCGACGCCTGCGTCTTTGAACGGGTAGACAGGATGGATGTTGGGCTTGTGGGAGATGTAGCCCTCTCGGTTCTCGTCAGCCCGGATCGCGACATACGAGTAGGCGTCATCGCCGCCAATCCAAGCCTCAAGTGGCTTGATCTTGAGGTACTTGGTGCACCACCGCATTTGCGCTGACGGAAGTGCGCCCTGGAAGGTGAATAGGTAGTGGTCGAAATCCCTGTCGGAGTTCAGCCGGGCGATGGGCTGGCCGAGCGCGGTCTCGAGCTTGCCTAGGTACTCGTACGTTTCGGGTAGCTCCGCGCCCGTGTCGCAGAAGAAGTACTCCATTCCAGGCTGCCGATCACGCATGAAGATCGCGAGGGCGGCACTGTCTTTGCCTCCCGAGATACCTAGCACATGTCGAACGCGGGCTTCGGTCATTGCGATTCTCCAATTCCCTGCTCACGGATCGTCTGAAGACGCGCTAGGACCTGCTCGACCAGACCGAGGGCTTCCATCAAAGAACGCTCATCGGGCGCAACGGAGCCGTCCAGGACGGAGCCAAGACGCTCAAGTGCGTCCCGCCCCATGGGAGCAGGATCGACCACGCGCGCTATCTGAACGCCGTCAGGGGAAGTAATCGTCACCAGGCGCAACGTGTCGCGGCCGGCTCCTTCGGATCCAAAGCTGAGCACTTCGGCACCCTTGAATGCGGGAACGAAGCGATGCAACTCCAGCCCAAAACGGTCTTCGTCTCGGTCCGTCCACGCCATTGGCGCTCGACCCGACACGGCGAGGCAGACGTTGGCAAGCCATTCCCGATCTTCGGTTGTCGAGTCGCTCAGCGCGCTCACGAAGGCCTGTAGCCGCGCATCGAGCCCTTTGTGGCGAAGCGCACGAGACCGCACACCCAGATCGAATCGCATCTCTGCTTGCGGCACACCGAACTCGAGAGAAAGGCGCTCCTGACAGTCCGCTAGCAATCGGCTGTATCGGCCGTTGAGCTCTCGAATGCTGCCGCCAAGGGCCTTCGAAAAACCTTCCGCGTCCTCTTGGCTTGACAGCTCCGGGTAGCCACAAGCGGCCGGAAGCTCCTCAAAAAGCAGCCGATCGGGCTCACGAATGTCGCTTAGTACCTGCCGCACGGCCTTGGCGCGAGGCTCAAGTCGCGCCGTGCCCAAGACAAATGGCGGGAGCGCGCGAACCGCCCGCATCAGGGGAACAACAACTCCCAGGATTGACGAATTCCTGGGGCCACGCGCGATCGCGCGGAACCCGAACTCGGATGTAAGCGCTTCAACTACCGCTCGATGACGGGGATCGACTGGGGCAAAGCTCCGAAGGGTGAACCGGGCGGGGATCTTGATCAGGCGTTCGATCAGATCGACTGACAGAATGGGCTGGAAGGTCCCCTCTTGGAAGACGCCGACCTCGTCGGGTCGCGCGACCAGGAAGGCAGAGATCAGGATCGGGGCCACGGACCGCGGCAGTCCGAAGGGCGGCTGCCTGAGCCGACCTTCCAGTACGTCAGCTGCTATACCAGCCGATGATCCAAGGACGGCCTCCTCCACGTATCGCCAGACCGCACCGAACGGGGCCCCCGTGGCCGGGGTTCCGACCTCCCAGACCCCGGGTTCTGACTCTCGGTGCAAACCACCGTGCCTGAAGATCGCTTCGTACAAAGCTCGTTCCGGGCCGTACCCGACGATGCCGAAGCCTTCTATCGACTCATGAGTCACGAGTGCTTCCAGGAGATCGCGCCGAGCCCGGGCAGCTTGCTTGGTGATCTCGTCGCGGCTAAGCATCTCCGAGCGGACCTCGGGGGCGGAGGGATAGAGCGAGTCGCAGGCATCCGAAACGATGCGCGTAAGACGGGATCCCCGAGCTGTGGCTTCGAGGCCAACGAACGTAAGGGTCACCGAGGGGTCGCGCAAATCAAAGACCCGTGAGAAGGCAGCGCGGGCTCGCGCGCGAGCTTCTTCGAGGCGCTCGACAAGCTCCTGTCGTGCAACCCAATCAAGGTCGTTGTGGCGACGGTTGGACAGGACACGTTGGAGTGAGGCCGCCTCCAGACAAGCGTCTCGAAGCGTGCCTGCGTTGGCAGCGTGGACGATGATGGTCGGGCGACTGAACTCCGGGACCTGAGCGTCCTGCAAGTCAACCCAGTAGGCGACCACGCCGGAACCAGAGCCGGGTATCTCGGCAGACGATCGGGCATCCAGGAAGACGGCATCGAAGTATCGATAGATGCCTGTCCGCTGGGTGTGACGCGTAGCGACAACAGGTTCAGGATCCAGCGCGAGTTCGATGACGCGGGAAGGTGGCTCCATTTCCAACAGAGAGCGCTCACCGCTAACCGCAAGGGCCAGATCGAAGTCCGTGCCACTCCAGATGCGATACTCGTCTGCGAATGCGCGATATGTGAGCATGCTGTCGCCGGCGAACCTTGACAGGGCAGCTTCGATACTGTCGTCCTCTGGACAGACCGCGTGGGGATTCATTGCGTACGCGAGCAGGCCCCTGGACGCCCGCAAGGAGCCTCCCTGGGACACGAGGTTCAGGGCGCCGATCGTCTTCAGCAGACGGATGTCGTCCTTTGCCAATCCAATCGTCTCGCGGATCCGGCGGTCGATTTCCAGCCACCGAGCCACGCCTGGCGTGAAATCGCTCGTGGATCGAACTGAGTGGACCAAGTAGTCGTAGACGACATCGAGCCCAACCAGTTCATCTGAGGAAGTGGCGCAATGACGAACTGATCCAGGCTCGTCAGATTGGAGAAAACTGAAGAGGCTGCGCTCTCGTTGACCGTAAGCCGCACAAAGGTAAGGAAGGCACAGCAGCGCAATTGGATGTAGCGGCAGGGTAGCCCGGATCGTGTCGATCCCGTGAGGCAGCAACGAACGGAGGCCCAAGTCTGTAACGGCGGCCCAGGCCGCCTCGACGTCGACCGCCGGCCTCGGCAATTCTTGATCTGCAAGGATTCTCTCGACAATAGCGATGGTCTCGTCGTGACCCTCGACAAACGGGATCTCCTCGAAGCGACCTTGGACCTTGCTCCATTCTCGGCGCTCGCGCTGGCCCACGGCGCCCGCGTAGTCGGCGAGTGACAAGTGCTGGATCGTAAAGAAGAACAGCGGCTTGTCGTGGACCGATGAGGCTTGCTCGGCGATCTGCTGGAGGAGGTAGAACTCACCCATGCGTCGCTGCTCTGCAGCGAATTGCAGAGCCTGTCCGAGTTCGTCAATCACCAGCACAACGGGTACGCGCGTGGCGATCTTCGCTATACAGCGAACCAGGTCCTGCTGAGCGCCGGGGCCAGCTCCGGCCAACGCGAGCATGTCAAGCCGCTTGATCTCCGTCGCGACCGAGGGTTCGTTGGCAATGGAATGCCTGCGGACACCGTCGGCAAGGGCCCGAGCCAAAGGCGGAACAAGGGGTCCGTGCTCTGCTGTCGCGAACGCGGTCACCAGCCCGGATTCCGTGACGCCCGCCGCCTCACGACCGCGAACGATCTCATCAAAGAGGCGAGCATCTGCAGCCACGAGTTTGGTGGCTGCTACCCGGAAAGCGTCTGTGTTTCTTGGCGCGCACACGGCGGCAAGAAACAACGCCAAAGATGACTTGCCCGAGCCATACGGACCCGTAATCGACCACGCCCGGGTTCGGCCCTCGCCACGGAGTGCGCGCGCCCAGCGACTCAAGACATCGAGGGCTCGCCCTGTGACTATGTATGCGTCGGGAGGAGAGTCACGGTCCAGTTCGACGTTCACGGCGCGCGGCGGTCTCCACGCTGTCTTGCGCTCGGACGGCCAGCTGGTGGCTGGAGTCATGGTGCGACCGCTGCGTTCTCAGTTGTCATGATTGGCTCACCGCCCACCAATTGATCGACAACATCTTCGTCCGGGCGCCTGTCGTACAGGTCTTCAAGCAATTGAGCCACGAGGGTCCGTTTCTCTGCCCTGACGATCAGTTGCGGCAGGCCGACCGCAGATATGACCTCGACGGCTGGCATACCCTCAGCTGCGGCTCGAAGCGAGTTGGCAATCGATGCTTCGGTGAGGCGAAAGCTCCTTCCGGGCCCACCTTGCTGCCCATTGAGTCTAGCCACGCTGATGGTCTGGTCGCCGGGTGTCCATGCCATCATCGACAGAAGGCTGGTCATCAGTACCAACCTGGGATCGAGCGACTCTTTTGGCCCGCCGATGAAATGCCATCTCTTGGACGCCCCAGGCACCGCTTCCATGAGCCCAAGGCTCGCGAACTGCGAGTCCACGATATCCGCCGACAGCACCCGGCGGGTGTACATCCGGATCAGGCAGTCGAGGTCCTTCTGGAGGGATGTATCCGCGGCAACTTTCGCCCATTCGAAAGTTGCAATCCAGTCCCGCTCCGCTCGAAGCATGTCCTCGTGCCCGAAGTCAACTAGATCGAGGTCGTTGAAGGCCCACCACCAGGTGGGCGCCGTCACTGGCTCCGCCAGTAGGCTCCAGTGCAGAAGCCACAGAGTCGTTGGATCCTCCGCATATTGATCGACGCCTGAATCGGCGAGCAGGTACATCCCGAGAGGAGTCACACGCATCTCGCCGCGGACTCGGCTGTCAGCCACCACCTTGGTCGCGGTCCCCCAGTACCGCATGGCATGAACCATGTTCTTGCCAACGCCAAGCCTGACGGTCGCGTTCTTGTCGGCGAAGACGGTTGGATCGCGTTCCACGGCCTGCACGGCCTTCGACAGCCAACCGATGCGTGGGTGAAAGGTCTCGTGGCGAGCGAAGGCTGGAGTGATCACGGCCGTACCAAGGCTTGACCGTCGTAAGGGCGACTGATGGCGCTTTGGACAATCAAGATCGTGTCGTCCACCTCTTGCTCCGTGGTGAACCGTCCGAGGCTGAAACGGATGCACTCCTGAGCCTGTTCGTAGGACAGTCCCATTGAGCGAAGTACGTGAGATGGGGCCGGGCTTGCAGAGCTGCAAGCGCTCCCGGTTGATGCCGCAATACGCGGGTTCGCAAGCAGGAAGGCGTCTGCATCGATGCCAGGGAAGCGAACGTTCGCGGTGTTCGGCAACCGTGGCGATAACCTTCCGACTGGTATGGCACCTGGCCAGGCGGCCTCAAGACCAGCTTCGAGTCGGGATCGCAGGCTGGCAACCCTGGGAGATTCGACCGGCATCTCCTCGATCGCAAGGGCACAGGCGAACCCAAAGCCAACACAGCCAGCAGTGTTGATGGTCCCGCTTCGAAGTCCGCGTTCTTGGCCGCCACCGTAGATAACCGGCGTGAGGTGAGCCTTGACTGAGTTGCGCAGATACAAGGCACCGGTGCCCTTTGGTCCGTACAGCTTGTGCGATGAAAACGACGCGGCATCCAGATCCAGCGCCTCGGGCGAGAACGGGATCTTTCCAAGAGCCTGTGTGGCGTCGCAGTGGACTAGGGCTCCGACCTGGTGCGCGATGCTCGCCACGTCAGCAACCGGACCGATGACACCTGTTTCATTGTTGGCTGCCATAACCGACACGAGCGCAGTTCGATCTCCGACAGTTTGCCGGAGCGCATCCAGATCTGGTTGACCGTCCGAGTCGACCGGCACGATGCGCACGGTCAGCCCGGCTCGGCTAAGGGCCGCAAAGGTCTCGAGTACCGCCGGATGCTCGGTCGAAAAGGTGACTATCTCGTTCCGGCCGTCATCCCAGCGAGCAAGACCCTGAATCGCCAGGTTATTGCTCTCGGTTGCTCCGCCGGTGAAGAAGACGCTGCTCGGGTTCACGTCGAGGCTCGCCGCAATCTCGACCCGAGCGTTCTCGACAGCCTGATGCGCGTCGAGGCCAAATGCGTGGGAGCTGGAGGGGTTGCCGAAGCGAGCCGTCATGAAAGGGAGCAGCCGATCTGCAACCCTTGGATCCACGGGGGTCGTAGCGTTGTAGTCGAGGTAAATAGCTGCCTTGCCGACCGATTGCACGCCGGACCCTCACATGCCGCAGCGGCCGCCCTCCCGCTCGGGAATCCGGGGCTGGTCCGCAGCTTTCATCCTACACTGGCCGGGTTCGCCCTGGCTGTGATGGAGACTCTGGGTGCCCAGGGCGAACCAGAGTCTGCTGCCGGCTGGTGAGTCTCGTGCGCGTGAACCCTATGGGGTCGGTTCCTCCGGCGCGGGCTCGCCTAGCTCACGTAGGCGAGCGCGGATCGAGTCGACAGCTTGCTTGATGTCCTTGTCGAAATCCCTAGGGAAGGAAGGCTCCTGGCCTTTCTCTACGTTGATGCCCAAGTCCCAAAGGCTCGCGAGAGCGAGTTGATGATCGAGGAACGCCAGAAACGATTCGGGCGGCGGAAGCTGCTCGAGCAGCGAGGCATGTTGCTCCATAAGGTGCGCCAGGCGCTCGTTGATAGAGAGGATCTGAGTCACGATCCGACGTCGTTTCCTGGACGGCTCCTTCTTGATGACGCTGATACTGTCGATGAGGCGGAAGGCCGACCCAGGCGGATGTAGCCGCACCCACAGCCTCCGGCTTGTCGCGCGCAGAATCATCATCTCGCCGTACAACTCGTCCAATTGCCTCCGGCAGTAGTCGGCCGATCGCTGGTTTCTGCTGGCCGCCGCCGCCGCAGTGCGCGCTCTCTCAGCGTCCTTTCTGTTCTGCCTTGCCACCCAAATCGCTGCCGCGGCGGCGATGATCGCGCTGACTGCGGCCGCGACAGAAGCGATTAGTGCGACCGCTACCGGGATCCATATGGTCAGCGGATCTGCGGCCGTCGTAGCAGGAGACGCCGTGAAACCGGGTGGCGAAAACCCGTGAAATCCGCATCCATTGCTCTCGCTGCTGTCCGCCTCCACCGGTCTCTCCAGAGCAGATCGCCCACATCAGCCGCATTCTGAATTCACCGCCGCCGGCCCCACTTCCCCACGCCACCGTGCGAAGGTGCAAGGCGTGTAACAAGCCAAGCGAGGACGGGCATGTGTGCGAAGTCGCGGATCTTCCCAAGGAGTTGCGCGCTGCCGTCGAGGCTGTGCTCATGAAGGAGCACGCCCGATCTTCATGATCCGGCTGGTAGGCCGCGTGGGCGACAGTTTCCGTCGGCGGGCCTTAGTTAACCTCGTCCGGCGAGGGCACCGGCGATCCACCCCGGCACCACAATCCGGCACTTGGGAACCGCGGGTTCTTGCCATTGATCCGCCGGGAATTGATAACGCCAAGCCCGTATCTCAAGACACACGCTTGATCTCGACGCGGTATCCGTCCGCAAGCCGCGCGGCGTAGCTCGCGCGGAACAGGTCCCCCTGATCTTCTCGTCCCCTCTGTCGGGCCCTGTAGGCCATCTCCGAGTTAGGGTCTTTCTCTGATTCGACCGAAACGATGACTATCACGCCATCGCCATCAACCGTGGTGACGCGTAAGAGCCCACTATCAGAGCGCCCAATGGTCACGTACCGTGCGTTCGCGAGCGAATTCACGTCCGCCATGGTCACGGCTGCGGGATCTCGGAGCACTTCAATGGCGTGGGCGAGCTGAACCTCGGAATCGGTCTCCGCCTCGTCGGTGGGATCGAGTCCAGCACCCCGGGCGACGATTACGGGCCACGAGGGGTCGGCGACCAATCCCCGTACCGTCAGCATGCTCACAAGATCCTTGGCGAACTCGCCTTCGGATCTGATGCCCGAGATGACGTGAACGAAAATGCTGGTCTCAGGTTGAAAGAGCGTTGGAACCCCGTCGCCGATCAGGGAGCGCTCATCGATTGGCCGGAAGCCTGGCAGAGCCCTCTTCAGCCTACTGCTCGGCACTGCGGCAACGGATGCGACCACGAAGTGGAGCTGAGCTGGCTGAGTTCCGCTGCTCACGACGCTCCAGCGGCCCCAGCGCTCGATTCCGTTCAATAGCCTCTGTGTCGCCGAGGGGACGATGTGGAGCGCGATCTCGGACCGCAGTCCCCCCGCGTTCCTGGCAAACGGCAGTCCGGACTGAGCCTTCCACGGCATGTCGGGGATGAACCCCTGCATAGCAAGCCAGCGGCGGGCGAACCGCTCCAACCTGGACCTCTGCCTCAAGGTCGAGAGACTGGCGAATTCCAGTCTCGCGCGCTCAATGTCCTGGTTGTCGTCTCGCCGAGCCAGGAGCGGCCTGAGAACGATCTTCGCTCGTGCCTTGAGTCGCTTGCTGAAATCGGCGTCCGCATCAGTCCAACTAACGATGTTCTTCATCTGCAGGTCGAAGTGAACACGTAGGTTGCCGAGCGGATCGTCCGGGCGATCGCGAAAATGGTCCGCCCGGACGGTGAAGATGACCGGCTTCGACCTTCCGACGGCGTATCCGGCTTCGTAGTAGACGGATGGTCTGGAATAGGTCAGGTCGGCTATGACGAAGTCGGCAGCTTCTAGGAGGTCGAACAGCAGGTCATCGATGTCCTGGTTCTTCTCCTCGCGGTCGACTCGCGTACAGCGGACGCCAAGCTCTGCCATGGCCGGCTTGATGCACTGGTCGTAGATTGCGTCCACGTCGCCTCGTTGGAACGCGCTCGCCACAAAGCATGTGAACTGCCTTCGTTCCGCGGACGATCGCCCTATCGGGCGGCTTCCTCGATGCACGGGTCCCCCCGACGGCGATGGGCCGGCCATGCTATGCCATCCGCGCCGTGAGCGCGTGACGAGAGTGTAGCCTGATGGCCCGTCTCTCCGGGTGGACGCCGCCGGCGCATGATCTTCACCGTCGGTCCGAGATTCCTGGGCTCTGCGAGAGCAGGTTGGGACCATCCGGATTGCCGGTCAAGTCCCACGACGTGTGTAACAACGTCACCTCGCGTCTGATCGATCAGCTCGCGATTAGCAACGCCGGCTCCACCTCCTTGTGCTCGACGACGGCATCGATGAGGGCCATGGTCTCGGGGCTGAAGTAGCGCCGGCCGTCCTGCCACTCGTCGTCTTGTTCGGCGAGGACCATGCCGACAAGACGGATGACCGATGCTCGGTTGGGGAAGATGCCCACGACCGCGGTCCGGCGCTTGATCTCCTTGTTGAGCCGCTCGAGTGAATTGGTGCTGCGGATCTGGCGACGGTGGGTCTCAGGGAACGCGAAATGGGCCAGGATGTCGGGCTCGGCATCGTGCAGGAGTCTGGCAACCGCCGGGAACTTGGCCACGAGGCTCTCGGCGATGTGCCCGAGCTGGTCGTGGGCGGCTGCTTCGTCGGGCTGCTCGAATACGGCTCGCACCGCCGAAGCGATCATGCCCCGGGCCGATCGTGGCACGAGATCCTGGGCGTTGCGGCTGAAGTGCACTCGGCAACGCTGCCAGCCTGAACCAAGGAGCTGCTCGCGGATGGCCTTGACCAAGCCAGCGTGATCGTCGCTGATGACCAGGCGCACGCCGTGGAGGCCGCGGCCGACAAGCGAACGGATGAAGGAAGGCCAGGCCGAGCCCTCATCGTTGCCTGCCGCGAGTTCGATCCCGAGGATGCGACGCTCACCGGTCATGGCCACGCCCGTCGCGACCAGAGCCGCCATGGACACGACGCGGCCCTGTTCGCGGACCTTGAGATAGGTCGCGTCGAAATAGATATAGGGATAGGCGGCATCGGTCAGCGGACGCCGCCGGAACGTCTCGACTTCGCCGTCGAGGGCGGCGCAGATGCGGCTGACCTCACTGCGGCTGATGCCGGTGATCCCGAGGCTTTGCACGAGATCGTCGACCCGGCGAGTAGAGACGCCGAGAACGTATGCCTCCTGGACCACGGCGAGCAGAGCACGTTCGGCCCGCCGACGAGGCTCCAGCAGGCTTGGGAAGTAGTTGCCGTCGCGGACACGTGGGATGGCGAGATCGATTGTTCCGACGCGGGTATCCCAGCGGCGGTCGCGGTATCCGTTGCGGCTGGTCAGCCGTCGGTCGGGCGCTCGCTCGCCCTTTGGCACGCCGGTGAGTTCGGTGACTTCGGCTTCCATGAAGCCTTGGGCAAGAAGGTGCACGGTCTCGCGGAGGAAGTCTCCGTCGCCCTCTTCGATCGCCTTGCGAACGCTATCGAGCAAAGCCATGCTGTCGTCGGCCATCGTGGTGTCCCTTTCGTCGTCGGTTTCTGACTCCAACGACGCGAGGATGACGCGGTGGCCGCTTTCGTTCACGGCCTATCCGCTGCTGTTACACCAACTCTGGGGACTCAACCGGATTGCCGGCTCCGCGGCTTTGGGCCGGCCTTCGGTACGACGAACCTCTTTGCGGCCAGCCATGCGGCCCGGACCCCACCGCGCTCATGCTCGATGCGCTCGTTTTTCCACCTGGCTGATGCGTGAGGCGAGGCTCGAGCTTTCGCGAGGACTGGCCGTTGACATCGACTCAGGGTGTCGCTTTGTTCGGGCACGGATTGCCAGTAAGACAGCCACGCGGTGCCGAACTTCGACTGCGTCGAGACCAAGCAGCTCGGGTAAGCCACACGATCGGGTGCGCACGGGTGCTACGCCTGCTTCACACCTCTCGTTCGCCCAATGGCCCTATCGGCCCAGCGTCGTTGGAGGCTGCGGCGCGGTCCGGTGTACGCGTTTTCGGCGGCGAGGTCCAGGTACAGTTTCTCTCGGATCGTGGAGAGAAGCCCCATGGCTGACGCACGCGCTCGCGTGGATGCCGCCGAAGCGGAGACGCCAAGCACGCCGAAGATGCCGAGCACCCCACCGACGACCTAAACGCCGGGGACACCTGAGACCGTGAGCCCGCCGGCTTGGATTTGCGGCGACACAAGCAGATGGGCGGCCATAAGGAGGAACGAGGAGCCCAGGACGAGGGCCACCGCCTCAGGAAAGAAGTGCCTCAACACGAGGAGGGATTGCCCCGGCTTGCCGAGGACGCCCGCGGGCGAGACGAGGCTTTCTCCGTCTCTGTCGCCGACGATGAGGTCGCGCCAAATCACAGCCTGGTCCGCGAGGGCCGGGAGCCACTTGGGCACAGAGGCTCCGGGCGGCCTCTTCGGCTCGCGAGCGACCAATTCGCGCCAAGATCTCAGTAACTCGCTGAGAGCATGCCGGGCGATCGGGTCGTAATAGTCGACCAGGCGCGAGAGGAGCCCGTCCAGAACTCGGCCTCGCGCAGATCCCAGCAGCAAGCCCGCAGACCGCATGTCCTTCTCGTCCTCAATCTCTGAGTCGAGGGCCCAATAGACCTCGGAGAAGCCGCGCCCTAGTTGGTAGGCGGCTGAGACTGCCGGCCGAGCGACGAGAGCATCTTGGATTGCGGCGTCCCAGGCCCAGAAGAAGTTGGCGACCTTGTTCCAGTCACCGGCGATAGTGTCGGGAGAGTCGGTGCGCGCTTTTGTCAGCGCTTTGGCGAGCACTCTCAGCAACTCAGACGCCGAGCCGCTAGCCTCGGGCGCGTGAAACGCGCGGCCAAAACCCGTGAAACCCGCGGCCAATTCCGGCGAATTCAGATGGCGAATTCGCGTGAAACCGGGTGGCGAAAACCCGTGAAATCCGCAATCGATCGGTCAGCATGCGGATGCCCACTATGGCTGCATCGTCGTCTGTCCCGTTTCTAAGCCGATCGATTGGTGCGTCGCCCATAATGGGTGTGGGTTCGGGCTCCTTCGGGCACCAGGTGGTAGAGGGCGCGATGAGTGCACACGGGCCGGTCTTCGCGTATGCAAATGGTGATGTGCGCCGCAAGCGCGAGCCAGACCGCCCAGGCGTTGGCGCCCGGCGCCGCATGTCTGTCATCGTCGATCTGGCCAGCATCTGCATCGGTGGATCGCTAGGCACGTGCGTGGCCCTGATCGTGCTAGTCAGTCTCGGCGTTAGCGACGGGAGCGCTGCGGACGTAATGACCGCTGCCGCAGCAGGAATCATCGCGGGTGGCATCGCAGATGTGCAGGCGTCGGGGCTTTGGACGCGCGGCTTGGCTGCCGCGGCCGGAGCCTGCGCCGGGACTGCGATCTCGCTGTGGCTGACGGCCTGGTTCGCGGTTGCCGTTCACTCACCATTGCTGGGCGGTCAAGCGTCCGGGGCGCTCGGCATCGCGTTGGGCGCAAGCATTACTATGGCAATCAGTCTGGCCACGTCCCGCGTGAAGCCTAGAATCTTGGACGTTGCGTTTCAGGCTGGAATCGTAAGTGGGGTCGCGGTTTGCCTGGCTGTCGGTGGGGCTGTTGGCGGCCTTCTGGCCGTCGAATGTTACAGGCTGGTTGCTCCTGGAGCTGCAACTGCAAACGCTGAAGCTATCGGAATCGCCACGGGTTCAGGGATCGGCGCCTTTGGCGGCCTGATCATCGGAGCGGTCGCTGGCGCCATCGCTGGCCTATTCACCATCCTATTCTCCCCAAGCCGCTCATTGCCCGTGGTCGGCCCTCGCAATGTCTCTGTCGGCGCATTTCTAGTCGCCGTGGGAAGTGCGCTCGCTGCGACGACTGCGTCAGTCCTTGCTTGGTTCGCGACAGTGTTTGCTGCGTCGGCCCTTTCAAGGGTCTTGTTTTCTGATCCGCTGGCTTCTGCAATCGCAGACCTTGCCGCATTGGTCGTTGCGTTGGTGGCAGGCCTAGCGACCACGGTGTTTGTGTTCAGCACCGCGGTAGAACTCTACTTCCGCAGTAGTACCTGGGAGCGCCTTTGGAGTCACGATGGGCACACAGGGGACGTGTCTTTCGAAGAGATCCTTCCCATGGCGGCGATGGTGGGCGAGGCGCTTTTCAATAGTGAGGACTCCGCAGACGGGCAGGCTAGCGGGGCGCCCTGGTTGATTGGGGCACTGCTCGGACTCCTTGTGGGCGCGGGCCTGGCTCTCGGGTACTCGGTCGGGCGAACTCAGGCGACCATGATCGCCGGCGCCATCCCGCTGATTGCCGCAGGAACTGTCATTGGGTTGATGGCGGGCATTCGGCTCCAGCGCAAAGCGGCCCCCAACTTCGAGAACACACGGGCGCCCGCATTAGTCGGCATGTGGGAAGCTCTATATCGATCAATGCACGTAAGCATGGTCGGTCTTCTGGCTGGGGTAGTTGGCCTGATGGTCGGCGTGGTACCAGTCGCCATGCAACACTCGGCTGATGGCAAGTGGTCGGTGGGCAACGCGACCGTAGGCGCAGCAACAGCGATCATCGTTGGCCTTGCTCTCGCTCGACCTCTTAACAATCTGCTTGGGATCTGGGGCCATGAGTTGAGGAATAGCTCATTGGAGAGATCAGTGACCCGCAGGCTCCCACCACGTCCGATCCTCAAGCTCGAGACCAACCTCAGGGACGTATGGGGCATGGTCCTTGACTGTAGCTACGAAGAAGCAATTGCCGTCGCGCTTACGATCGACGTCACGCATTTGTCACGGACTGAGCAGCGTGATCTCGCCACTGCTACATGGCGAGCAATCCAAGGACTCCCAGATGGCGCTCCCGATCGCCGGGCTGCCTGTGAGATTGTGGTTGCCATCCACGAGTTTCTGTCTGGCGAGCCTACCGCCGGTGACCAAATGCTAGGTGACGGTCATTCACCGGAGGAGCAGGCGGCATCAGTGGCTCGAGCCGCCAAGGCGTTCAACGGGATCGTGGCAATGACAGCCAAAGCAAGTACCGGGCCGATGCGGGACCTCTTGAGTCTGCTCGGCAGCGACGAACGGACCGGCCGAACCGACTCTGCGGCGAACATAAAGGACGGCTCCAAGTCCGATGGGCAGGCCGAAGGGAATCGGGTGGGAATGCCACGGGGCGAATCTAAGGCTTGGCAGCGAGACCCTGCAGTGATGGCTGCCTCAGCGCCAAAGTTGCCGTTGTCGGTCGCGGCGTCGGATCCCGTAGCCGTTGGCGCAAGGGCTTACCTGCAAGTACTGACCAGCCCAGGAGCCGTTTGCCATGTGTCCGTGAGATGGCATTCGGGCCACCTGTCGAAATCCGGAGCGCTGAAGGCCAACTGCATCGCTAACGCAGGCGGGATCAGTCGGTGGGATTGGCGTGTCCGGAAGGGCACGGCCTGTGGTGAGGCGCGAGCAACTGTGGAGGCAACCCTCGACGGAGTGTGCTCAGAGATGGAGGCACGATTCTTGGTGACCCAGGGCCAGACCCCGACACGATGACCTGATCGTGCTCTGGGCGATTGAGCAGACGAGTCTCTTCCCTGGGCTTGGCGTCATGACCCTCACCTACGGGCGCGAGACACCGCGAGCGGCCGATGGTGTGACAATGCCCTGAATCGCGATCCGATTCGGAGCACAAGCACCAGGCGACGACCGCCGAGTTTGAGGACAGGACGGGTACGGCTTGAGCGAAGGATCCGCGAGGGAAACCCACAAACCCATAGCGCTCCTCGACATGGACGGAGTCCTTGTGGACAACGTGTCCTTCGACGGCGCTGTGACCAAGTTCATCGTCAGCGCGCTCGCCGAACAACGTGCCCTCACGCTCGCCAGCGCAAAGCGCGCCTGGGAGCGTGAGTTGGCGGAGTCCCGGACCGACTGCCGATGGTACGACTACGACTTCCATTGCCAGAGGCTTGGGTTGGCCAATCTGGCGTCAGAGGCTCATGCCGTGCTAGCAGATCGTTTGCGCCTCGTCCCAGGCGCCGGCCTCACGGTCGATCTACTGCGGCGATCGCACACCGAGGTTGTCGTTGCGACAGATGCAGTCCCCGCCGTCGCTGAGTTCAAGCTCAGACATCTTGGCCTCAACGCTGATCGGGTCGTCTCGTCGCAGTTGCTAGGGGCCACCAAGGCGTCTTCCGCCTATTGGGCACGCCTGCGTGAAAAACTGGGCGGCCGACCTGTTCTTGTCTTGATCGAGAACCGTCTAGACAACATCCTGGCAGCTCGGTCGGAGTTAGGCCGGTCAACCTTGTACGTTCGGTTCGCTTTCCACGAGCACGTCACGCGGTTGCCAGCGCGCGTCACGGCGTCCGAGTGGTCGCTCGACGCATCGAATGACATCCTGACAGTGCGCACGCATGCGGCTCTGCGGCGGGGACTCGAACGTGAATTGTCATGAACGAGCCCCCCTCTGTCTTCTTCGCCGAACTCGATGAAGACCTGCAGGTAGAACTTGGCCTGGATGCCGCCCAGCTGAAGCGGCGAGCCTACGCATATTTCCTTCTGGCAGACACGATCTCCGTCCATCCGGCGTACCTGTGGCAATCCTCACTGTCGCACGACCTGATCCTGGGCCCAGGTGGCGGTCTGTTACGTCCGCCATTCGTGACGCTCGCGCTCGGTGATTCCTCAGACGCCGAGGAGTACATGAGCACCCGTATCGAGAAGCTGAAGTGCTCGCCGGTCGGAGCCGGGAGTCGGGAATTGGCTCAGTACCACCGCCGACTCGTCGAGCCCCGTGACGAGCTGAGAACCGTCGATAGGGAGTTCTCGCCAGAGACAGGCTTCCACCTCGGGACGAGCCGGGACGCCAGATTTAGGCGCCTCCTTACCGAGGATTTGCGGGCTGAACCTGAGGCTGCATCTCTCGCCCGTCTGGTGGCGGGGGCAATTCGGGTTGACGAGGAAGAAGCGGCCAGTCGACTCCGGCGTTTTGTCGCGGACGCCGACTTGGTATCGATGGACACAGTCGAAGACCAGATCCGCAGAATTGGTGCTGGCGGACCCATCCCCGCCTCAATCAGAAAGCGCGTGATGTCGAAGTACTACCTGGCCAACATCGACCACCGCTTTGTCGTGCCGGGTGCATCGGGGTTGGCCGTAAACCGTGCGATTGATCCCCTGGACGCTGATCTGTTCTGGGCAGTCTTTGCCAAACTGTTCGGCGATGAGGCGGCGGCACGTATCTCCACCGCGGATGAGATCGAGTTACAAGTTGTCCTGTGGAAGCTGCGCGAGGACGAAGGATGGCTGGATTTCCGCCGGCAGTACTTCTCTCTCTTGGACGCAATCGACGAGACCCTACTTAGTGATCCCGACGGGGTTGTGGCCGACCTAAGGTCATTTCTCCGAGTGTCCAGACTCGATGTCCCGCGTCGGCTCTGGCGCGAAGAGAAGCTTCCGATCACATCCGCGGTCCTCTCAGCGACCCTGACTGCGGCCTCCCCACCTGGAGCCGTGGCCATGGTCGCCGGTGCGGGAATCGCTGGCCTGCTGAGTTTCGTGGATCTAGGCCGTTCGGTACGTCGCTTCGTTGCCGAATACAACTCCCGGCCATTTCAGCAACTCCAAGCATCGATCCGCAACGAAGTCGCGGCCGCCGCAAGACGATTCGCGACTCGCCGGAGACGAGAGCAGGGCAAAGCCTGAGCTACCGCATTGGCGATTGTCTGCTTCCGGCCGTTCGCGTCACGATCGCCAGTCATCGTGAGACACCGGCCGGTCACGGGCTATCCTCGCTTGCCCGACAATAGGGCCGAGACGACCGAACCAGCAGGAACCTGAGGGGCATGGCAAAGAAGAAGAGTCAATACCACGGCGCGGCGACAGGCGGAGGGAAGCGCGCCAACCCGACGGGAGCACCGGCATCCGGCTGGCGCGGGCGGCTGAGCGGGCTTGGGCGTTTTGCAAGACTTGGCCGCGCCGGCCACTCGGTGCCGCCGCCGACCCGCAGCACCATCAAACGCTCTCGCCTGCGACGCGAACGCACCATCCTCGCCCTAATCGCGGTGGCAATCCTCGCCGGAATCGGCAGCCTTGGCGCCAGCCTGTATTTCGCCAAGGCAGATCACGACTGGGCCAGCGTAGCCACGGTCAACGGCCACTCCATCAGCCGCGAGGCACTGCGCGGGCGGATGGCAGTGCTGGCACTTCTGGCGCAGGAACGCGAAGCGTTCCTCGCCGAAGAAGTGTCCGCCGGTCGGCTTCCATCCGACCAGGCCGCCACTCTCGAACAGACGGCTGCCGCGGACACAACACTTGAAGCCGCACGGCAGAGCCTGATCAATGACGAACTGCTCCGCGAGCTTGCTGCCCGAGACGGCGTAGCGACACCGGCAAGCCCGGATCCGTGGAGCGAGGCCACGGCCTATACGAGCGTCGATCTGGCTCATCGAGTCCGATACATCCGATTTGGGTTGGCGAGCTCGAGCGCGACGACGGGCACGAGCCCAAATCCAACGGCAAGCCCAAGCCCGACTATGAGCCCGGTTGTAACCTCCGCCCCCTCCCCCACTCCGGCAGCCAGCTCGGCAGCCAGTGCCGCCCCCTGGCCGGCCGCGAGCCCGGACGCGCTCGGCGCCACGATCACCCGCATCCGCGCCGAATTCACCGCCGACACTCCGGTCACAACAATCGTGGCCGACCTCCACGACGCCGGCTGGCAGGTCTTCGGCCAGGACGTGCTGCTCTCGGCGGACGGGGTCCCGTCCGATCCCACCGTCGAACTCGACTCCTCGATTGCCGCGGGAGCCATCTCCGGGTCCACGGGCGCAATCGTCGGCCCCACGGTCGACGCATACGGCCAAACCATCATTGGCAAGCTCCTTGGCCCACCAGACGCCACCATGGCCGGTCGTCGTTTCGCAGGGGACGCCAACAAGACAAACCTCGATGCCTCAGCCCTTCAGGCCTGGGCCGACGGTCGAGCCCTGAAGCGCACGGTCGCGGCGAGCCAGCTTGCCCACTGGCGCTCGACACCTCTGGCGCAGGCTCACTTCCGCGAACTCGTGATCGGTCCCGCTCCCGGTTCAACTGGCACCGCCGGACCCTGGGTCGAACTATCGGCTCTGGCTACCAGCCGACTGACCGGTCTTACGCCAAACGCGATCGCCGGCGCGCCGGCCGGCCTCGATCTCGGAGCCGATAACCTGGCCAAGACTCTGCGCTCGATGAGCACGACAGATCGAGTTGGCTTGTTCCTGTCCCTCGTCGCGGCCGCCAATCGACCGCCTGTACCCGACGCCACCAGCACGTCGGGCGAGCTTGGCTTCTTCGCCAAGGGCAACCTCGCCATCGACCTGGACACCGCCGCCTTCGCCGACTCCACTCGAACCGGCGATATCCTGGGCCCCATCTCAGGACCATCCGGACCGACCCTGTATCTGGTCGAGTCCCGCTACGCCGGGACACTGGACGACCGCTCGCAGATAGCCCTGCGTCAGATCGGCTCCGACCCGGCTGCCAATCCGCTCAGCTACACCACTCAGTTCTCACCGGCCGATGTCCCTCTCGCCCAGGATGCCGGCTGGCGCGCCGATGCGGAGTTTGGTTCCGACGAGCCTGTCCAGGCCGCGCTCTTCGACACGTCGCTGGCCACCCTGTCGGACCCGTTCGTGCTTGATGGCAAGCTTGCCCTGGCCTATATCACCGAGCGCCGCATGGCAGCGCCGGATGCGCGAACGCTCGATCGCCTCACGCTCGACGGCTACGACGTCTGGTTCGGCTCCGAATACGCCAAAGCCACGATCACGCGTGCAGACGATCCGCTGCCGGAACTCCGCACGCCCACGCCATCGGGCGTGCCCACCGCGAGCCTTGTGCTACCGACCGGGGCACCACAGTGACAACCCCGCGTCCTACCTCGTTGTCGTGAACAACCCAGTCTTGGGGTCGTAGATGTCCGCGCTAAGCAGCGCCGTGTTGTTTGAGTCCTGACCACCGACTATCAGTACACGGCCATCGCTCAGCAGGGCCGCGCCGTGAGCCTCGCGTTGAGACGACATCGAACCGGCGGCAGCGAAGGATCCCGCCGCGGGGTCGTAGAGTTCGGCCGATGCGAGAACAAATGGGTCCCCAGAACCAATTCCGCCGGCGACTAACACGCGCCCATCGCTGAGGCGCGTGGCCGTCTGCCCGGACCGAGCAGCGGCCATCGATCCGGTATCTGCGAACTTGCCGGTGGCCGGATCGTAGAGTTCGGCGGAAGCCAAATTGGCTTGGCCGCAAGCCTGGCATTCACCTGCGGACACAAGTACTCGCCCATCAGCCAGTTCGGTCGCCGCAAATGCTCGGCGCTCCTCGGACATCGGGCCGGTTGGACTGAACGTGCCGGCCTTGGGGTCGTACAGCTCTGCTGACCGGAGAATACTCGCGTAACCGCCGTAACCGCCGGCGATCAGGACTCGGCCATCGGCCAGCAATGCGGCACCGGCCTCTCCGCGACCGGCCGCCATAGACCCAGTTTTGGCAAACGTGCCTGTCTTGGGATCGTAGATCTCGGCGGAGGCAAGCACCACTGTATTGCTCACTGTGCCGCCGGCAATGAGCACACGCCCGTCGGTCAGGAGTGTAGCGGTCGAGCGGTAACGTTCTTCGGTGGTCGACCCTGCCTGGCTGAAGGTTCCCGTCGTGGGATCGTAGAGTTCGGCCGATCGAAGGTGCCGTGACCCATCTTGTCCACCGACAATCAGCACTCGGCCGTCGGTAAGCAGAGTAGCGGTCGCGCTGCCGCGAGCCTGGCTCATCGAGCCCGTCAGTGTGAACTTGGCTGTGGCGGGGTTGTAGATCTCCGCGGACGCAAGAGCGCCACCATTGACGAATCCACCGGCAATGAGAACGCGACCGTCCGCAAGCGTTGTAGCCGTCATGGTCACGCGGGCCGTCGTCATCCCGGGAGAGTTCGGCCCTGGGGTCTGGGCCTGATCCCAGCCCTCGGAGACCACATTCAATCCTAAAGCGATGACTACCACCGCGGAGAGAATGCCGAGCAGCGGTAGGGCAAGAGCCAGCCTTCGGGGAGATCGACCCAGCTTACGCGGCCGACCCAAACCAAAGACCAGCCCCACTGTGACCAGCGCAGCCGCTCCCAGGACCGTAGCGAACACATAGACCAGGAATCCGAGCGCCATGACCAGGTGGTATTGGTTCATCGCGCCGCCATTGACCTCTTCAGTGTGATTCGGTCCCCAGAGCTGGACAAGTTGGGTTGCAGTCGCCTATATGTTCAGGTTCGCTACCATAGTTTCGTTGCCATCATACAATCCCAGGTCTTTGAGAACGACCCGAGGTTCTCGCACACAGGCTGCGTGTACATTCTTGAGACCGTGACCGGAATACCGAGAGTGAAGCCTCCGCCAGCGCTACCTGTCAACGAATAGACGGGTTTCCCGTCTCTGCCCGTTCCCCAGTCTAGGTCAACTCCACCACTCACGACTTCACCTCCAGAGACCATGTAGTCCGTTGAAGCTCCCACCAGGTCATGGTACGAATTGGCTGTGCTCTCGAAGTAGCTACCAGTCCAAGAAGCGTCGATTGCAGGGCTGTCGCCAACATTCTTGTTGATCAGCCCCGCCCAGTATCCTTCCCCGTCATGAACAATACAGAAGCTGAAGCCGATACTGGCGGCCACCGCATAGGCTCCGCCAAAACACAATCCGGATGTTTGGCCAAGAGACGGGAAGAGCTTGCTCTCCATCACGCCGGCGGCCCAGTTGACCGCCGCTCCACCCGTGGCTGGCCAAATGTGGCTCACAATTGGGTCTGCCGCGTCCCCCGCCAGGTTTCCGAGACCCCCAGCTATCTGGCTTTCACAGCTGTCTCCATCCTGTGGCCACCAGCTGCATGGTGTCCGCGTGGGCGTGACAACGGGCAGGGGCAGCGGGGGCTTCGGATAGAAAGCCTCACGCGCTTCATATCGCTTTTCCTCTGAAGCGACGCGTTCCTCCTCGATCTTCACCGCCGCAACGATCTGGTCAGTAGCATCGATCAAGTCACGTGAGGCACTGTGGTACACGGTACAAGAGCTGGCGTAGTTATTGGTCTGGGTGCAGACAGTGCTGGAGACCGTTTCAACCCAAGCGGTTGATGTTGATGTACACCCGTCCGCGTGAAAGTTGGTGGCCAGGCACTTGTTGAACGGCACGGTTGTGGCCGCCGCGAGGTTGCTCTGGAAGCTGCTCTGGTCCACCCCAGAGCTGTCCTTGCAGGACATCGATATCGTGTCCCAGGTACACGTACCGCGAGGATCCACGCCTCCGAGCGGGTTACCCGCCACGTAGGCGTATCGGTCCAGACTCTGCGGACGAGCGGTGCTGCCTACCAGCGGATCAACACTCAGGAACCGCCCCAGAGTCGGGCTATACCAGCGGGCGATCACGTAGTAGAGGCCGCTGTTGGGTTCAAAGAGGCTGCCCTGCCAGCGGTTGGCCGGTGGCGTGCCATATGAACTGGTGAGCTTGCCGAAGGGGTCATACTGCGCGGCCGAGACGACCGAACCAGTCGCGTTGACCGTGCTGGTCACGTCGCCGTGGCCGTTACGACCCAGATACACCGGACCCGATGTGTCGGTGATCTGGGCTAGCTCGGTTCCTGCGGCATCGGTCAGATGAGTGGTAGTGGAAGTCGTGGAGCCGGTCGAAATGATGGTCTTGGCGATCGTGGTCGTGAGGCCGACATAGAAGTACTTGGTGGTGACGCCGTTGTTGACCACGGCGGCGAGCCTATCGAGCGGGTCATATGAGTAGGTCGTGACTGAACCGCCGGAGCCATCAACTTCGGTCAGACGGCCGAGGTTGTCCCATATGAGTCTCTGGCCGGGCTGCGCCGTGAGGCGGCCTTCCTTGTCGCTTTGATATGAGCCACCGGTCGAGTCGCTGAACGGCTGGCTTGCGACGTTATAGTAGGTGGTGACCGGCTGGCTCGAACCGCTCTGGACGCTCGACCGGTCCGCGGTCGCGTTCCAGGTGTAGGCCTGGCTTGGCTGCGTTGGCACGGCTGCAGAGGCCAATCGGCCGAGGGCATCGTAGCCATAGGTCGAGGTGCCGTTCGCGCCCATGGGATTACCCGTAAGCGTGTCGGCGCCCGACAGTTCGGCTCCGGCAGCGTTGTAGGTGTAGGACTGGGCGTCGATCGTCGGTCCGGTTACGGTGCCGGTGGTCTTGGAGGCAAGACGCCCGATGGCGTCATAGGCGTTGGTGATCGTCAGATCGGTTGTACCTGCCGCTCCGAGAGGTTCGCTCTGGCCGATGAGGGCGCCCGAGGGGCCATAGGTCCAGGTATACGAGTGGCTGCCCGTTGATCCAATCGGGTTGGACATCGCGATCTCGCGGCCATAGGCATCGAGCGTGAAGGCATACGAACCAGACGGATCGGTCCGACCGACCGTGGTGAGAGAGCTGTACGCATACGTGGTGCCGGGGTCCGAGGTTCCGATTGCGCCGCCGGTGTTGGTTACTGCTGTGGGCCGATGAACGGCGTCGTATGTGGCGCTCACGACCTGGCCGGTCTTGGCGTCAGTGGCGCTCGTGGCGTTGCCTGCGGAGTCGTAGGCATAGCGGGTGTCGATGGCTGCCCCGTTGATCTTGGCGGTGCAAGGCCCGGTGAGCCCGGACACGTCCGGGAGGTGGTTGCCGGTGGCGGCCGCAACTCGCCGGCACATCCGGCCGGCAGCGTCATAGAGCCAGGCAACGGTGGAGCCGCCCGATGTATCGGAATCAGTCTCGGTCGCCTTGCGGCCGAGCGTGTCGTATGTCCAGGTGGTTGTCCTACTGTTGGCGCCATCAATCTGGGAGATCAGGTGGCCTGCGCCGTCGTAGAGGTAGCTCGTGGTGGCGGTTCCGGTTTTGGAGCCCGACGCCGAATCAGCGGCCTGGGTGGAGCTCGCAAGATGGCCGGCCTTGTCGTATGTGTAGGTCGTCGAGACGTCCGTAGTAGTGGTGCTCGTCACGCTCGAGGTGCAGGTCAACGTTGTTGGATCGACCGCGCTCGTGGCGTTCTCGATGACCCGGCAAGTTCGCCCGTCGGCACCGTACGCATAGTCGGTCGTGACCCTGGCCGTACTCGCCCCGTTGTCCACCGGAGACGGACCCGTCATCGAGATGACATGGCCCTGCGCGTCGTACTTGTAGGTGGTCAGAACGTTGGTCGAGCTATTCCAAGTTGAGCTCTTGCCGGAGCACGCCATGATGGCGGCATCGCCAACCGGAGCTGCAGTGCCCGAGTCGGTGCAATTGACCAGTTGTCCGACCATGTTCCCGGCGGCGTCATAGGCAAAGCGGGTGACGGTGTAGGACTTGGTCCCTCCCTCGCTCGAGAGGAGTTCGTTGGGCGTCGCCACGGCGATCTTGCGGCCGGCGGCGTCGTAGTAGTAGGCGGTGGTCGCGTTGTTGGTCGTGGTGGTCGTCACCCGGCCGGCGCCATCGTAGGTGTAGCTCGTGACGGCATGGCTCGGGGACGTTTGGCTGCTGATATGCCCGGCCGTGTCATACGAGTAGGTCGTGGTGAGGTTGTGCGTGCCGTCTTCTGCGGCGCCGGTGCAGGCGGACCAGGTGGCATCGGCACTCGTGTCGGTGCAGTTGTCGATGGTCTTTTGGACCAAGCCTCTGGAAGGGTCGAAGAAGATGATCTTGACGACCTTGCCGCTGCCATCGGGTGTCGGGCTCGCCTGGGCAAAGAGCCGACCGTGAGAGTCGTAGGCATAGTCGGTCTCTAGCTTGAGACCGCCCGATGCTGGATCGACCACAGTCTTGAGGACGCGGCCCTTGCCGTCGTATGTGGTGGTTGTGGTGACCGTAGCGGGAGCGGTGCCCGAGGTCTGAGTCGTGACGATCTCGCCGGAGCCACTGACCGTGCTCGATTGAGTTCGCAGGTTGGTGGAGCCGTCGGAGGTGCCGCTGCCAGCACAGATGGCGGGGTCGGCTGGTGGCGTGGTGCCATCGTTGCCGCCTTTGTCGGTGCAGTTGCTGATGGTCATGGCCAGCTCGCCGCCGAGGGCATAGACCCAGCGTGTCGCGATGTGCTTGGGGTCGAGGCTCGCGATCAGGTGGCCGGCCGCGTCGTAGTAGTTCTGGGTGACGAGGTTGGCCGCTGGGTCGCTCGACCCCGAGATGTAGTTGACCGTTGTCTGAGCCACACGTCCGAGCGGATCGTAGGCCGTGGTGTTGGTTGTCTTGGTCGCGCCCGAGACATACGGCAGCGTCACGCTGGTCACGCGGCCGTCGGGGTCGTAGGCGGTGTCGACGATCGTCTGAACCGTGGTCGCGGCGCCGCCTGTCAGCGGGGTGACCGTGTTGGTCGTCAGGGCGCTCGTCACATGGCCGAGGGCGTCGTAGTTAGTGCTCGAAACCGTTAGGCCGGCGGCATCGATGGCACCGATCTGGCGACCGATGGCGTCATACAAGTAGGTCGTCGTGCCGGCATCTGTCGTGGTTTGGGTATGAACGGTGCCGTTGGGGTTGAAGACCCGGGTCGTGACGGCGGTGGTGGTGTTCGAGGCCGGGGTGGTGGTGCTGATCTCGTCGCCGAGACCGTCGTAAGCATGGCTGGCCCAAGTACCGGCGGAAGCTTCGTGGACGACGCGCCCCAGCCCGTCAAAGCTCGAGGTGCTCGTGACACCGGCCGCCGAGACAGACTGCCAGGCGTTGCCGGCGCCGTCAAATTTCACCTTCGCGGTCGTAGTGCTCGCGGGCTTGCTCACCGCTCCGGTATCGGCCGCCGTGAAAGAAGTGACGCTGACTGCTCGGCCCATCGGGTCGCGGGTCGTGGTCGTCTTG
>OCZT010000554.1_pt1 | contig 37375 bp, 29 predicted proteins | sample 1539031 | NCBI WGS metagenome assembly OCZT01 (sample SAMEA3539308, study PRJEB22396) | soil metagenome | biome: tundra; feature: field; material: soil | place: USA | collected 2010-05 | depth 0.15 m
AGATATTGGCGTGACTGGAGTTCAGACGTGTGCTCTTCCGATCTGGAGGCGGCAGTCCCAGCAGGTCGGCGTTCTCGCGGTAGCGCGTGACCGCGTAGGCGGCAGCGGCGAAGGCAACGTAATACCAGAGCACGATGACCTCGGTGATCACGTTGGAGACGAGGCTGATGACCAGGAACGCGATGACGCACGCCGCGAACCCGACCGCGATCGATCGTTCATACGTCCACGCTCGTCGTTTGGTGAAGCGCATGGAGTCGCGGGCGACCAACACCATGCTCAACAGCAGCGCGAGATACGCGATCGTCCCGATGACGCCCGTTTCGACGTACGCGCGAAGGAAGTCGTTGTGCGGCTCCTTCTGCTGGCTCGTCTCGTACGAACTCATGTTCAGACCGATGCCGGTGATCGGGTCCTTGCTCGCGAGCGGGAGCACGTCGCCCCAATAGCTGAAGCGCCACGACAGGGAGTTGGACGAATATCCCGCAGCGCTGGTCGATGAGCCGAGGTCGGCGAAGCGACCTGCGATCGAAGGCAGCGCGACCAGCGAGACCATGATGGCGGCAACCATCAGGCCGAGCATGAGCCGCCGGCGTCCCATGATCGCGACGGCGAACAGCCCGATCACGCATGCGATCCAGGCGCTGCGGGTGAATGTGTAATACAGGCAGACGAGCGAGAAGAACAGCAGGGCGGCCATGCCGATCTTCTTCTTCTGGGTGAGGTGGGGGAACAGCGCCGCGCCCATGACGATGAGCATCGTCAGGTAGATCGCGAACGGATTCGGCTGCGAGAACGTGCCCTCGAACCTGGAGAACCCACCGCTGGTGAACTGCGAGTGATGCGTGAGCACCTCGAACATCGTGTAGCCGACGGGAATCAGCGCTGACACGTAGATCGAGGCGATCAAACGCTTGATCATCTCGCGGTCGACGAGCATCACCTCGAGCACAGCAAGCATGACCACGACCGCGGTGACCCGGGTCGCCTCGAGCAGGCTGATGCTCGGGCTCGCGGAGTCGATGATGCTGAGGAAGCCGGCCCCCGCGAAGAGAATCAGGCAGACCCGGTGGATCGACATGGGCGGGGACTTGCGTCCGTCGCGCATTCGGGTGAGCAACCAGAAGAACGCGACCAGGATGAAGAGCACCGCCAGAGCGCCGGCGGGGTCGAGACCTGAGGCGGTCGGGTTGCCCACGCCTGCGGCGCCGGTGTTGCCTGCCTGCGGTTTGGTGATGTCGAGCGTGGATCGGATCGCGATCGTGGTGAAGACGAAGTTCTCGAAGTTGACCAAGCCGAGAGAGACCATGCCGGCGCCCGCCAGCACGCTGATCGGGACGATGAGGAGGAGTTTGTTGCCGCCGAGGTACACCTCGATCCCGCTCTCCACGGCAACGGCCAGGATCAGCAGCGAGATCGACGCGAAGAACACCTTCGTCCGTCGGGTCATCGGCGTGACCACCTTGGGCTGCCGGAATATGGCCGTCGACATCAACTGATTCCCCTGTTCGCCTGAGCGCCCGTCCCGCGGTTGGTGCGCGAAGCCCCCTTCCGATCCAGGATTCCGGCCATCCTGCAGCGAGGATCGCAACCCTGTCGGTACTCAGTGTAAGGGCAGTGAGTGTTCATGGCAAGTTTGCGGCGCTTGGCGCGCTTGGGCGGCTGCTCATACTCATATGTCCGGCCCCTGGTCGGTCGCCTCGTCGTCGCCCAGGATTGTGGATGATCCGTCGGCTCCGGCGGCGGGCGCGCGGCGGCGGAGGAGCGAGCGCCAGTTCCGGATCTCGCCGCCGGCAAGCAGGTACACCGCGACCAGGAGCACCGCCAGCCCCACGACGCCCGCGATCGGCGTGCGGATCAGCAATTGCACGCGGTCGCCATTGCGTGACTCGTCGCCGAGGTTGAGGACGAGCGAGGCGCCGATCATGGCGACCGCGCTGAGCCCCGACGCGATGAGGAGCCTGATCGCGAAAGGAAGGAGGCCGCGCAGTGGATTGCCATCGGTGTGGGTGAGCCGGTACCAGGCGTGGGTTGCGTTGACGTACTGGGCAAGCGAGTACGCGAGGGCGACACCGATGATCGCGTTGCGGTTGTGCAGGCCGAATGGCAGGACGAGCACGGGCAGCAGGATGAGGTTGGCCACGAGTCCGTACAGGGCATTCCGCAGCGGAGTCCGCGTGTCGAGCCGCGCGTAGAAGGGCGCGAGCAGCGCGCGCTGCATGGCCTGACCGACAAGGCTGATCGAGTAGACGACGAGGACGGTGCCGAGCAACTCGGCTTGCGGCAGCAGGAACTGGCCACGATGAAAGACGGCGACTGCCGCAGGCTTGCCGAGCACCGCCATGAATGCGGCGAGCGGAAGACTGATCGAGAGCATGATCCGCACGCCGAGGCCGGTGACGCGCCGCACCTCCGCTTGTCCGCCGAGATTGTGCGCATCGGTGAGCCGAGGAACCAGCGCGACAATGACGGAGCGGAAGAACACCGTTCCGCCCACTGCCGAGTTGATCAGGAACCCGTAGTTGAGAACGCTGATCGACCCGGTGGGGAGGAACGATACGATCAGCTGCTCCCCGACACGTGCAACGGGGTTCAGGCCCGCGGCGCCGAGTGGCCGGACGCAGAGCTTCCCCACGAATCGAAGCTGCTCGTCACCCAGATCGAGCGCCGGCCGGATGCGTAATCCGTGCCGCACCGCCATCACGCACATGAAGACGAGCTGCGCGGCCGCGCCGCTGACAAACGCGATCGCGACCAGGAAGATGTCCTTCCAGCCGAAGATCGGGAGGACGATGATCATGGCCGCGGCGAGACCGTTGAGAACGACGGTCATCAGCGCAGGAGCGACGAACGCATAGCGCGCATTGAGGTACGCGCGCATGACCTCGGCAATCGCAACCAGCGGGACCATCGCGAACATCACCGGCACCATCGAAGCGGCGGCGCTGAATTCGCTGGTCGGCAGGCCCGGAGCAGTGACGCGCACAAAGGGACCGGCGAGGAGCCACGTCAGCAGTACCAGCGCCGCGCCGACGATGAGCACAAGGGCCATCACCATTGAGATGAGGCGATCGGTGGAACGCTCGCCGCGCTGGGTCAGTGACGTCCGGAATGCCGGCACCAGCGCCTGGTTTGCCGCAGCGGTGATCACCGCGACAAGACCGATCGGGATTCGGGCGGCGACGAAGAACTCATCGGTATGCGCTCCCGCCCCGAACCGGAACGCGATGCTGATGTCGAGGATCAGGCCGGCGATAACTCCGGCCATCGCCGCGACCCCGGTGAGACCCGACTGCCGGAAGATCGCGCGATCCGAGTGCTGCTCCGGACGCCGGACGCCCATCTTCGCGCTCACGCCGCGTGTCTAGGCTGCGGCGCCGTCGCGCTGCCCGCGCAAGGCTTCGTCGAGGCGATCCTGGAGGTGGTCGCAGAGCGCTCTCACGCGCGGGTCGATGTCGAGCTGGCGCGGGCTGCCCGGGCCCCGTGGCGAGATGTGCTCGATCAGCGCGGGACGGTACGTGAGCCCGAGGAACTGACAGATCGCCTGCATCGCGGGCACCGGCGTTGCCAGCATGTCCTGGTAGGAGGCGAGGAGCACGTCGTCACGCCGGTCGAGCCCGGTTTCGAAGTAGAGACCGTTGCGGATCCACCAGAACAGCGCGGCCGCGGTCTCGGGCGTCATGGTCATGTAGTCGTAGCTGCCGATCTCGTCCAGGGTTGCTTTGGAGAGGCGCTGGGCCTGCCACATGGCCGCACCCTTGCCCGCGGCGATGTCGCGGAGGGTGAGCAGATTGTTCCGGCCGAATTTGGACACCGCGGAGCGGACGCGTCCGTCGACGTCGCGATACGCCCAGATCGCCCTGCCCGGCGACGGCGTGCCCAGCGAGTCGAGCAGGTGGTCGACGCGGTGCGAATCGCAGAGCGGTTTGAAGAGGACGTACTGGTGACGGCTGGTCATGACCACCCGCCGGACGACCTCGTCGTCACGCAGCAGGAAGTGGTCGAAAACCGCCTTGTCGTTCTCGTTGTGCACCTCGAACTCGGGTGCGATATCGAGGCCGCGGGCGAGCATGTTCGTCCCGGATCGCTGCAGTCCGACGAGGTAAACAGGGCTGGCGAGCCCGGCCGGCCGTGGATGCGACCTGCGCCACTCCCATTTCGTCGCGGCCACACGGGCGCGGGTCACGGGGTTGAGCTCGTCCTCCTCGACGAGACGTGAGAAGCCCTCGGTACGTCCCCACCGGAGGTGGCGGCGCACGCGGCGAGCAAGGCGGGATGCGGTTCCCTCACCCGCAGGCGCCCGGTCGAAGATCGTCTCGTCGGCGGTGGATCGGTTGACGGCGGGACGGAGCGGATAGCCGTAGCGGAGGAGCAAGGGCGACGTGAGTGCGCTCACCAACCGACGGTTCCGCGGCGCCATGGCGGCGCGCCAGCGGTCGTCACTGCGCAGCGTGATCACCCCGTGGCGGAGCCGATCGGGGTTGCCCGCCACGCTGTGATTCGGTGACGTGCGCGCCTCGTGGGCGTTGGCAAAGGGGAGGTCGGCATCCTGCATGCCGACCATCGCGAGGATGCTGCGAACGGTCCCCGGTGGATCGGCGACGAAATCCTCGTAGCGGAGGCGAAGATAGCGGTCGGCACCACCCTTGAAGAGGACGCCGCCGGCCAGGTTCCAGACGTCCCAGAGCACCGCGCTCTTGGCCGGACCGATCTGTTCCATATGCGCTCGCGCGGCACCGTCGGCCAGCGTCTTCTTGCTCGCCCAGGAATGCGCCGCACCGCGCGGGTCCCTGATGAGGTGGACGACCCGCAGGTCGATGCCGGGCGTCGCCGCGAGCACGTTCGCGTAGGCGGGGAGCTTCGATGAGTCGACGATCACCCGGCAGCCGGTGACCTCGGCGATCGCGGCATAGAGGTCGCCGAGCGCGGCTCTCGCCGGGGCCAGCGCGTGCGACTCGGCGGGATCCAGACGTGGTACGACGGTTCCGGCGATGACCGCCGGGAGGTTGCGGATTCTCCCCGTGCGCTGGAGCATCGAGACGATCGCACCGGCACGCTCGGGATCGTCAAGCTGTCCCGCGGACGACAGAACGCGGCTCCAGACGGGGCATTCGCGCACGGGAAGTCCGCAGCCGCAGAGCCGGCCCTCCGTGAGGCCGCGCTGCCAGAGATAGCGAACCTCTCCAGCCGCGAACACGCCCTCGACTTCGCCGAGGATGTTGGCGAGCACTGTGCTGCCGCTTCTGCCGGTGCCGGCGATGTAGAGGACGACCGTGGACATGGATCTCCGAGGTTCAGCCCGCATGCGACCGCCGCGCGGCCGGCATCACGCTGCTATCGGCGGCGGAAGAGACCGCCGCCGGTGCGTTCCGGTTCTGCGTCTGTGCCCGGCGCGTCCGCCTGCCCGTTTCCTCCGTTGGCGTGTCCATTGCCATTGCCGTTCCCATCGCCGCTGGGCGTGGACGACGACGACGTGGCGCGCCACGGATCCCGGCTTGTGCTCGGCGCAGCTGTCGCGGCCATCGCGGGCGTCGCCACCGGCCCCGCAGCCTTGGTCTGAGCGGACGCCGGAGGCCACGCGAACGCGCCCTGCTGCCCGCTGACCAGCGCCTGCTCGCGCTTGCCGGATCGCATCAGCTCGAGGATGAGGATCAGGCCGAGCATCATGATCAGCGCGAGCGCGAAGGCAATCGCTGCGAACTTGATGGTGTCGCTGAGCTTGGACAGGCGGCCGACGTTCTTTGTGGTCACCGTCCCGGGCGCCGAGTCGGTTGCGATGAGCGCCTGCGCGGCAACCTGAGCTGCGATCGCATGATCGTTCGCCGAGATCGCCGCAGCCTGTGCGTTCGCGAGCGGCTGATACTGCTGCACCGCTGTGCCGAGGGTGGCGAGCTGGCCCTGGAGCTGGAGGATGATCGCCTTCAGCGTTGCCTGCTTGGGGTCGTTGCCGATGACCGCAGTCTGGTATTGCGCTTCCACGTTGCTGAGCCTGGACTGCATGTTGTTGTAGACAAGCTGCGGCGACGCATTGCCGTACGTGTGATCGAAGTTTGCGATGTCCGCGTCCGCCTTCTGCAGCAGAGTCGCGGAGTTCGCCACCTGATTGTTGGCCTGGATGAGTTGGGGCTCCGCAATGGCGTTCAGCGTGTCGATCGTCGCCTCGCGAACCGCGCCGACGAGGTTCTGACCCTTCTTACCGGTCAGCACGACATTGATCAGGTTGCTGGAGGCAGTCGTTGTGCTGGAGGTCAACCCGGTGACGAGCTCGCTCTGCGGAATGCCGAACTTCTGAGAAACCACTGGAATGACCTGCTGCGAGGTCAGCACGTCCTTGAACGTGCTCGCGTACTGCGACGCGGCGCTCTGCGAGATGCCGTTGGCCGTGATGGCGGGAACAACTGCGATCGCATCGGCCTGGTACGCGGACGGCTGCAACTCGATGAATCCACCGACGAGCAGACCGGCGACGACCGGGACCGCGATAACCAACCACAGAATCCGGCGGATCGCCCGCAGGTAGTCGCGAATTTCCATGTGCTTCTCTCCCCTTCTCTTTCAGATATCGATGCGACGTCCGCGCACCCCGACTGCAACCATACCGGCGCCCGCGATCAGGAGCGCAGCTCCGATCGTCAGCCAGCCGCTTCCTGCTCCAGTTCCGGGTGTGCCAGCTGTGATGCCCTGGACGCCACCGGTTGGCGTCGGTGTCGCCGTCGCACCGCCAACCCCTCCGGTCGGCGTCGCCGTGGGTGTAGGCGTTGCGGTGGGTGTGGGCGTAGCGGTGGGCGTCGGCGTCGCCGTGGGTGTGGGCGTCGCCGTCGGTGTGGGCGTCGCTGTCGGTGTCACCGTCGGCGTTGGTGTCGGCTTACCCTGGCACCCGAGCACCCGAATGAAACCGGCCGCGAGCGTTGCGCGGTTGCGCCCGTTGTCGCCACCCTGCTTGAAGGGCGCCCAGATGTCGAGTTGGTAATACCCGCATGCGTCGAACGAATAGGTGCGCGCAATCGCGAGACTGCCGTTCGGATCCCACGTCGCGGTAAAGGCCTGACTGCCCGGCATCAAAGCCTGCGTGGTACCGGTGGGGCCATTGAACGTGATTCCAGGCTGGCCGGGCTGTCCGTCCGACACGTCCGCTCCGTTGTACGTGAGGATGTGGTGCGCTGAGAAGTTCAGCGCGATCGATTGCGACTGATTGGTGAGATTGGTCGTCGCGACATTGAAATCGACCGTCACCGGGCCACCCGAGACGTCGTAGGCGTCAGGGCTGCTCATGAAGCCCGTCGGATCAGCCGCCGAGATGATCCCCTCGAAATCCGGGTTTCCATGGGCCACGACACCCTGCGAAGCGAGGACCGAAAGCCCCAGGACCGCAGTGCCCGCGAGCGCCGACAAGCCTCCAACGCGCTTGAGTGGAAATCCGGATGGCTTGTTCATGTGCGCCGACCTGCGTGTGCTGTCTTCCTTGTCATTCTCAGGCATTTCTAGGCGACGCGCAGTGACAAGAGGGTGCCGATCTCATTCACGTCGCCAACTGCGGTGGACAGGGGCCCGAGCGGGGCCCTCAGCTGGGTCAGCTGCGCGCGGGCACTCAGGATGGTTGCCTTGTTGCCGGGGTACCCAGCGGGGGTCAGCGCCAGGACGGCCTCAACCTGTGCGCTGGCGGCGCCCCTGACGGTCGCGATATCGGATGCCAGGTTCTGAAGACGCGCCATCTCCTGACCGTAGTTGGGATCGTGGTGGTTGAGGTTGACCTTCCGTTCGAGCGTCTGGTACTGACCCTCGAGGAGGTTTGCCGCGTTGAGCTCCTCGCCTCCCGCGACAGCGAGGTGGATCATCGGCTCGATCAGCCCGAAAACGCGGGTTGACGGGCCGATTGTCAGGATCACGGTGCGAAGAACGTCGATGAGCGACGCGGAGGAGACGCTGCTCCCTTGCGCCTGCAATTGACTGGTGACGCCGTTGAGCCTGGTGAGCAGCGTGTTGGAGAGTGTGGTCCTGTTGATCTCCACGCCGCGAAGGTAGGTCGCGCCGCTGACGTCAGCCACGAGGGCGTTGATGAGGTGCTCGCGCTTTGTGATCTGGTTGACGCCAGTGTTGACCAGGCTGGCGAAAGTCTCCGCCTGGAGCAGCGAGGACTCGCTGTTGAGGGCGTTGAGCTCGATGAGAGCTTCGGGCGGCGTGTTGTCTGTCTGGGTAGCGTTGATAGCGCTGAGCTCGTTCGCGACGGCCTGCTCGAGACCTGCGAGGAAGTCCCCCGCCGTAGGAGTGACCCCCGGGGCGGCCGCGGGTGGCTGAGCGATCACGGCAGGTCCCGGAACGGTGGTGGCGCAACCTGCCAGCAAGGCAACTACAGCAGCACTGCCAACCAGTATCGAGAATCGCGAAAGTGACCGGCCCATGTGTCCCCCGTAAACGCCCATTCTGTCTCCCTGTGGACCGCGAGCCTGTGCGGCTACGAACGCCGCCCAGACCCTTCCAAAGCAGCCAGTCCGCTCGTAATCATGACGGAGGGCGGCAGGAAAGTCAAAGGCTCAGATCGCGCCGAACTCGCCGATCGATGCCCGCGCCGGCGGGTTTTCGCAAACCTGTAGAATCATCCCAAGCGCGTCGGAAGCGTCATTTGACTACTGGTCGAACGCGTCGTTAGAATCATCGCTTGGGAACGGAGTCGGGGTCGGTGCGGGACTACCGGGGGGACCGTCCCAGGGCACTGTTGCGACAGGGGGAACAGTCGTGGAGCTAGCGGAGGATCGTCCACCATCAGCCCTCACCCATGAGGGTGGATGGAGCGAAGGCGAAGCAGGGGGGGTCGAGCTCGTCGGTGAGCTGCAGATGAGGTCGGCGATTGCGCCTGCCGTCACACATAAGGCACCAACGCGCCCGTGGCCGCTGATCCTGGCGTTCATCACCTTCGGCGTCGACCTGATCGCGCTGACCGGCGCGTACATCCTCGCGAAGGTGATGGTCGGGGACTTCCAGATCTCGAGCGCCCACCCGGTCTTCGCGACGATCGCGATCTGGCCGGTGGTCTTCGCGATCTACGGTCTGTACGACCTCCGGCGGCCGACACATGCAACCGCGGAGTTGCAGCGTCTCTTCAACGCCATCGCTATCAACGTCCTGCTGGTCGTGCTCTTCATCTTCGTGACCAAGAGCAAGTCCTCGGTTGACTTCATACCGGTGCTGCTCGTGGTCTCGCTCGTGACCGTGACCGCTGGCAGACTGCTGACCCGCCGCCTCGGCCACTCGCTCAACGCGCACGCCGTGACCAGTCAGGTCACCCTCATCGCCGGCACCAACGACGAGGCCCGGGCGCTGGCCCGGACCCTGCAGCGGCGCCCATGGATGGGGTATCGCGTCTGCGGCTTCGTCGAGGTCACCCAATCCGGGCTCGGCGTCATCGACGGGCTCCCCGTCTTCGGGACCGTCGAGGACATCGCCCAGATCAGCACCGAGCGCAACGTGCAGTCCGTGATCATCGCGGGCAGTGCGGCCGGCGGCTCTACGCTGCAGTCGATCGATTCGGCGCTCAGCCCCGAGATCAGCGTTCGTGTCTCTCCGGGACTCGCGAATCTCGGAGCTGCGCGAATCATCCTCGAGCCGATCGACGGCATGGCGCTGTTCTCGTTGCGACGCCATCGCTTCTCGCGGCGCCAGCGGCTGCTCAAGCGAACTGTCGACCTGGGAGTGACCTCGGTCGCCCTGGTGATCGCGACTCCGGTCATGCTCGCCATCGCGCTGGCGATCAAGCTCACCAGCCCGGGTCCGGTCCTGTTCAAACAGCGCCGGGTCGGCGCGCAGGAGCGTGAGTTCACCATCCTGAAGTTCCGCACCATGGTGGTCGGCGCCCATGCGCAACGCGAAGCGCTCGACAACGAAGCCGACGGGCTGCTGTTCAAGATGCGCCGCGACCCACGCGTGACCGGGGTCGGCCGCTTCCTGCGCAAGACCTCGCTTGACGAGCTGCCCCAGCTGTTCAACGTGCTGGGCGGTGCCATGAGCCTCGTCGGGCCGCGCCCCGCGCTGCCCGAGGAGACCGCGCGCTACGCCGAGTCGCAGCGCGGGCGCCTGCGGGTCAAGCCTGGTGTCACCGGCCTCTGGCAGGTCAACGGGCGCCACGATCTCGCTTTCGAGGACTACGTCCGCTACGACCTGTTCTACGTGGAGAACTGGTCGCTGACCATGGACCTGTACATCCTCGCGAAGACGATCCCGGCACTGCTCACAGCGCGCGGCTCGTACTGATCAGGCGTAGCCCCTGGCCGCGAGATCGCTCGCGAGGATCCGGCTGAGCCTGTCGACGTCCGCGGGAGCGAGGTCGCGCCGGAACGCGTCCGATCGTGATGCTGTGAACGTGTGGCGCTCGAAGCCACGCTCGAACTCGGCGTCCCACGGCAGCCCGCAGAACTCGAGCATCTTCGCAAATGCGGGGCGCGGATTCGCCGCGACGTCCTCGTAGCGAATCTCGAGCCAGTCCGCCGACGGAACTGCCGCACGTGCGCTGTCGAACGCTTCGATGAGCAACTTCCACAGCAATCCCCCGAGCACCACGAATGACCGGTCCGATGTGTCCCATTCAGCTGCCAGATCCGCGGGGAGCGGGCCCCACTGCCAGTGATCGGGGCCTTCGAAGCCGAGCCACCAGGGCATCTGCAGCCACGAGTTCGCCACCGCCCGGCCGTCGCGCACAACGTGGATGAAGCGTGCCGATGGAAACACGCCGCGAATGAAACCGGCGCGCGGCCAGCCGGTGAATTTGTGCAGAAACGTGTCAGTGCCCTGGGCGTGAGCACGCTCCGTGAAGAACGCCCCAAAGCGGCGTTCGAGCCACGGTGTCACATCGGCCGCCGTCAGATCGCGCATCGGCGAGGCGAGAAGCGGTGACACCTCTCGGGAGAGGACGCGGTATCCCTCCGACGGCGCGTACCGGACTCTCGACTTCTGAGTGACCGCGGCCGGAAGGCGTCGATACAGCGAGCCGTTCCACCGCCCGGCCGTCACCGGGAGCTTGAATCGATCCTCGAGGTTGGAGACGAACCCGACCGCCGCGTGACGGCACAGCACTTCCTCGACGAGTGTGGATCCGCACCGCCCGGTGCCGAGAACGAAGACGAATCGCGTGCCTTCGCCGGCGTCAGGCGTAGCCACGCTTGCTCAGCTCGCCGGCCTGCACTTCCTCGATGGTGGTGACGACTTCCGGAGGCAATCCTTTCTTCCAGGAATCGTTCCGGTTTCTGAATTGAATTCGTTCGATGTCCCGACGCCATTCCGCGTCGTCGGCCAGTCCGGCAAAGGCGGCGACCCGCTCGATGGTGCGCACCGGCTCGGCGGTGAACTCCTCGTAGGTCAGGCGAAGCACCTGGCTCGGGTTGACCTCTCCGATGCCGGAGTCGATCGCCCGGACCTCCTCCACCCAATTCCTGGCGCAGAGCTCCCACGGATCGCGTCCGTCGTCGCGCCACGCCTTGGGTGTGCCCCCGTACCACCAGACGACGCTCGACTCCCACCAGTCGACGCGAGAGAGTGAGACGGCAACAGCCCGCCCATCGCGGGTGATGTCGATGAAGCGCGCATTGGGAAAGGCGGCGGCAAGCAGCGGGATGCGCCGAACGTTCGCGATCCGCTTGTTGATGAAATGCGTCCCGCCCCCCCAGCGCATCGTCCCCGCAACCGCGCGGCGAAGCTTGCGCGCCGAGTCCATGCTCACCGTCTCGCTGGACACCGTGTCGGGAATCCCGCACGCCGCGTAGACGGGCTCGCCTTCGACGGGCATCGGGTAGAGACGGTCGCGCAGCTTGCGCGCGCCCGAATACACGTAGGCGTTGGAGCCGCCGGAGAACCACACGCGGTGGCGATGCTCCGGAGTCAGCCGGGCGATGCGGTTGGTGATGCTGACCGCGGGGTAGTTCGGCAGGCGGCGTACGTAGTTGTTGAAATAGGCGGCATCAGGATGCAGGCACAGTCCTTTATAGAGAAGGCTCGTGCCCGAACGCGCTGCGCCGATCAGGAACGTGGGCGGTCGTTGCGACGTGTTCACCGATGAGCGATTCTGGCACAGGGGTCATCGGCCGCCGGGCGCCGGCATGCTTCGTTGACGTTCCGTTACGATGATTTGTCGCGGGCCGATGCCCGGAGTGCACCGGCCTTCCACCCGGGAGGCAGCGGCACGGCCCCGCAGGGCCGCGCGCCGCCGTCACCGGTGACCGTCCTCAGACGGGCAGCACAGTCCTCTTGAAGTTCGCATTCGTCACGAATGCGAACGAGCAGTAGATCGCCGCGACCGCGGTGAGCAGCGCGAGGATGCCGGAGATCTGGTTCCAACCCGCGCTCGGCAGGCTCTTTGCCCAGAACGCAATCGCCAGCGTGATGAACGTGAGAGCGAGAAGGAAGAACACCAGCGACACCCCACGCGAAGCCCCGCCCAGCGAGGCGACGAACATGTAGGCGGTGAAGATGCCCCATGCGAGCGCATAGAGGCCGAGGATCGGAGTCGGATCCTTGGGAAGCAGCGGTGCGAACGTCGTGTTGATCAGCACAAAGCTGAGCCAGAACAACCCGTAACTGGTGAATGCGGTTGCCCCGAACGTGTTACCGACCCTGAACTCCCACATGCCGGCCAGGATCTGTCCGACGCCACCGAAAGCAACAGCCATTGCCAGGACGACTGCTGCCGAGCCGGCAGTTGGTCCCGGAGCTGCTGAGATGAAGCCCGCGTTGATGGCCCCAAGCAGCAACGTCGTCATTCCGAATCCGATCAGCCCCAGTGCTGCTGGGTTTGCGACCGGTGCCACCGACTCCGCAATCCCCGAGGAGATGGGTGAAGCTGCGGTTGCCATAGGTTTGTAGCCCTCCGATGAGTCCGGGGTAAATCGCACCCCGGCGCGTGTTCGTAATCGAACTGTCCCCCACGGCGACGGATCTACTGTTCCTTGCTCTCCTCCTCCGTGGCGCGGCGCTGGAGATCCGTGACGATGCTCGAGTCTGCGAGCGTCGTGGTGTCGCCGAGCTTGCGATTCTCGGCGATGTCGCGGAGCAGGCGGCGCATGATCTTCCCGCTGCGAGTTTTCGGCAGATCTGGCGTAAACGCGATCCACTTCGGCTTGGCGATCGCCCCGATGAGCTTGCCCACATGGTTGCGCAGCTCGACGATGAGCTCCGTCGACTCTTCGTAGCCGGCTCGCAGTGTGACGAACGCCGAGATCGCCTGTCCGGTCTGGGGGTCGCTCTTGGCCACCACCGCGGCCTCGGCCACCGCCGGGTGGTCGACGAGTGCCGACTCCACCTCCGCGGTCGAGATGCGATGTCCGGCCACGTTCATGACGTCGTCGACCCGGCCCATGAACCAGAAGTAGCCGTCCTCGTCGATGCGAGCGCCGTCGCCGGCGAAGTACTGGGTGCCGAAGCGGTTCCAGTACGTCTCCTTGTAGCGCTCGTCGTCGCCCCAGATCCCACGCAGCATTCCCGGCCATGGCTTGGTCAGCGTGACGTAGCCCCCGCCGCCGAGCGCCACCTGGGTGCCCGCCTCGTCGACCACCGCCGCTCCGATGCCCGGGAGCGGCTGCGTCGCCGAGCCCGGCTTGAGCGTCGTCACCCCGGCGAGGGGCGCGATCATGATCCCGCCGGTCTCGGTCTGCCACCAGGTGTCCACAACGGGTACGCGATCACCGCCGATGTGCTCGCGGTACCACATCCAGGCCTCGGGGTTGATCGGCTCGCCCACGGTTCCGAGCAGGCGGAGGCTCGTGAGGTCGTGCGCCTGCGGAAGTTCGGCTCCCCACTTCATGAAGGTGCGGATCGCGGTCGGCGCGCAGTACAGGACCGTCACCCCGTACTTCTCGATGATCGACCACCAGCGGTCCTTGGCCGGGTAGTCGGGGGTGCCCTCGTACATCACCGAGGTGACGCCATTGCCGAGCGGTCCGTACACGATGTAGGAGTGCCCGGTGACCCAGCCGACGTCGGCGGCGCACCAGTAGACCGTGTCCGGTTGGATGTCGAACACCAGGTCGTGGGTGAACATCGCGTAGAGCAGATAACCCGCGGTGGTGTGCTTGATCCCCTTGGGCTTCGCGGTGGTGCCCGATGTGTACAGCGTGAAGAGGAGGTCTTCCGAATCCATGTGCTCGGGCTCGCAGGTGTCGGACTCCCCCTCGACGAGGTCGTGGTACCAGTGGTCACGACCCTCGACCATGGGCACCTCATTGCCGGTCCTGCGGACGACGACCACGTTCTTGACCGTCGGCGAGTCCTCGCAGGCCTCGTCGACGCTGCGCTTGAGTGGCACGAGGCCGCCTCTCCGCCATCCCTCGTCGGCGGTGATGATCGCGACAGCGGCCGCGTCGTTCATCCGATCGCGTACCGCGTCGGCGCTGAATCCCCCGAAGACCACCGAGTGGGCCGCCCCGATCCTGGCGCAGGCGAGCATCGCCATCGGCAGCTCGGGAATCATCGGCATGTAGATGCCGACCCGGTCCCCTCGCTTGACGCCGAGCTTCCGAAGCGCGTTGGCCAGCCGGCAGACGCTGGAAAGCAGCTCCGCGTAGGTGATGGCTCGGGTGTCGCCCTTCTCACCCTCGAAGTGGTAGGCCACCTTCTCGCCACGCCCGGCCTCCACGTGCCGGTCCAGGCAGTTGTACGAGACGTTCAGTTGGCCGCCCACGAACCACTTGGCAAAGGGGGTGTCCCATTCCAGGACGGTGTCGAACGGCTTGTACCAGCTGACGTACTTCCGGGCCTGCTCCGCCCAGAACGCCTCGGGATCCGCGTCGGCAGCGTCGTAGAGGCTGCGGTCGGTGACCCTCGCCTTGGAGAGGAACTCGGGGCTCGGAGCGAACGTGCGCCGCTCGTCGAGCAAGGTATCGATGGTCTTGGCCCGCTCGCTCATCGCGACCTCCTGGACGGCGCCTGACGGAATTGATTGCCGCGCATTAATTGCACTTGTGCGTGCGCTTAGGCAAGCGTTTTTGGGAATTCGTTCGAAGGCCGGACGAACCGCCGCATTCATCAGGGTTGGTTGGGCAGCCGACCAGCGGTCGGTTTTTAGCCGGCCTGGGCGATATCGGCGTTCCGTCACGGGTTGCAACCAACTCTTCACACGTTGCAATCGGGCCTAGACCGAGATCGCATCGATACTGGCTTCGGGGTGGACAGGTCGGTGTCGCCAGGCACCGCCGCTCTGGAGGATCCAACCATTTCTACGCGGATGAGGCGGCTGCACAGGCGCCGGTCTTCGGGCCAGGGGCTGGTTGAGTTCGCCATCGTCGGGGGGCTGCTGTTCTTTCTGATCTTCTCAGTCATGAACGCAGGCTTCTACCTCTATGGCGCCAATGCCATGCAGTATGCGGCCGACATCGGCGTCGCCACCATCGCCGCCGAGGGCAACTACGACAACACTGGAATCCCCCAACCTAACAACGCCGACACGGTGGCCATCGCACGCATGGACTCCGATGGGCTCATCAGCACGCCGCTGGTGAAGGTGACCGAGGTGGACATCTACAAGGAGACGGTCAACTCCGGCGTCTTCAGCGACGCCACAACGTGCGGGGCCGGATCCTCGCTGTGCGAGAACATCTACGCGGCCAATGGGACGCTCATGAGTGGCCTCATGTGGAGCCCGGCCGTGCGCAACGTCGGCCCCACTCCTGACTACGCCAAGTTGGTCATCCACTTTCAGTACACGTTGCTGATCGGGACGACCACCTTCATGAGCACGACCATCAACCTCTTCCGCCTGGAGCCGCAGCAGTGATGCGCCTCCGCGACACCAGAAGCGGCCAGGCCATGGTCGAGATGGCCATGTTGCTTCCCGTGCTCCTCTTGCTGTTCCTCGGAGCGTGGACAGCCGCGAACCTCATCGATGACAACAACGCAGCAGCGCAGGCCACACGAGCCGGTGCTCGACTCGCCGCGGAGTTGGGCAACGGCGGATATCCGGCGCCCACTGTCCCATGTCAGCTCGGGGTGAACACCGATCCATGTCAGATCGACAAGGACATCATCGACCAGGTTCTCCCGATCGTCTCGCCGCAGTTGACCAACGCCAAGGTCACCGAGATCGACATCTACCAGCCGAGCGGCTGTACGGGGACCACGCCGTTCTCCAGTGGCACCTGTCCGCCGAACAACGGCGCCTACTGCACGAGCGCGTTCGTCAACACCTACACGCCGGTCTGCGCCGGCATCACCGAGTGGATCGACAGCTACAGCGTGAACGGCGTGTCGTACACCAAGCTCTCGGCGAACTACAGCCTCGACAAGCGCAGTCAGACACATCCGAATGAGTCCGAGCTCGGCGTCCGCTTGGTCTTCACCTATACATCTCCGGCGCTGACGTTCTTCACCCAGACCGATACCCAATACACCGTTATGCGGCTCGCGCCGACATCGTGAGGATGACCATGAGACCAGCACCGAACCGGCCTTCCCGTCGCTCCGCCAAGGGGCAAGCGATGGCGATCTTCGCCCTCGTCTCGGTCCTGCTCTTCGTCGTCGCGGGACTCGCCGTCGATGCAGGCTCGAGCTATCTCACCAGCAACAAGTTGGAGCGAGCGGCGGCGGCAGCGGCCCTCGCCGGTGTCGCATATCTTCCCGGCGACTATCCCGACGCGTCCAATGCCGCACTCGTGGAAGCTGCGCGTGACGGGTTCCCCAACGCCGGTACCAACGGGGTCTCGTGTGCGCTCAACACGTTCCCGTGCGTTCTCGTTTCCTCGCCGACGACGAACGAGTTGAAGGTGACCATCTCGACCTCCGTCTCAACCATCTTCCTTCGCCTCGTCGGCTTCGGCGCCCACACCGTCGTTCGGTCCGAAACTGCTCAGTACCTGCCGCCGATTTCGCTCGGTCAACCCGGAGCAGGCCAGGGCTCGGCGATGTCCAGTGGATGCCTCGGCCTGACCACGTATTGCTCAAACCCCGCGTCGGGACTCGGAAGCAGTGGCAACTACTACTTCGAACGCCAGGAGGGTTGGGGCAACCCGCGTTCCGAGGGTGATCCCTTCGACCCGTCCCCCGCACAGTCGGCCAACACGTGCGGCCCCTCGGCGAGTGACGGCTGCGGCGCCTCTGCCGCCCCCGATTACCATCCCATCAGCGCGGAAGCGGGCACCGCGACACCGGACGCGACCCTCAACTATCAGGGTGGGTCCAACTACCTGATCACGATCCCGCCAAGTCAGACCACGGACGTCCAGATCTTCAATCCAGCGTTCGCGCCCGACACGTGCGGTGGCACCGAACCGTTCTATTGCTACCACGAGAACGACACGAGCTTCAGCGGCCAAACCGCTCCGTATACCGCGTACTCCGCAATGGAGTACACGCTCTTCAAGGTCACCACGATCTCCTCGAGGCTCACTGACCAGAAGATCAGCCAGGAGATCTTCTACCCGTACAACGCGAGTTGCGTCAGCGTGACAACGGCAACAGCTGCATGTCCCACACCCCAGAGCTACTCGTACTTCCCGCACGCGCAGGCCACGCCGACGGCCGTGACCGTCGCCGCCGCGTCCGGGCCGAGCACCTACCACCAGTGGGTCTCGGCAATCCAGTACGCCCCGACCGCCGGCTCCGACCCGGCGCTGTTCAAAGACCAGACCAACACGCTCGGCGGTGGCATCTACCTCACCGACCCGTCGGGAACCGTCCCGGCGTTCTACCGCCTCGAGGTCGATTCCTTGACGTGGAACGGCAACGCAGTCTGCCCAGGCAACGCGGGTCCGTGCGCGAACCCCACGACGGGAACCAGTACAGCGTCGGAAGCGCATAAGGGTTATGCGGTTCGCCTCGTTGCCGCCGGTGGCGCCACGACGTACGGGACCGTGAACGCCACTCAACCTTGCGTGAACGCAGTGTGCGGCTCGGCGTCGGCGATGGACGACATGGTCGTCTACACCCCCGTCAACGGTGCGACGGCGACGCAGTTCTCCATCCCGCTGTTCAGCATCGACCCGACCGCCTATGCCGGCCAGACGATCAACGTCGACCTGTTCGACGTCGGTGACGTCGGAGGTGGCGCGGCATACGTCGGGCTTCAAGAGCCGGATGGCGTGACCTGGGCAAACGCGAACAGCATGACGAACCTCGGAGCCTCGCTCGGAGGCGCAAACCCGCCGGGAGGCGGGAGCACTGTGCCCTCGGCGTGGCCGAGTGGCAGTTGCAACGCGTGCTACCAGACAGCGGGCTCGGGCGGCGGAGCAATCTACAACGGTCAGTGGATCCAGATTCAGATCCAGATACCACCGTCGTTCACCGCCCCCGGCGGCGTGGCGTGCACGACGTCCGGCACCTCCAACTGCTACTGGAACCTCGTCTACAACGTGAACGCGAGCGCGACCGCCGGTGACACGTTCGCAGTCGAAGTCGGATTCAGCGGCAGCCCTGACCACCTGCTCCCTTAGCCCCTGCCCTCACAGCGAACTCTGAGCCGCCGCTCAGGTCGCCGTGAGCAGCGGACGGCACAGTCAGGGTTATGGCTTCCCGCCCATTCTTCGAGGATCCCCCGCCGGCGCTGCCGGCCGCCATCCCGATGCCACCGCGCATCCGGGATGGCGGCGCGGCGCCCGTCCAGTTGGCCCGGTCGCTGGTGCGCGGACGCGAGGAGGACGCTGCCTGGGTTCGGCCGTCGCTGATCGGCCTCCTCGGCATCGCCGCGCTCCTCTATCTCTGGGATCTCGGTGCATCCGGATGGGCGAACGCGTTCTACTCCGCCGCTGTCCAGGCTGGATCGACGAGTTGGAAGGCGTTCTTCTTCGGCTCGTTCGACTCCTCGAACTTCATCACTGTCGACAAGTCGCCGGCCGCGCTCTGGGTCATGGATCTTTCGGCGCGCGTTTTCGGGGTGAACGCCTGGAGCATCCTTGTGCCCCAGGCACTCGAAGGCGTGGCCACGGTTGGCTTCACGTACCTGACGGTCCGGAGGTGGTTCTCTCCCGCCGCTGCGCTGATCGCCGGCGCGACCGTCGCGCTCACCCCGGTGGCGGCGCTCATGTTCCGCTTCGACAATCCCGACGCGCTCCTGGTCCTGCTGCTCACCGTCGCCACGTACGCAACCGTGCGGGCGATCGAGGCCGGCAAGACCAAGTGGCTCGTGCTCGCGGCGACCCTCGTCGGCTTCGCGTTCCTCACCAAGATGCTGCAGGCGTTCCTGGTGGTTCCAGCGTTCGGCCTCGTCTACCTGATCGCGGCCCCGGTGTCGCTGCGGCGACGGATCACCCAGCTCGGCATCGCCGCGGCGACGATGATCGTCGCGTCGGGGTGGTGGGTCGCAATCGTGCAGTTGACGCCCGCGGCCGACCGTCCGTACATCGGCGGATCGCAGAACAACAGCATCCTCAACCTGATCTTCGGCTACAACGGACTCGGCAGGTTGACCGGCAACGAGTCGGGCAGCGTCGGCGGCACCGGCACCACCGGCTCCATGTGGGGGCCGACCGGCCTCGATCGGCTGTTCAACACGAGCTTCGGTGGTCAGATCTCCTGGTTGCTCCCTGCCGCCCTGATCATGCTCGTCGCGGGGCTCGGCTTCACGCTGACGCGGAGCCGTACCGACCGCACCCGCGCCGCCTTCCTGCTCTGGGGCGGCTCACTCGCGGTCACCGCGCTGGTCTTCAGCCTTGCGGCTGGGATCATTCACCCCTACTACACCGTCGCACTCGCACCCTCGATCGGTGCGCTGGTGGGGATGGGCAGCGTGCTGCTCTGGCGGCAACGCTCGCAAACGTGGGCGCGCGCCGTGCTCGCCATCGCCGCAGGAACCACGAGCATCTGGTCGGCCATCCTGCTCGAGCGCAGCCCGGGGTTCGCGCCGGGGCTTGGCGCGGCGGTGGCGACACTTGGTATCGGCGCCGCGATCGCGATCCTCGGCATCCCCCTGCTCCACCGCGCGCTGGTTGCGGTCGTGGTCGCCGTGGCGCTCGGCGCGGCGTTCGCCGGACCCGCCGCGTACACCATCGACACGGTGCTCACCCCGCACTCAGGCGCAATCCCCTCGGCCGGACCCGCGGTCACGGTCGCCGCCACGGGCATCGGCCCGGGTGGGGTTCCGGGTGGCTTTGGCGGACGCGGCGGAAGGGGCTTCGCTGGTGGGTTCCCGGGCGGATTCCCGGGCGGCGGCCCCGGCGGCGGCGGTTTCAGCAACAGGGGTGGCTTCGGTGGCCGTGGGTTCGGTGTCCCGGGCGGGACCCGCGGCGCACCCGGCGGCGGAATTCTCAACGCGACCACGCCAGGCTCCGCGCTCGTCACGTTGCTCGAGACGAATGCAAGCCGTTACACCTGGGTTGCCGCCACGATCGACGCTAACTCAGCCGCAGGCTATCAGCTCGCGAGCGACGATCCGATCATGGCGATCGGTGGCTTCAACGGCACCGATCCGGCGCCGAGCCTCTCCCAGTTCGAGCAGGACGTCGCCCAGGTTCGCATCCATTATTTCCTCGGCTCGGGTGTCGGACCAGGCAGTGGCAGCGGCACCTCAGCGCAGATCGCGCAATGGGTCGCGCAGCATTTCACCGCCACGACCGTCGACGGCGTAACCGTCTACGACCTGACCCAGCCCGCAGGCTGATCTCGGCAGACCTTCAGCGGCTCGACCAGGTGGCGGCGGATGTGGCATCCAGATCGACGCTCGAGTCGGTGACCCGACGCGCGGCTCCGGGGTGCGTGCCACCGGCGTGCGCGATGTACCAGAGGCCGAAGTTGCCGTTGGTGTCGGCGGCATTCATGTAGAGAAGGTTGTCGCCTGTCGGCGACCACGACGGTGCGTTGCACAGGCAGTTCGCCACAACCACGCGCGGCGTCCCGAGGGCATTCCCCTCGAGCGTTGCCACCTCGAGATTCGCTGTCTGCCCGGAGTTGGTGCAGACCATCGCCAGGGTCACCCCGTCCGGGGCGACAGACGGTGCGCCGCAGTCCTGCTGTGGGGTGGTGAGCGCCCGCATCGCACTGTTCGGGTTCGTCTGCAGACCGATGACCGTGACCACAGTCCCCTTGCCGGTATTCGCGTAGCTCGAGTAGAGCAGGCTGCCGTTCGGCAGCGGCATTGGTTCGATGTCACCGCCCGTGTAGAGATCGGGCACCGACCACCTGGTGCCACCGTTCACGCCCGAGCCGCCGATGGTGAAGGCCGCACTGAGCGGCGCCGACCAGAGCGAGAAATCGACCTCGTAGCTCTGCTTGGGCGCCGGCTTGGGCGCGTCGGTGGCAAAGAAGACTGCGGTCCCGTCCGGGCTGATCGCCGGCCAGAGAACCCAGTGATCCAGCTGGAGGGTCTGGTTGCTCGTCGCCGGGTCGTCGGACGTCATCCGGCTCAGCACCCGCCCCGCTGTGCTCACGTGGTACAGGTCGGAGTACGCATCGAACCGCCGGACCACGAGCAGCGAGCCGTCGGCGAGGACGCGCGGCTGAGTCCAATCCCCACCCGAGGGCAGGGCGAGCCGGCGCACCTCGGACCCGGAGATCGCGTAGATGGCGCCCTCCTGGCTGACGTAGATGGTGCCCGGCAGCCGCACCTGCGGGCTCGTGGAGCTGACCAGCGCGGCTGCGGTCGGGTGCGACTGCAGAACCGCGAGCGCCCGGTTTGCCACCAGACCGCTGGCGACCATCAGCGCGATGAGGATGGCGATGCGCCTCATCTCACGACGCCGCCGGGAAGTATTTCGCGACCTCGGGCCTGATCAGCGACCAGTCGGGCATAAGGACAGCCTGCCCGCCCAGGTACTGACTAATGGTGTACGGGGGCAGCAACACCACCTGCGTGATCGACGCCAGCGGCACCGAGCCGGCTATCGGGAGCAGGCCACTCAGCTGGCCGATGCTCATGTCGGTCTGGAAATCCGATCCAAGCGACGTCGCAAGGCTCGGGATGTCGGCGAGCGAGATGTGCTTGGTCTTGGCACGCAACGCGATCAGGATCTGCTGCTGTCGCTGCGATCGCGCGAAGTCGCCGTACGCATCGTCGTGGCGTGCGCGCACATACTCGAGTGCGAGCGTGCCGCTCATGTGCTGCGCGCCGGGAAGCACGAGGATTCGCTGGTAGTCGAAGGGGTTGCCGCCCCAGAGGTCCGCGGGATAGTAGTCGTCCATCACGGGGTTGTTGGCAACGACGTTGACGCCGCCGAGCTCGTTGATGACCGACACCAGCCCCTGGAGTCCGATCCAGGCGTAGTAGTCGACATGGACGCGGAGATCGCGCTCCACGGTCTGGATGGCGCACTGGGCTCCGCCGTGGAGGAACGCCTGGTCAATCTTGCCATTGCTGCCGGTGCAGAGCCGGACCCACAGGTCGCGCGGGATCGACAGCATGGTCACGTGCTTCGTCGCCGGGTCGACGCGCGTGAGGATCATCGACTGAGTCAGAAAGGCGCCCTTGAACTTCGAGTCGCTGTCGGAGCCGAGGAGCAGGAGCGTGAAGGGCGCTGTCGCCGAGAGGTGCTCGCTCGCCGAGACCGGTTTGAGCTGTGCGCTGCCCCCCAGCGACGTGTTGACCTGGCCGGTGTCCCGGAGCGCGACCTGGATCGCGGGGAGGAAGTACAGGAGCACGCCGGTGATGATCGACACGAGGAACCCGGCAACGACGAAGGATCCCCGGGCGGCCCGCTGGCGGCCGCTCCTCAAGGATGCGCGCCGCCGGCGCACCGTGCGGCGGCCTGAAAGATCGTACGAGCGAGACAACCTCGAACCTCAGGTGAGACGTTGAGTGGAACGGCGAGTTCAAGGACGGGCTGCGGCGGCGAGCGCCACGGCCGTCAGATGGTACCCCGAGGTCGCGTCTCGCGACCAGGATCTGCATGTACGCTCTTCGCCGAGAGATGAGCAAGGCACGCCTCGAGGCCTTCAGTGATGGCGTCATCGCCGTGGCCATCACGCTGCTGGCGCTCGACCTCACCGTTCCCCAACCGGGGCACGGCGACCTGCTGACGCAGCTCGGGGCCCACTGGCCGCAGTTCGCGGCCTATGCGGTGAGCTTCTTCACGGTCGGGATCATCTGGGTCAACCATCACGCGCGCGTGATGCCTCATCGCCGTGGTCGACAGGACGCTGCTCTTCATCAACCTCGTGTTGCTGCTGTTCGTGGTGCTGATCCCGTTCGCGACCGCCACGATGGCGACGTATCTCACCAGCGGCGCCGAGGACTCGCACATTGCCATGGCGGTGTATGCGGTGGTGCTCGAAGGCATGGCGCTGAGCTTCACGGCGATGTTCGAATGGTCGTTGGGTGAAGGGCATACCCACGTCGCCGTGCCGCTCGAGCAGCCTCGCAAGCAGCGGCTGCGCACATCCATCGGAGCCCTCGTCTATGCGGGAGTCTTCATCGTGGCGTTCATCAGCGCGCCCATATCGCTGGCGCTCGCCGGCCTGACCGCGATCTACTACGTCTTCGCGCCGGTTCCCCGCGGGACCGGCGAAGCCGAGTTGCCCGAGCTGGAATCAGGGGAGGCGTGACCCACGAGACGCGCCCGAGATCTCAGCAATGTCACAGACACGGCTCAGGCCACACTGAGCGTCGGGCGTCATGCTGCTGAATGTCACCAAACTGAAAACCTCGGAGCCTGATGATGACCAACGAGATGCAGGAGTTCCTCCCCCACGATCCGCCTCCGCCCCCCGGTGAGCCGGCCGGGGCCTTCTATGGACATTGGTCGTCCGATCCCCAGTGGGGGCCACCGAGCTGGCCGCCGGCACCGCAGCGCCGCACCGGCGGCTCCGGATTTCGCCGCACCGCGCTCGCGGTCTTTGCCATCGCATGCGTCGGTGCCGGCGGCGGTACCGCCTGGGCGCTGACGACTGCGTCGGTCACCAACAACCCCATCAGCACGCAGCCGGGCGGCTCGACCGGCACCGGCGGTGCCACCAACAACACACCGAACACCGGGGGCAGCGTGCCATCGGCGGGGGGCGCGCTCTCAGCCGCCACCATCGCAAAGCTCGATTCCGCGATCGTGGACATCACCGGCGACACGGCGGTCCCCGGCGGCCAGGTTGCCGGCACCGGGATGATCATCACCTCGAACGGCGAGGTGCTCACCAACAACCACGTCATCAGCGACACCGTCAACATCCGCGCGCAGATCGACGGGACCGGGACCAAGTACCAGGTGAAGGTGCTCGGCTACGACATCAACGACGATGTCGCGCTCGTCCAGCTGGTCGGCGCCTCCAACCTGCCAACCGTCCCGCTCGGCGACTCGTCGAAGCTGTCGCCGGGTGACCCGATCACCGTGCTCGGCAACGCACTCGGCAAGGGAAGCACCCCGGCCGTGGTCAGCGGGACCGTTGCGGCCCTCGGCGCGCAGATCACCGCGAGCGACGACAGCGGCGACAACGAGACTCTGACCGGCATGCTCCAGGTGTCCGCGGCCATCGAGCCCGGTGATTCCGGAGGCCCGGAGGTCAACGCGGCCGGTCAGGTGATCGGCATGACCACCGCGGGTCAAACCTCGGGCAATCCCAACCAGCAGACCGGATCGACGACCGGGTTCGCGATCCCGATCAACAAGGCGATGCAGATCGTCGCGGAGATCCGTTCGGGCAGCGGGCCGCACATTCACATCGGGCTGGCAGCGCTGCTCGGCGTCAAGGTCTCGCCGAACATCCCAACGCCCAACACCGGGGTCGACTGCACCGGCTCTCTGGCTAGCAAAGGTGCCTGGGTGAGTGGGGTCTCGGCAAATCCCGCGGTGGCCGCCGGGGTGACCGCCTGCGGGCGCATCACCAGCATCGGGGGCTCCACGATCACGAACACCTCGGATCTTCATATCGCCATGGGGGGGTTCCAGGTCGGTCAGACAGTCACGCTGACCTGGCTCGACTCCTCAGGGGGATCCCACAGCGCCTCGGTCACCCTGGGCCAGGCCACCTTCCCGGACTGACCCCGGAGGCGGACGTCGCCGCGAGGGCACGGGCGGCGTATGGGCGGTGCACCGAGCCCGTGATCGGGATCACGTGTCCCATCGCCCGTAACATCAGCGATTCCGGGGCGTCATGACGCGTTTGGAGCGTCGACGATATAACTCACTCAGCCCCTGAGGGGGGCCCGCCCCGAGCCGGCGCCAGGCTCGCGCGGGAGATCGCGATGCACGGGACTGTGTGACGTGTCACGACGATTGGTGACCGCCAACCAGCGCGCGGATGATGCCAGGGCCGGCCCGGAGAACCGGCCAACGGCGAGCGCCGGAAGCGTCGCGCCCATCTGGGTGCTGAACGCCTGCATGGCGATCGCGGCGGCGGTGCTGTTCGTGGTCGCCGTCGCACCACTGCATCGCACCACCTCGGCGATGATCCTGCCGATCGCCGCGCTCGTCGTCGGCTTTGCCGCCGGCGAGTGGTGGCGCGTGTTCATCCACTTCCGTCAGGAGGCGCAATCCTTCTCGCTGAGCGAGATCCCGCTGGTGATCGGCGTCTTCGTCCTGGCGAGCGATCCCGGGGCGCTGGTGCTGGCGCGCGTCCTCGGCGCCGCGATCGGTCTCGGCCTGCTCCGCCGGCAGGAGCCGATGAAGCTGATCTTCAACCTCGCAAGCTTCGCGCTCGAGGCCGAGACGGTCACGGTCCTCGTCCATCACATCTCGGGCACGAACGCGACCAGCCCGGTGGTCTGGCTCTGGGTGCTGCTCTTCATGTCGATCGCCTCGCTGCTCGGGTTCGGGCTGAGCGCTCTCGCGATCTCTCTCGCCGAGGGGCGCGAGGCACGCCAGCAGTGGTTGCGGCCGATCGTCATCGTCCTGATCGGCGGATTCGCCAACTGCAGCCTCGGCCTGGTGGTCGTGGCGCTCCTGAAGAGTGACCCGCCGATGCTGCTCCTGCTGCTCACCCCGCTGGCCGCGATCGGTGCCTCCTACGTGCTCTACACGCGCGAGCATCAGAAGAATCAGCGGTTGAAGAACCTCTACATGTCGAGTGGCATGCTCCAGCGTGCGAGCTCGGGCGGAGAGGCGATCCCCGATCTGCTCGAGCATTACTGCAAGGTCTTCCGAGCCGACACCGCGCTCGTCTCCTTGCTGCCGGTCGCGACCGGCACCGGCTCGTCGCGCACGATCAGCAGCGCACGCGGCGCGCGCGACGCCGTCGACACCGCGCTCACCGTGGAATACCTGGAGCGTCTGCTCCCGCTCGTCGATGAGACGACGAAGCCCTATGTCGACGCGGAGATCCAGGTGGTTCAGCGAGGCGTGATCATCACGCCGTCAACGGGGAACCCACAACTTCGCCGGTGGCTGGTCGAGCAGGGATTCCGGGATGCCATGGCGACTCTCCTCCACGGTGAAGGCACGCTCCTCGGAGCACTGATCGTTGCCAATCGACTGAGCGACCGGGGCACCTTCGAGGTCGACGATCTGCGCGACTTCGACGCCTACGCCGCGCAGATCACCGTCGCGGTGCAGAACACGAGCCTCGGCGACCGCCTCCACCGCCAGGCGTTCTACGACACGCTCACCGGGCTGTCCAACCGAGCGCTGTTCATGGACCGCCTCGAGCACGCCCTCACGCGACGCGAACGCCACCAGGAATCGTTGGCGGTGCTGTTCCTCGATCTTGACAACTTCAAGGAGATCAACGACAGCCTCGGACACATCGCAGGCGACGAGTTGCTGGCGCGAGTCGCCGACAGTCTGAAGACCGTGCTCCGCGCGTCCGACACGCCGGCTCGATTCGGCGGTGACGAGTTCGCGATTCTCGTCGAGGAGACGGCCGGACGCGAGGACACATTGCGGGTCGTCGATCGCGTGGAGTCAGTGTTCAAGTCTCGCTTCACCGTCGCCGGACGCGAGGTCACCATCAGTGCCTCCATCGGCGTTGCCATGACGGCATCCCGAGACATCACGGCGGAGGAACTCGTCGGGCGCGCCGACGTCGCGATGTACCGCGCCAAACTCAAAGGCAAGGACACCTCGGAGATCTTCGAACCGGGGATGCAGGACGTCGTCTCCCGCCGCCTCGAAGTCCGTACCGACCTCGAGCGCGCAGTTGATGATCACGAGCTGATGGTGCTCTACCAGCCGATCGTGGACATGGCCTCCAGCACACCGGTCGGGGTTGAAGCGCTGGTGCGCTGGAAGCATCCGCGCTGGGGCATGGTGGGGCCGGCGGAATTCATCGGCATCGCCGAGGAGACTGGGATCATTCGCGAGCTTGGCCTGCACGTCCTCGAAGTGGCCTGCAAGCAGTGGCAAGCGTGGCACGCGGCGATCAACGACCAGTCTGCGGTGACGATCAGCGTGAACGTCTCACCTCGTCAGCTGCGCCACCCCGACTTCGTCCAGGACGTGCGCAGGATTCTTCTCAAGACAGCGTTGCCGCCTTCGTATCTCACCCTCGAGATCACGGAAAGCTTCATGGTCGACGATCCCGAAAGTGCGAGGGAGCGGCTTCGAGACCTCAAGACGCTCGGCGTTCGAATTTCGATGGACGACTTCGGAACCGGGTACTCGTCCCTGGCATCGCTCCAGGACCTGCCGCTGGACATCCTCAAGATCGACAAGCTGTTCGTCGACCACGTCGCTGAGGATCCTCGCCGGACGGCGTTCGCCCGGGCAATCATCCGCATGGGCGAGACGCTCGGGCTCGGACTCATCGCCGAGGGAGTGGAGACGGCCGACCAGGCCGAGCGCCTGCAGAGCCTCGGTTGCCGGTTCGCCCAGGGCTTCTACTTCTCCAGGCCGGTGCCCGCGGACGAGATCCAGCGAATGCTCCACGCGTCACATGCCATGCGCGCCGCAGGTGGGAGGTGGGCCGAAACGGCGCCGGTCGAGCGGCGGGCCCGGTTGCGCGTGCTCGAGGAGAGCGCCTAGCGCCTGCCTGCGCTGTAGATCGGCGACTGGGGATCCGGGCCCATCTCTCGCGTCGCGGCGGGCTGACCCTCAGACGATCGCGTCGATGCGCGCCAGCAGGTCAGGCGTGAGCCGGGCGATGACGTCGAGCGCACCCAGGTTCTCCCGGACCTGCTCGACGCGGCTCGCACCCGTGATCACGGTCGACACATGCGGGTTGGATGCACACCATGCGAGCGCGAGCTGGGCGAGGCTCACCTTGAGCTCGCGGGCGATCACCCCCAGCTCGCGAACACGACGGTTGGCATCGGCGTCGGTCACGTCGGCCTTGAGCCACCCATATCCCGGGAGTGCCGCGCGGCTGCCCTGCGGGACACCGTCCAGGTATTTGCCGGTGAGCAGGCCGGACGCCAGCGGGCTCCAGGTGGTCAGCCCCAGCCCGATCCGATCGTAGAGCGGCGCGAACTCCCGCTCGACCTTGTCGCGCTCGAAGAGGTTGTACTGCGGCTGCTCCATCACCGGCTTGTGCAGGTGGTGGCGATCGGCGATGTCCCACGCCTCGACGATGGCCTCGGCGCTCCATTCCGAGGTGCCCCAGTACAGCGCGCGACCCGAGCTGATGATGTCGTGCATCGCGCGAACCGTCTCCTCGATCGGCGTTTCCGGATCGGGTCGGTGGCAGAAGATCAAGTCGAGGAAGTCGAGTCCGAGACGGCGCAGCGAACCGTCGACCGCGTGGAGCAGGTACTTGCGGTTGAGCGTGTTTCGCGTGTTGACGGATTCCTCGATACCCCAGAAGAACTTGCTGGAGATGACGTACGTGTGCCGCGGCCAGCCGAGTTCGGCGATCGACTCCCCCATGATCGTCTCGGATTGTCCGCCGGCATAGACCTCCGCGTTGTCGAAGAAATTCACTCCCGCGTCGTAGGCGGCGGCGAGACAGTCGCGCGCGCTGCTCCCGGCGAGCTGGGGACCGAAGCTGACCCACGAGCCGAACGAGAGCACGCTCACCCGGAGGCCTGAGTTGCCGAGGCGTCGATACTGCATGTCCATGACGAGCGAGCATAGATACCCGGGGAGGAGTCGCGGCCCGGCTCGATGCCGGTGAGTCCGATCGACGCATTCACCGGTTGGGGGGCGGCAGCACTGTTCGGGGCGGCAATCGCGTCCGCGCTCGTCAACCGCTGGCGGCTGTCGGCAGGGCTCAGTTTCTCGATGGGATGGTTCCGCGCGCACAACTGGCTCGGCGCGGTGGCGGCGGTCGCCGGCATCGCCCACTGCCTGTCCTCGGTCACCAGGTCGACGCTGCCCGCCCTGGAGGAGATTGGCGTGTGGGCGGGCGCCGGGGCGGTCGGGCTGCTCGTCCTCACCGCGTTCGCGGGGAGCGGGCTCTCCGGTGCCAGGCGCGACGCACGCCCACGGATCCGGCGCAACCACGTCGCCACCATGTTCGCCGTGCTGGCCGTCGGCATCGTGCACACCGCGTTGAACGGGCCGCTCGCGAGCAGATGAGCCGCCCGCCGCGCTGCGCCAGGAAAAGGGGACTCTGGCAAGATGGACCGTCTGCAGGCGCGGGCCTGTGACAGGGATTGACATGCGCGATCGCCGGAGGGACGCCTGATGACCGAGACCACCGAGGCCGTTTCCCCGCCCGGCGCGGGGGCTCAGCCGACGACGCCCGCCCCGCCGGCGAGCGAGCTCGACCCGCGCCGCTGGCTCGCCCTGGCGAGCGTCATGACCGCCCTCTTCATGGTGCTGCTCGACGTCTCGATTGTGAACGTGGCGATCCCCGCGATCCGCTCGAATCTCGCGGCGAACAACGCCGACATCCAGTTCGTCATCGCCGGCTATGGCCTCGCGTACGCGGTGCTGCTCATCACCGGCGGACGACTTGGTGACATCTTTGGCCGAAAGAAGCTGTTCCTCCTCGGCATGTCGGGCTTCGTGATCGCGTCAGCCCTCTGCGGGCTCGCCCAGAGCGCCATCATGCTCGACCTCTCGCGGGTGCTCCAGGGCGCGATGGCGGCAATGATGTATCCGCAGGTGCTCTCCGTGATCCAGGTCACGTTCCCCCCGCACGAGCGGGCTCGCGTTTTCGGGCTGGTGGGTGCGGTGATCGGGATCGCCACGATCACCGGGCCGCTCGCCGGCGGGCTGATCATCCGCGACGACATCACCGGCGGTTCCTGGCGATGGATCTTCCTGGTGAACCTGCCGATCGGCATCGCGGCGTTGATCGCCGCGACCCGGCTCATCACCGAGTCGCGAGCACCGAACGCGAGTCGCCTGGACGTCGGTGGCGTTCTGCTCGCAACCGCCGGCATCCTGCTGCTCGTCTATCCCCTCGTCGAGGGCCAGGTGGCCGGGTGGCCGGCCTGGACATTCATCTGCATGGCGCTGAGCCCGGTGTTCCTCGCGCTCTTCATCCTGTACGAGCGTTCGCTCCCGTCGACACGGTTCCCGCTGGTGCAGCTGTCGCTCTTCCGTATCAAATCCTTCAGCCTCGGGGTAGCGATCTCTGCCGTCTTCATCGCCGGCATACCGGCGTTCTTCTTCACCTTCAGCCTGATGCTCCAGGTCGGGCTGGGGTTCAGCGCGCTCAACGCCGGCCTGACCACGATCCCCTGGAGCCTCGCCTCGGCGTTCGCCTCCTTCATGTCGGCACGAGTCGCCCCGCGCCTCGGCAAGTGGACGATCGCGATCGGCTCGGCGCTGCTGGTGATCGGGATGCTGAGCGTCATCGGCACACTCCTGCTTCAGGGCACGAAGGTCACCGGGTGGGAATTGATCCCCTCGTTTGTCATCAGCGGGCTCGGGCTGGGCACCGTGATCGCGCCGCTGCTCAACATCATCCTGGCGGGCGTTCCCGGGAGGGACGCGGGCTCAGCGTCCGGGGTTCTGACGACGTTTCAGCAACTCGGCGGCGCGATCGGTGTCGCCGTGGTCGGCGTTGTGTTCTTCGGCCTCTTGTCGAGCCGTGCGCCGGAAGCAATCACGGCGGTCACACCGCAGCTCCAATCCCAGCTCGCGTCTGCTCACGTGCCGGGTCCTCAGGCGGCAGCGGCCATCTCGAAATTCACCAGCTGCTTCAAGCAGCAGGCCTCATCGAGCGATCCGTCGGCACCGATTCCGGGGTGCCCGAGCGCCGGCGCGACGACCGTGAGCAACCCGGTGAGCAGTGCCTTCGGCACCGCCGCGCAGGGGGCGCTCGGACAGGACTTCGTGACCTCGGTGGAGCGCATCCTCTGGTTCAACGTCGGGTTCTGGGCGCTCACGGGCGTGCTCTCGATGTTCCTGCCGCGGGCGCGTCCTCAGCCTGTCGCCGGAGCTGCTCACGCCGCCTGAGCGGTGACGTGGGGAGGAAGCCTAGCTCGACAGTCCCTTGCTCACGTTCGAGTAGACGTTGTTCAGCGTCTTGCCGAGCGTGCTGAGAATCACGATGACGACAATCGAGATGAGGACGAGGATCAGCGCATATTCGACCATGCCCTGACCTTCCTCGCGAGTCCTGAGCTGCTCAATCAGCTCGCGAATCCGTTCTCCGACCTCCAGAAACCTGCTGCCCATTTCGATACTCCGATAAAGACGTTCCCCCCACGGTGCGAGGCGATATCTCCAGCCTGCGCCGGGTTCTCAAACCCTTTCGGAAAGTTTGGTAACAGGGAGTCGGACAACGATTCGCGTTCCGCCGACATGATCGTCATCGAGCGAGATCGCGCCTTTGTGGGCAGAAACGATCGCCGCGCAGATGGCCAGACCGAGTCCGGCGCCGCCGGTCTTCCGCGATCGAGACCCATCACCGCGTGAGAAGCGCTCGAAGATCACCGGGCGAACGCTCGGCGGGACACCGGGTCCGGTGTCCGTGATGGAGATCATGCATGCCCCAGGCGGTGATGAAGTGAGTTTCACGGCGACGCTGCCGCCCTTCGGCGTATACGCCAGCGCGTTCTCGAGCAGGTTGTCGAACAGGCGCCCGAGCAGGAGCGCGTCCCCCTCGACGACGCCTTCACAATCGAGCTGCTCGGTCATGGCGACGCCCAAGGCCGTCGCGTGACCCTCCCAGCGCGCGAACGCCTCCTCGAGCACGTCGCTGATATCGACTCGGGTGACCGAGGTGATCAACCCGCCGGCATCGCCCCGCGACAGGGTCAGGAGCGACTCGGAAATCTTGACCAGCCGCTGGGTGTTCTTGAGGGCGAGGCGCACTGTCGCGGTCAGCTCGTCGGGAGTCCGCGGCTGGAGCAGCGTGATCTCCAGGTCGCTCTGCAGCGCGGAGAGCGGGTTGCGGAGCTCGTGGGCCGCATCCGCGGTGAACCGGCGGAGCTGGTCGGTGGTCGCGATCTGGGCTCGGTCGCGAGCCATCAGGGAGCGGACCGTCAGCTCGCTGAGGCACGCGGTGACCACCACCGCCACGAACTGGAACTTCGCGGTGAGCGGGTCCACCGCGCCCGTGAGCGCGGTGATCAGTGTCACCACCAGGGCCGCTGCTGTGATCACCACCGCCAAAGGCGTCGGGAGGAGCCAGGTGGCAAAGAGCACTGCCAGGAGGAGCATGCCGCCCAGAGTCGGGTTGTTGGGCACCAGGGTCTCGATAAGAAGGACCATGCCGATCATCGCTGCGCAGCCGAGGAAGGTGGTGGCGCGGGTGAGCAGCGACGTCGGCTGCCGAGGACCGAACGCGTCGCGTCGCTTCAGTGCCGCGCTCATCTCAGAGCGCCGACGGCTTGGCTGCTGATCAACCGGTACCCAACGCCCCGGCAGGTCTCGATCAGCACCGAGGCGCGCGCTGCGTGCAGCTTGCGTCGCACCTTGCCCGCATACACCTCGACCAGCCCCGATTCGACGGTCTGGGCGTCGCCCCACACCGCGTCGTGGATCTGCTCCTTGCTCAGCACCTGCGCTGGGTGGCGGAGGAAGAGCTCGAGGATCTCGTACTCCCGGCGGGTGGTGGGCACCAGGTCGCCGCCCACCGTCACCTGGCGGGCCGCGCTGTCCATGCTCAGGTTGCCCGCCTGGAGGACATCGATCTGCGGCGCCACCCGGCGCCGGCTCAACGCCCGGACCCGGGCGAGCACCTCCTCGAAATGGAAGGGCTTTGCCAGGTAGTCATCGGCGCCGGCATCGAAGCCGGCCAGGCGGTCCTTGACGTCATCCCGAGCGGTGAGCATCAGGATTGCCGTCGGTGCCCCCACAAGGCGGAGGTGGCGGCAGACATCGATGCCGTCGAGTTCGCCGCCGAGCATAACGTCGAGGATGGCGACGTCATACGCGAGCCCCGAGTGAACGGTTTCGAACGCCTCCTCGCCGCTCAGCGCGACGTCGACCGAAAGGCCGGCTTCGGCCAGCCCCCGAGCAAGGCTCCCGGCGACCTCCGGTTCGTCCTCCACGACGAGTACGCGCATGCCAGCATCGTATGCAGGGTCCCCGCCTGCAACCGGATCGCGAGTGACTCGATACTTGCTTGGATGCAGGACGTCATTGCAGCGGACGGGGATCTCGTGATCCGGCGCATGCGAGATCACCCGGATGACCACGAGCGGCTCGTGGCCTGGCGCAACAGCCCCCATGTCAGGGAGTGGTGGGATCCCGACGAGCCGCCCCTCACGATGGATGCGGCGATCGAGGAATTCCGGGCGCTCGCCGATGCGGAGCACCCGACGACGCCCTGCATCATCGAGGTCGCCGGGACGCCGGCCGGCTACATCCAGTTCTACCCCTGGGATGCCGAGGAGGAATACCAGGCCCTGGTCGGCCTGAGCCTGCCCGAGGGGTCCTGGGGGCTCGACGTCTTCGTCGCCGGTGACCTGGCCGGCCTGGGGATCGGGTCTTGGGCCGTCCGGCTGCTCTCAGACGACCTCTTCGCCGTCGAGGGGGCGACGGCGGTGGCGCTGGTCACCGAGTCCGGCAATGCTCGCGCACAGGCGGCCTATGTCCGCGCGGGAATGCGGGTGTCAGGCGAGCCTTTCCCGGACACCGACACGCGCGGCGGTCAGCGGGTCGAGTCGATCCTCATGATTCGCGACCGGCCCGCCGGAACAGCTGGCGGGCAATGATCTCGCGCTGCACCTCGGACGCCCCCTCGTAGATGCGGGTGCCGCGCACGTCGCGATAGAGGTGCTCCAGGAGGTGGCCGCGCTCGAGCGCCCTGGCGCCGTGCACCTGGATGGCAACGTCGATGGCGAGCATCGCCGTCTCGGTCGCGAAAAGCTTCGCCATGGCCGCGGCCTCGGTGGTGGGGGCGATGCCCGCATCGTGCGCGGCGGCCGCTGAATGGACGAGCAGGCGCGACGCCTGGACGCGGGTCGCGACGTCGGCGAGCTGATGGCTGACTCCCTGGAGCGCGGCGAGCGGCTTGCCGAACGCCTCGCGCTCGGCCGCGTGGGACACGGCGGCGTCGAGCGCCGCCTGGGCCATGCCGACGCCGCAGGCACCGACGCTCGGGCGGAAGAGGTCGAGGGTGCGCATCGCGACCCCGAAGCCATGATCAACCTCGCCGAGCACATGGTCCGCGGGCACCGGGACGCCGTCGAAGCGAAGCCGGCCGATCGGGTGATCGGCGATGAAGGGGATCGGCGCACCGGAGAGGCCCGGGCTGTCCCGCGGGATGGCGAATGCGGTGATGCCCCTCGCGCCGGCGCCTGCGTTGGTGCGGGCGAACACCGTGTAGATGTCCGCGTCCGGGGCGTTGGAGATGAAGACCTTCTCGCCGGTCAGCCGGTACCCGCCGCCGTCGGGCTCGGCCACGAGCGCGAGCGCGGCTACGTCGGAGCCGGCCCCCGGCTCGGTCAGCGCGAATGCCGCGACCGCCGCCCCGGCGGAGATCCTGGGGATCCAGGTATCGACCACCTCGGCACGGCCTGCGGCGAGGATGGGGTGAGCGCCCAGGCCCTGGAGTGCGAAGGCGGTCTCGGCCTGCGTCGAATACCTCGCGAGGCCCTCCCGCACCAGGCACAGGTGCAGCGCCGGGACCTCGCGGCCTGAACCAAGGACCTCGGGAACGAGCCCATGGGTGGAGAGTGCTGCCACCAGCTCGCGATTGACCCTGCCGGGTTCGCCTCGCGCGGCGATCGGCGCCAGGACATCCCGCGCGAGCGTCTCGCTTCGGGCCAGCAGGTCGCGGTGAGCCGCGGTCAGGTGCGCATAGGTCGCATTCACGGGATCACCGCCACCCCGACGAGCTCGACCAGCGCGCTCGGGTCGAACAGCTCGGTCACCCCCAGGACCGCCAACGCCGGGTAGCGGCGTCCGAAGTGCGCCCGCCAGACGCTCCCCAGCTCGGGCATCGATGCGCGATACGCGGCGAGATCGGTGACGTAGATCTGCAGCGAGACGATGTCGTCGGGCGTGCCACCGGCAGCGTGGAGAGCCGCGACGAGGTTCCGAGCGGCCAGGTCGAACTGCTCGACGATGGTCGCACCGAAGATCGTCCCGTCCTTGGCCTGGGCGGTCTGCCCGCCGAGGTGGACGGTCCTCCCCGGGGCAGCGATAATCGCGTGCGCGTATCCGACCGGCATCGCGAGGTCGGGGGAGGTGACGATCTCGTGCCCGGTGTCGCTCATCGCCCCTCCCACACCGGTGCCCGTCCCTCGGTCCAGGCGCGGTGGTACTCGGCGTGGTCGCGGCTGCCCATGAGCAGTGCCTGGGTCATGGCATCGAGCTCGAGTGACCCGCCGAGGCCCATGTCGAGCTCGCGAGTGAGGAGCACCTTGGTCGTCGAGTACGCGAGCGCCGGGCCGTCCGCCAGGCGGCGGGCCAGGGCGCGGGCCGCGTCCGGCAACGCCTCGTCATCGACGACCGCTGTGGCGAGTCCGATCTCCAGCGCCCGAGCGGAGTCCACCGTGTCTCCGAGCAGGAGCAACTCGCTGGCGCGCCCGAGTCCGATCACCCGCGGGAGCAGGTACGCCGACCCCATATCGGCACCGGAGAGACCGACCTTGGTGAAGAGGAAGGCGAACCGGGCGGACCGCGCGAGCAGGCGCAGGTCCGAGGCGAGCGCGATCACGGCCCCGGCCCCGGCGGCGATCCCGTTGACCGCGGCAACCACCGGGAGCGGGCATTCCCGCAACGCTCGGACGACGGATCCGGTCATGCGCGTGAACTCGAGGAGATCGCCGGCCTGCATCGACTGCAGGGCACCGATGATCTCGACAACGTCGCCGCCCGAGCAGAATCCGCGCCCGCTGCCCGTGATCACCACGACCCGTGCGTCACCGCGATGGGGCAGCTCGGCGAGCAGGTCGCGAAGATCCGCGTAGACGTCGAAGGTCAGCGCGCCCAGCTTCTCCGGTCGCGCCAGCGTGATCGTGGCGACCCCGTCGTCGACGCTGAACTCGAAGTGCTGCCACGCCTTGGTGAAGCCGGCCGATGCCCGGAATCGCGTCACGCCACCCTGCCTCCCGTGTCGCCTGCGGGACTGCGTTCGCGCAGCGCCGTTCGATCGATCTTGCCCGACCCGGTGCGCGGCAGCGCGCTGACGATGCGCACCTCGCGGGGGACCTTGTGCGGTGCGAGGCGCTCGCGGACGAAGGCTTGCAGCGCTTCCGCGGTCACCCCCGCGCCGGACCTGAGGACCACCCACGCGCAGCCGCGGGTCAGGCCGTCCCGCTCGGCCGCGACCACCGCGCACTCGACGACGTCCGGATGGGTGGCGAGGCAGCGTTCGATCTCCGCCGGGGCCACCCAGATCCCCCCGACCTTGAGGAGATCATCCGCCCGTCCCCGGTAGTGGAAGTACCCATCCCCATCGCGCTCCACCAGGTCCTCACTCATGACGAGGTTGGCGGAGAACGTGCGCGCCGAGGCGTCGTCGTCGCCCCAGTACATCAGCGCCGCGCTCTCGCCGTGGACCCAGAGCCTCCCGATCTGCCCATCGGACACCGGGGCCCCCTGGTCGTCGACCACCTCGGCCGCGTACCCGGGGACAACCTCGCCGATGCTTCCCGGGCGCACCCTCCCCGGCCGGTTCGAGATGTAGATGTGATACGCCTCGGAGGAGCCGATACCGTCGAGCACCTCGACGCCGAATGCCTGGGTCCATCGGTGCTGGAGCGGTCCCGGGAGCGCCTCGCCGGCGGAGGTGCACAGGCGAAGGCAGCTCAGGTCCTGGCGGTCAGCGCCCGGGTGATCGAGCATCGCCTGCATCATCGTCGGGACGTTGACGAGGATGGTGGGCCGGTACCGCGCGATCAGCTCGAAGATGAGCTCGGGGGTGGACCGGTCCGCGAAGATCACCCCGGTGGCGCCGACACCGAAGGGAAACAGCGCGGCGAGGTCGCGTGCGTAGCCGAAGAACAGCTTCGGCACGGGAAGGACGACATCCTCCGGGCCCATGCCGAGGACGCCTCGCGCGTAGCCGTCGTGGCTGACGATCGGGCTCCGCGACGTATGCACGCACGCCTTCGGCCTGCCCGTGCTCCCCGTGGTGAACTTCCAGATCGCGGTGTCGTCTCGCGCCCTCGACGCCGCCTCGAGCGTCGCCGGCTGGCGCGACACGAGTGGCTCGAACGCCACCTCGCCGTCGCCGAGCACTGTCTCGCCGGCATTCACCACCATGAAGGTGGGGCGAGCGCTACATACCGACCTCTAAAGTTCGGTTCGACATTCCAAACAGGACC
>OCZT010000556.1_pt1 | contig 37309 bp, 42 predicted proteins | sample 1539031 | NCBI WGS metagenome assembly OCZT01 (sample SAMEA3539308, study PRJEB22396) | soil metagenome | biome: tundra; feature: field; material: soil | place: USA | collected 2010-05 | depth 0.15 m
CTCTTCCGATCTGTGAACGTTTTGCCATCGCTATATGGACCCGAGCCTATCTCCTTGATGATATGGCGACGTTGCTTAGGATCACTCCCGAGCTAGCGAAGTACCGGCCCGATCTTGCCCCCGAGTTAGAGCATGTAACGGCCGCTAAGACGCAAGCCGCGCTCGATCATGCCGTTCTCTACTTTGTGTTGAAGAATCCGCTTATGAGTCCTTACCTCGAAGACGGGATGGGCAAGACGGACAACGAACAAGGGCAATTTGACGCGAACGACTGGTGGTGCGGACCGTATGAAGGGGAAAACGACGAAACTTCCGGCGGCGACGTCCCGCGTCAACCACGTCCGCGCCTGGCCTTTCTTACAAATGCACAAAGCCAATCGGCACAAATGGAACAAAAGAAGTTAAAGGATGCCGGTGATGCACCTAAATTTCTTGCGGATAAGGTCATCGAGTGGGCAAAACAATACCCCGCCGACCGGCGCTTGCCCGAGGTTCTTTATATCGCTATCGAGGCGAATGGTTGGACCAAATATGGTTGTGGTAATAATGAGGACCTTCACAACGATCTCGTGGCCTACTTAAAGAAGCACTATCCCAACAGCGAATGGACAGCCAAGATCATTGAAGAGGAGAGTAACAAGTAAGTACAGGATTATCTACTTTTTCTTCTCGTCTTCCTGTGCTTTAAAAATCTCAAGCTGTTCCTGGAGTTTCTTGCATTCCTTCGCCAGGGCTGCCGGGTCGGTTTTGTCCTGCTCGATACTCTTTTTGAGTTCTTCACGGATCTTGCCGACGTAGTATGCTCTGAACGCTTTAATTACATAACCTTCATCGTTCGACTCGGTTGAAGCGGCAAGTTCGTCGACTACAGCATCGCATTCCGGGATCCCGATCTTTTCGCCGCCTACAGCAGAATCGATCGTCTTATCGGTAGAGCTCTTATTATCCGGGGGCTTTTCTGACGTCGACTTACCGCTCTTGCTGAAAAAGCTGCAGCCTAATATCATGGCCGACAAAATTATTAATGCGGGGACAGATGCGAAACTATTCTTCATAGGGATGAACTCCTCCGCTTTTGTTCAATACGGCAATCATAGGGAAAAAACGTGGAGTGTCAACTTAAGCTTCTTTAAGTGACACTGAGTTACTGAAGCGGGATCCCGTTGAAATTGTAAGTGACGTAGAGGTTTAGGGCATTGTCTTTCACTTCGGCTCTTACGTCATTGACGCTGGCCTCTAGTCGTCCTCCGGCGGAAGCGACTGGCATATCCACCGCGATCTGCTTACCGTCGAGGATGCGGATCGGGTTGACGCGGTTGTTGAGGGTTGACTGGACCAATGGCGTTACGAATCCGTTAAAAAGCGGGTTGACGTCGTCGAGGTTGACCGTCTCAACATTGATGTGTCCAAAAACCGTCTGCTGTGTGTTGTCGTAGCGAAGTTCGAGATCTGCCTGAGCCCAGCCGGTAAATGGAAAACAACCGAATGGCGAGTTGTAACTGCCTGAAAATGCGAGCGGTGCCGCGATCTGGTTGTTGTCGAACCTCACGCCGGTTTGTACACCGCTGCCTTCGGAAAGGATCCTTATCTTACCGTCGCACGGCTGTGTTTGATCGATGGCGGCGTAGGTGGGCCTGATCGTCTGATCCCCGATTTCGGTCCCGGGCGATGCGAGATCGAACGCCGGGTTATTCATATCGCGAAATATCGTCGTCAGGACATTATTAAAGAAATCCTGCCTGAGGACGATCTGCGCGGTTCCCGGCGGGATACTTGCATTCGGTGGTGCGATCGGCTTTCCGGGGGCCTGGCTGGCCCGCGGTACACCGACGAAAAGCACAAACGTGACAATGCCGCCGACGATCAGGCCGATCAAAATTCCACCTAAGAACTTTCCCATACCTTAAAGCCTACCTACCGGCCGGCGACGCGGACGTGTTAGATGTCTCGCCGGACGTGTTTGCCGACTGTGCCTGCTGCATCGCTTGGGATAGGACCGCGGCAAGAGCATTAAAGACTATATCGACCTGTGCACGCACCTGGGCCGCATCTATCTTTTGGAGGTCCGTCGGCGGGGCAAAAAGGTCCGGCGAAACATCGGTCTTGATGTCGGTGATCTCAGTGATCATCCGGACGCCGTTGTATCCTTGTACATTTCCACCCGACTGAGATCGTGAGACCGTTTCGGAATGCAGCGGCAAGCCGGTTTCCTTATCGACATAAAGATAAGAATCGGTTGTCACTTGTCCGGCTCGCGACTGGGTATCAGCAACCGCGGCGTACTTATATTTGACAACGTCGCGTCCATTGTATTTGTCGTCACCGACGCGCTCCATGCCTTTCACATTTTTGACCTGGTCAACTATCTGTTCAGGCATAAGCATGCGGCGCACGTCAAAGCCCAAAGATTCCTTGTTGAGTTCGGCGTATTGTTTTTTGTCCGGCAGGACCAGGTAAGTTGTTCCGCCCTTATCAAGGTAAACGACCCGCCCGCCCGCGGGCATAGTAAACTCCATTCGCCGGTCTCCGTCCTTACGTGCGACGATCGCACTTAACGGTGGAAGCTCGGTCGTCTGCTGGCTTCCCAACGCCTGGACCTTTAGTGTCACAGTCGCCTGGTATTGGTCCGGCTCTTTTGTTTCGACAGACGTCGAAGTGGACGAATAGATGCTCTTTGAATTCGTGTTTGAATTAGAATTTGTGTTTGTATTTGTATTCGCCCTGGTGACGTTCGTAACAGGTTGCGTGCCACATCCGATCAGGCTTACGCATGTGAGAGAAACGAATGTTAGAAAGAATAAGGTTCCGCCTTTTTGACGATCCATAATCACACCCCTCTTTTTAATAGAGCCTCTATTTAACATCATACATTTTCGAGCCCTCTCCGAGGTTCGCTATCATACACTTCTAAGCCACTTCGAGTTTTGCATATTTTTCGATCAGCTTCTTTTGTCCGTATCCCGGAAAGCTCACCGTAAGTTTTGTATTATCGCCGCTGCCTTCGCGTCGAAGTACCAGTCCGCGGCCGTATTTGTCATGCTTAACATGGGTCCCGGGAACTAGAGCAGGTTGTTCAGCGGAACCGGGTGTTGCTCCGCCCGTTTTTGACCCGGCTGCTTTGAGTTTTTCGAGCGGACTGGGTCGTGGAGTGGTAACATCGAGATTTGCCGGACGCTTCTCCCCCGACTCAGCGGCGTTACCCTTTTTCTTAAAGAACTCGGCGATGGCCTCGGCGCTGTTATATGTCTTTCCCGTGTACATATTGCGCGGTTTTGCCGGAGCGCTCTCGCCTCGCAAAGCGCGAACGGTTGCCTTTGCCGCGAGCGACGACGAACTCCGTGCATATGACAGCCATGAAGTCCCGTGAGTAAGATCCTTTATCAATTCGAACGGCATTTCATTGAGGAATTGCGATGGTTCGGCAGCGATCTCCTCGCCATAGATGCGCCGTCGCATCGAATGGGTCGCATAGAGTATCTTTTCAGCACGGGTGATAGCGACGTATGCCAGCCGGCGTTCCTCTTCTAATTCGCCCGCATCGTTTATCGATCGCGAGTGAGGAAAGATGCCGTCCTCGAGACCGACAAGGAAGACGATCGGGAACTCAAGACCTTTTGCCGAATGCACCGTCATCAACGTCACGCGTGCATTACGGTCGTACCTATCCGTTTCCGAGGTAAGAGCCGCGTGATCGATAAAATCACGGAGCCCTTCTTCCTGTTGCCTGTCGTAATCCACGGCAGCATTGACCAACTCTTCCAGATTTTCCAAGCGGGCGTCCGACTCGTCAGACCCTTCGGTCCTCAGAACGTTTGCGTAGCCTGTGTCTTCGATCGCGGCGACGACTACGTCGGAAACCGACCGGTCAGAACCAACGGCATCTGCGACTTTCCTTATAAGGTTCTCTATCGTTTTGCGGAAGGCACGCAACGCGTCTTTCGCCCGAGGCGTTAAATTAACCGGCTGCGCATATTGCCGATCGGTGACTGTCGCGATCGTCATCCAAATGGATGCGCCGTTGGCCTTTGCCTGCCTTTGCACCTCGTCGAGGCTTGTCTTGCCAAGCCCACGCGGCGGTGTATTGATGACTCGCATCAACGCCACATCGTCAAACGGATTCATAGCCAATTTCAAGTAGGCGATGATGTCTTTGACCTCGGCCCGCTCGTAGAACGAAAATCCGCCGACGATGTTGTATTCGATGCGTAGGCGGCGCAAAGCCTCTTCAAATAACCTCGACTGCGCGTTTGTGCGATAAAGTACGGCAATACGATCGTCCGGATCCCGCCGCTGGTGCTCCTCAATCTTTGACGCGACGAAACGCGCTTCGCCGTCAGCGTCGAACGCCTGGTAGTAATAGATGAGATCGCCGCCCGGATTCGCCGTCCAGAGCTTTTTCTTCTTTTGATTAATATTCTTGTCGATTATCGCGTCCGCGACGTCAAGTATCGTCTGCGTCGATCGATAGTTTTGTTCGAGCAAAATAACTTTCGCTTGCGAAAAATGCTCTTCGAAGCCGAGTATGTTGCGAATGTCCGCCTGGCGAAAACCATATATGCTTTGTGCGTCGTCGCCAACGACGCAGATATTCTGCTGCTTCTCGGTTAGAAAGCTGATAAGCGCGAATTGGAGGGCATTAGTGTCCTGGTACTCATCGACAAGGATGTATTTATACCGGTCATTATATTTTCCCCGCGTCTCCGGCGATGTGCGAAGCAGTTTGACCGTCTTTATCAGGAGATCGTCAAAATCGAGAGCATTCGCACGGTTCAAACGCTCGTCGTACATCCGGAACACTTTGGCGATCGCGGCCTTTTTCTCGTCGCCGTATTCGACTTTTGACGCAAACATCTCGAAATCCTCGCCGCGGTTCTTTGCGGCGCTAATAGCGTTGCGAACGACACGCGGGACTATGCTCTTTTCATCGAAACCGAGGTCCTTGATACACCCTTTGACGACCTTTTGCGAGTCATCTGTGTCATAGATCGTAAACGATCGGTTGTAACCTTCATCAAGTTTTTCGATATCCTGCCGAAGAATGCGAACGCACAGGCTGTGAAACGTCGAGATCAACGGCGCCGACTGCAGCTTACGGCCACGAAGCAGTTCCTCGACACGTGAGCGCATTTCGCCGGCGGCCTTATTGGTGAATGTGACGGCAAGTATGTTATGCGGTGGAACCCCTTTTTCGGCAATGAGATATGCAATGCGGACAGTGATCACACGGGTCTTGCCCGATCCGGCACCGGCGAGTATGAGCAGCGGACCTTCCGTTGTGCGGACGGCCTCTGCCTGCGGTTCATTTAGAGAAGCAAAAAGATCCATATAGTTTGGAGTCCCGCCTTTAGGCGGCCTCCGCGAAATAGCCGCCTACAGGCGGGACTCCGAACGAGTTACTTTATTAATGCCTGGATTTCCTTAAATTGTCCGTGTTTCGCATCGCGCATCAATTCGAAAAAAGCCATCTCGATAGACGACGGCACCACACCGCTCATCTGCATCTTCTGAAGCCCGGCCGCCTTATCGCGATCGAATCGTGAACAGACCGCGTCGGTCAACACATGCACCTGATACCCACTATCGAGCAGATCGTGTGCCGTCTGATTGACGCATACGTGGGTTTCGAGACCGCAAAGCACAACCTGTTTGGTGCCGAGATCGGCGAGCCGCTTAACAAACATTCCCGCGCCGCAGGAACTGAAGACTGTCTTTTCAAAAACCTCGAAATCGTCGGGCAATGCGAGCAATATCTCTTCGGCCGTACGGCCGAGCCCCTTCGGATATTGTTCGGTAACCAGGACGGGGACCCCAAGGATCTGAAATCCGCGGACGGCCGTCGAGATACGTGAAGCAATGAGAGCAAAATCAGGTATTGCGTTTCGAAAAGCTTCCTGTACGTCGTCGACGACGAGCGCCGACGTATGTTGATCTAAAAGATTGTCGTGAGCCATTTTATTTCGCGGTTCTATGGCTCAGACTTGGCGGCCTTTTGCTTTATACGTTCCTGTTTTTCGCGCATCTCCTTTCGATATGTTTTATAAAAGAACACGCAGACGGAAACGCAGAGGATGAGGATCAGGATAAACATCCCTGCGATGAAATAAATTTCAGACCGTGCGGATCCGGGCATAGAACAAGTGTAGGGTTCGTTTGCCGCAGATTCAAGTTGATGACCGAGAGGCTGCGGATCAGCTCGGAGCTTTATTGGGCGGGAACGACTTTTCGAGATTATCGACGAGACGATGGCGATAAATATCAGGGAGCTTTCGCACCTTTCTGTCCTTGTCGGTTACGAGGTGGAGTGTTTCGCCCTCGGCGATCAAGGTTTTATCGGACGGCCGGTATACCTCATAGAAAAATCTAATACTGCGGCTTCGTATCTCGCTGACCTTGGTCCTTATCGTAAGGAGATCGTCATAATGGGCCGGTGACTTATAACGACAGTAAGATTCGGCGACGACCATCAAAGCGTCTTCGTCGTCCTCCATCTGTTTGTATGAAAAACCTTTCGACCGGCAGAGTTCGCTTCGGCCTGCTTCGAACCAGATCAGATAGTTTGCGTGGTGGACGATGCCCATCCGATCCGTTTCTGCATAACGGACCCGGATATCGTGTTCATGCCAGTCGTCCATAAATTGTTGGCTGGGAGACAGGGATTCGAACCCCGATAGGCAGATCCAGAGACTGCAGTCCTACCATTAGACGATCTCCCAGCGTAAGTAATAATTTACGTGTCACTTGCGGCCACTGTCAACCGGCTTTGCGATGAACGGTTTCAATCGGCGACAATGATAGTTTATGCCGACTGACAAGGAGATACTTACTAACCGCAAGGCCTACCATGAGTACCATATCCTTGACACCTACGAGGCCGGCGCCGCGCTCGTCGGTACCGAGGTAAAGAGCATTATGGAGGGGCGAATTCAATTAAAGGAATCGTATGTCTCGATAAAGGACGGCGAGGTCTGGCTGCTCGGTGCTCACATATCGCATTATTCTCACGGCAATATAAGCAACCATGACGTCTTAAGGCCAAGAAAGCTGCTTCTTCACCGCCGCGAGATCGAAAAACTTGAAAAAGAGACGACGCAGAAGGGAATGACACTTGTCGTTACACGTCTCTATTGGAAGAATGGACGGATCAAATTTGAGGTCGGAGTGGCGAAAGGTAAGAAATTATACGACAAGCGCGAGACCGAGATGCGCAAGGCTGTTGAAAAAGAAACGCAGGCCCAGTTGAAAGAGCGGCTTAGATAAGTTATAGATATTACAGCATTTTTTCCATTCAAGAAGCGGCAATTACCGAGGTAATGATGAAATTTCAGGGAATCACCGGAAGTTTTACCGAAGCCAACGCTGAAGCGTTGGCCGTGGCAGTTTTTAAAGGCGAAAAGGTCAGCGACCGCGCACTAAAGGACTTGGACAAATTAACCAATGGACTCGTCTCCTCAATAATAAAGACCGAGGAATTCAAAGGTGATGCCGGTCAATTGGCGTTGCTGAGGTTTGCCCCCGCGGGAAATGTAAAGGCGAGCCGGTTGCTGCTGGTGGGTGTCGGCGACGAGGGCGATTATAAAGCGCCTTCGGTAGCGCTTCTTGCCGGTACGGCTACCAGGTATTTTCGAAAGCTGAACGTGAAAAGCATTGCTTTACTCCCTCGCGGCAAATCGTCCGCGGCGGAGGTTGCCCAGCATGCCGTCCAGGGTTCGATAACCAGCCAGTTTGAGCTGGACAAGTACAAGACAAAGGATAAGGACGATAAGAAGGTAAATACATTGATCGTTTGTATCGATGGCGCGAAACCAGCCGATCTGAAGACAGGTATTTCGCGAGGTCAGGCTATTGGCGAGTCGATCAATTTCACACGTGACCTGGCAAATGAGCCGCCAAACATTTTGACGCCGACCGAGATGGCGAAACGCGCGCAGGCGATGTCTCGCGACGTTGGTCTGAAGTGCGAGATCCTCGACGAGGCCAAGATGACCAAACTTGGTATGGGCTCGTTGATGAGTGTGTCGCAAGGATCGTCACAGTCGGCAAAGATGATCATCGTCAGTTACACTCCGACAAAGAGTACCGGTAAGAAGGGTGATCTTTTGGCACTTGTTGGAAAGGGAATTACCTTCGATACTGGCGGCATCTCGATCAAACCGGCTGAGGGCATGGATGCGATGAAGTACGACATGTCGGGTGGGGCTACCGTATTGGGCGCGATGCGTGCCATTGCCAAACTCAAGCCAAGTATTCCCGTCATGGGAGTTGTTGCGGCGGTCGAGAACATGCCCGACGGCAATGCTTCGAGACCAAGCGACGTCGTCACCGCCATGAATGGCAAAACCATCGAGATACTAAATACAGATGCTGAGGGTCGACTTATACTTGCGGATGCCGTTGCTTATGCCGAACGACAGGGTGCGACACGCATCGTTGACATGGCGACGTTGACCGGGGCCGTGATCATTGCTCTCGGCGATATCAATACGGGGATCATGGGAAACGATCAGGCTTTTGTCGACGAGATCGTCGATTGCGGTAAAGAAGCCGGCGAGAATTTCTGGCAGCTGCCGGTAAGTCTGGAATACAGCAAACAAATAAAGTCAGATATTGCTGATATCAAGAACATCGGCCCGCGCGGTAAGGCTGGCACGATAATGGGTGCCGTTTTTATCCAGGAATTTGTCGACAAGGCAAAATGGGCCCACTTGGATATTGCGGGAACGGCGTGGTCAGACAGCGTAAAGCCTCACCAGGCGAAAGGTCCGACTGGGGTCGCTATTCGAACGCTATTGAAACTGGTAGAAAGATCGCAGTAGAGACGGGCCGTTCGCTGTAGCCGAAAGTCGGGATTTGGAGGGAATGTATGAAAAGCATTATTCGTGAGATCCTTTTCGGCAAAAGCGTTGGTATCAGCGGTTTGATCGCACTTGCGATCTTTTCGCTGGTGGCTCTCGGGTGCACTTGCGGCAAATACTTTGATCTTTCAAATCAAAGCAACTCGTCGTCGACCTCGAACACCACCTCAAATTCGTCAACAACTTCATCGTCCGATAGTTCCGTGCCTTCCGACTCGGAGGTCGAATCGATGGTCAAGGCAACGATGTCCGATTTTGCCGATGCGGTCAGCAGTGGTAATTTCTCAGATCTTTACAATAAAGCATCGTCCGATTTTAGGAGCACCTACACGTTGGATGAGGTAAACACGGCGTTCAAGACCTACGTCGATAAGAAATCGTTTGTGGTCCCCCTGCTTCGAAAGACGCAGTCGGCCGATGCTGATTTTACGACGAAACCGTCTATACGAACTGAAAAAGGTCTCGACATCTTAGTTGCGACTGGCAAGTTCCCGACAAAGCCTTACAACGTACGTTTTGATTATGAGTACGTCAAACGCGGCGGCGAATGGAAGTTGTTGAAGTTGGTGACCAATATTCCGTAGATCTCCGGCTCAACGGACCGCATCTTGCCTGGCGTTCGCGGTTCGTATCTCGAATGCAGCGATGTTAGTCCGGGTGTACCGCTGATTCGTCCTCAATGGGGTCCCCAAGCAAGGAGAAATCTATGAACGCGACATTAGATACTCCCAAACTACTTTCGAGTAACAAAAACTAACGCTTCTTCTCGCGTTATTTGCCGTCATCGCGGCCGTTCTTGCATGCGGTGGTTCTTCGAAGCCGCCGCCATCTGAATACGTTGGAGTTTGGACGGGCGAAGATGGAACGCTGATCACCATTCGCGGCGATGGTACCGGTGACTACAAGTCCGGAAATTCATCGGTTAGCGGTGGAGGCGTCACAATCGATGAATCGGCCAAGACGTTAAAGATCACCTTCGCAAGCCTCGGTCCAACGTACACTATCGACAAGGCACCGGCCGGAAACCAGATGACGCTAAGCGGCGTGGTGTTCAAAAAAGGCGGCGGCGGCAGTGATACCAAATCGGACTCGAAATCAAACGGTAAGCTTGAGGTGCCGAACAACGATAAACTCCAGACACTTGTTAAGACCACTTTCCTTGATTTCGGCGATGCCGTCCAGTCCGGGGACTTTTCGGATTTTCATAAGCATGTCGCAAAAGTCTGGCAGGAACAATCGTCGCCCGATGAAATGCGGGATGGGTTCAAGAGCTTTGTCGATGACAAGGAAGACTTCAATTTCAAGAAAGCCGTCTCACCGATCGATGCCACATTCACGCCGGCACCCGCTATCGAGAAGGTTTCCGACCTTGATGCGCTCGTTGTGAAGGGTTACTACCCGACCAAACCTCAGCGTGCCAACTTCGAACTGAAATACACGATGGAAGACGGGACATAGAAATTGATCGGTATTCACATCACGACAAAGAACGAATAAGGGGTCTTTGCTCCTCGCATCGACGGCCGGGCATTCGTCCGGCCTTTTGATTTTCACGGCCTCGAAAGCTAAGATTTTATTTCACATCTATCTCAAACTTATGAAGATCCACGAGTATCAAGGGAAAGCGATCCTAAAAGAATTCGGTGTTCCGGTGCCACGCGGCATAGTCGCGAGAACGCCTGACGAAGCCGAAGGCGCGGCGAGAGAGTTAGGAACGGACATCGTTGTTGTTAAGGCGCAGATACATGCCGGCGGCCGCGGTAAGGGCGGTGGTGTGAAGCTCGCGAAATCTCCGGCCGAAGCGCGCGCATTGGCCGAGCAAATGTTGGGAATGAAGCTTGTCACGCACCAGACGGGTCCGGAGGGGCGTGAGGTCAAAACACTCTTGATCGAAGAAGGGCTGCCGATCGATCGGGAATTCTATCTCGGAATAACACTCGATCGGGTCACCGGTCGCAATGTATTTATGGCTTCATCCGCCGGCGGCATGGAAATCGAAAAAGTTGCCGCGGAAACGCCGGAACTGATCTTAAAAGAAACCGTCGATCCCGCGGTCGGATTGCGGCCTTTCCAGGCAAGAAAGCTTGCCTTCGGTCTTGGCATTCCGAACGAGCTGATCAGCCAGGCCGCTAAATTCATGCTCTCGCTCTACGAGGCATATGAAAAGTCGGACGCTTCGCTGGTTGAGATCAATCCTTTCTTGCTGACTAAGGACTCTCGATTGATCGCTCTCGACGCCAAGCTCAATTTTGACGACAACGCGCTTTTCCGGCACAAGGACTACGCGGAGCTTCGCGATCTAAATGAGGAAGAGCCGCTTGAGATCGAAGCCGCAAAATATGATCTGAACTACATAAAGCTTGACGGCAATATTGGATGTATGGTCAATGGCGCCGGTCTCGCGATGGCGACGATGGATATCATCAAACTTGCGGGCGGCGAACCCGCCAATTTCCTTGATGTCGGCGGAGGTGCCTCGCAGGAACGCGTCGAGCAGGCATTTAAGATACTGCTCGCCGATGAGAATGTGCGTGCCGTCTTGATAAATATATTCGGCGGCATCGTCCGCTGCGATATGGTTGCGAACGGCGTCGTCGCAGCGGCAAAGAACCTTGGCGTAACCGTTCCGATCGTCGCCCGGCTCGAAGGCACCAATGTCGAAGAAGGCCGCCGGGTGCTTCGCGAGTCGGGCATCAATATCCAGACGGCGAAAGGTATGCGCGACGCAGCCGAAAAGGTTGTTTTGGCAGCCACAGCTTAATTCGAATAGTACGGGCAATGCGCGTTTTAGGGGTCATCGCGGCAACGTTTGGGGCTGTAGGTTCTGAAGCCCTGATGCTCTTTGTCGGAAGGACCGCGCCGACTATTCTGTTGGTGCTTTTTACGCTCTGGGTTCTCTCGCCTTTCGCCGGGCTCTACGTGGCACACATAATTGCCGGACGATGGTCAGTAGCTACCAGAAATACGCTCTATTGGGTAACGCTGATAATCTCGGTTATTTCGTTGCTGGTTTACGGCTACTTCGCGTTTTCGCCGCAGCGGCAAACGCCGACATTTATCTTTGTGGTTCTGCCGCCGGTGTCGTGGGGGACGGCTATACTATGTCTCGCCGTAGCCGCGCTTGTGTCACGGAGCCGGCCACCGATGTGACTATCTGTAAAGATCCCGTTGAGGTATTTCAATCCCGAATCCGGTCAATCAATTAGACCTTTATATAGATCTGTTTCCTATATAGCAGCCACATTAGCAATAGCCAGAAGAGGATAAAGGTGATCGCAAACAGCAGGGACGCGTCGATGGGCTGTGCGATGGCCACAAAGATGTTCTCGTAAACCCATGTCTGGATCGAGACCGGTCCTTTTTCGGACGGTACTTTATACGCCCCGATCATCCGGGCAAAGATCCCGGAGAAGACAAACAGAGCGAGAGCGTTGACGCCGAAGATAACGAATGGCGTCGTCCACCGCTTGTAGCCTTTGATATCGATCAGCCAATAGCAGAAGCCCAACGCGAGCAAAGCCAAGCCCGAGGTAGCAAGGACGTAAGAGCTCGTCCAGAGAGATTTATTGATCGGCAAGAAACTGTTTACGACAAAGCCCAATGCGAATAAAACAAGGCCAAAGAAGAAGATGCCGGAAACCTTATCAAGGTCCGAGCGTTTGCTCTTGAGCCACGTACCCGCTAACACGCCGCTGATCGTAGTAGCGATCGCCGGGAAGGTTGACATTATACCTTCCGGATCGTAGACCTTTGCCTGCCGCCAGATGTGGGATTCGCCGATCAAAGATCGGTCAATGTATGCCGCCAGGTTACAGACCTTGTCATTAACTGTAGTTACGTCGCAGGCGGGCACTGGTATAGTCGTCATCACGATCCAATACGCCAGAAGCAGCCCAACGCCTATACCAAGCTGTTGTTTCCAATTGGTGTTGAGGAAAACGATCGACGTGATCAGATAGCAAACGGCGATCCGCTGAAGAACGCCCGCGATACGCATCGTGCCGAAATTGTAGAGAACGATCGTAAAACCGGCAAAGTAGAGGACGACGATCGCGGCCGCCCCTAACGCGCAAAGGACCAACGCGATCTTAAACTTTCTTAATAAGAGGAAGAAGATACCGGCCGCAAAACCGAGCCAGATAAGCAGCTTGCCATAGTCGGGGACCTCTGTTCGCGTAAATTCGAAGAATGGTACAACCGAGATCGCCAGGCCGAGAGCATAGATCAGCACTGCACGGGTTGCGATCTTTGTATAGACGCCGCGGGTCACGCCGGTTTCGACACGCTTACCTAATGCGATCGGTATCGCAACGCCAACAATAAAGAGGAAGAATGGAAAGATGTAATCGGTTGGCGTCAGGCCATTCCATTCGGCGTGTTCAAGTGGGCTGTAGATGTGAGACCAGCTGCCGGGGTTGTTTACCAACACCATTCCCGCGATGGTCATGCCGCGGAATACGTCGAGCGAGACGAGACGATTTTGTGAATTCACCTCAGACATTTGGGCCGATAAGAAGCAATTCTACATTCCTAAGAATTATTTGTTAATTTCTACCAACCCATTCGATCACGCAGCCGCATGATATGCGCCGTGTGATGTTTCGAATGCCATGCATAAAGCGCGAGCGCTCCTTCGAGCGTCCACATGCCGGTTTCCGGGTGTATGAATATTCGTTCGTAGTCCGCCTGGCTCATCGAATGGAGTAATGCGACCCAGCGAGTATGGATCGCCTCAAGCATTTTTATCGAGACATCGATGGGCAGTTTACTGTCATTGAGTTCGGCCCAGCGATCTTCATAGTAGGCGCGGATCATCGGCGCTTCGTCCTCGGTCAATGTGAGCTTGAACCGAATATAAGAATTGGCGTGACTATCGGCGACGTGATGCACTGTTTGCCTAACGGTCCAGCCGCCGGGACGGTATTCGGTATCAAGCTGCGAATCGTTAAGACCGCCGGCGGCAGCGGCGAGCCGAGCCGGGAGGTCGCTGATAGTATTAATGCGCTCGCGCCGGGCGGCGGGCGAGATCTTATAATTGAGAGAGAATTCGCCTATCGGATAACGTAGATCTTCGGACATAGTTTATGTATTATTCCCGTTTTATGGTGGCGACCCGCAATCAAGGGACCGCCTCGCTTTTTTAGATTTCAAATTTCAAATCTGAGATCTGAGACTTCAAGTTTCAGATTTCAAATCTGAAGTCTAATAACCGAGATCGGAGATGTTTCAAATTTCAAATTTCAAATCTGAGATCTGAAATTCTAACCGCCAAAGTAATTTTCAAACCGGGTGAACTCCTTGAGGAACGCAAGCTTGATCGTTCCTGTCGGACCATTGCGCTGTTTGGCGACGATCAGCTCGGCTAAACCTTTATTCTCCTCGGTCTCCTTATAATAATCCTCGCGGTAAATAAATGCTACGACATCGGCATCCTGTTCGATACTGCCCGATTCGCGCAGATCCGACATCAAAGGTTTTGGCGGATTGCGTGCCTCAGGCGCACGCGACAGCTGAGATAGGGCGAGTACCGGAGTGTCCATTTCCTTTGCCAACCCTTTTAGCTCACGCGATATCTGCGAAACTTCCTGCTGTCGAGACTCGGTGCGCCGCGACCCGCCCATCAATTGCAGATAATCAACGACGATCAGATCGAGAGCCTTTTGCTCCGCCGCCAGCCGGCGGGACTTTGCGCGTATCTCGAGCGCCGAGATCGCCGGCGTATCATCGATAAAGATCTTTGCTTCCGAAAGAGTTCCGATCGCACCCGCAAGACGCTCCCACTCGTTCGACATCAAATGGCCGGTCCGAAACCGGTGCGCATTGATATGGGCCTCCGAAGAGAGCATACGAGTGACGAGCTGCTCCTTTGACATCTCGAGTGAAAAGAGAGCTACGACCGCATTTGATCGCAACGCGGCGTTTTGGGCGATGGTCAGGCAAAGGGCCGTTTTTCCCATCGACGGGCGCCCGGCGACGATAACAAGGTCTGTTCGCTGGAGCCCTGACGTGAGGTCGTCAAGCTCGGTAAAACCAGTCGATAGGCCGGTGATCCCCGTCATCTCGCCCGCGGCACGTTCCCTCACGCGAGCCAAAACACGCTCGGCGACCGGCGCGATACGCGTGAAGCTTTCGCGCGTGCGAGCCTCGGCGAGCTTGAAGATCTCCTGCTCGGCGTGGTCGAGAATTACCTCGGCGTCATCCTCTTCGGCGAGCGCCTCGCTGGTGATGGCATTGCACGTCCGGATCAGGTTGCGAACGATCGACTTGTCACGAACAACGGTTATATATTCCTCGATGTTCGCAAAATGTGGTAGGCCAAACGTCAAGTTTGTGATCGTCGAAATGCCGCCGATCGATTCCAACGAGCCTTCCTTTTTCAACTCTTCGCCTATGAGGATGGGATCGATCTGTTTTTGCTTTTCGAAAAGGGCGATCATCGCGGCGAAGACGCGTCGATTGAGCGGTGAATAGAAATCAGCGGGCTTTAAATGTTCGACGGCCTGGGCGATAACCGCATTATCGAGCAGAACCGCACCTAATATCACCCGTTCACTCTCTTCGCTGCTCGGCAGCGGCTTTTCTAAATACTGCTCTCGTCGTGAATCGGGGAAAACACTTGCCATCTGTTAAAAACTGCTCCGAAAATATAGATTAATCTTCAAAACAACGCGGGAATATGCTGTTCTGGAAACAAAAAAGAGACGCAAATTTGAATTTGCAGTCTCTAATCATAACCGCAAATTCCAATCCTACAAAGAACTCGCGCTGAATTTTTTCGGAGGTGCCGTTTGACGGTTGAGGACGTTGAAGAATCAAAAAAAAGAACCACGATCTCTCACAAAACACAATGAACAATTCGTGCGTTTCTGTGCGTCTTCGTGGTTCCGATCTTCTGTCGAATAGGAAAAAATCTTATTCGATCGGCTCAGCCGCCTCGCCTGCGGCTGCTTCTGTTTCAGCGGGTGCTTCTTCCGTTTCAGCGGATGCTTCCGCGTCGGCGGCAACGCCTTCGGCGGCCTGGGCTTCCTCTTCTATCTCGGGTTCCGCAGCCTGAGCTTCCACTACCTCGGGTTCGGCGGCGGCTTTTGCCCTTGATTTTCGGACTGGCTTTGCTTCCGTCTCGGCTTCGCCCCCCTCGGCGGTAACCGTAACCGGGAGTTCAAGCGTCACCTCACGATGAAGCTTTACATTTACCGTGTACTCGCCGGTTTCCTTGATCGGATCGCGTAACGCCACGCGTTTGCGGTCAATTTCGTAACCCTTGGCCTTAAGCCCGTCGGCGATATCCATCGAAGTGACCGAGCCAAACAGCGTTCCGTGTTCGCCGGCCTTTCGCTCAAAGGTAAGAGTAATGCTTTCCATCTGCTCTTTTTGGGCTTCAGCCGTCGCTCTTTCGATCGCCGCCTTTTTAAGCAGAGCCGAGCGTTCCTGCTCGATCTGTCGAACGTTGCCCTTTGTGGCAAGCGTCGCCAATCCCTGCGGCAGCAAATAATTTCGAGCGTAGCCGGCTTTGACTTTAACGATCTCGCCGCGGCCGCCGACCGTGTCGATATCTTCGCGTAAAAGAATAGTAGTATTTCCCATAATAATAATTCCTCACTGTGCATCCACCCGTCTGATGCGGGCATTATGCAGCTACCCACCCGCTGACGAGGGCGGCTCAATACTAATCCGCGACAAATGGCAACATGGCCATCGAGCGGGCACGCTTGATCGCCTTAGCGAGCCTGCGCTGGTCTTTTGCTGAGATACCCGAGATACGTCTCGGCATGATCTTTCCGCGTTCGGGTACGAACTGCCGTAAGAAATCGACATCCTTCCAATCGACATAGTCAGGAATCATCTGGCGCGGCCGGCGGCGCTGATATCGCCGCGGACGATCACCGATTACGTCTTCGCCGACGCCCAAGTCTCTGTCATCTAAGATTTCCAATTCTTTTTCTGCCATGATTTAACTCCTATTAGGCCTCAGCCGCTGCCTCCGCTGTCTCCTGCGACGAGCGGAATGACGCCCGCTTTGCCGCTCGTGTTTCGCGTTTTGTACGCAGTTTCTCGGCCTTTTTACGATCTTCATCGACGCGTACCGTTATGTAGCGCATGATCATATCGTTGACGCGCATGCGGCGTTCAAGTTCAAGGATCTCCTGGCCCGATCCCTCGATCTCAAAGAGCACATAGTGTCCCTGCGTCTTCTTTTGGATCGTGTATGCCAGGTTTTTCATTCCAAAATCGTCCATACGCACAACCGTCCCACCTTCCTTCTTGATCAGCTCGCCGACGGCGTCGTTAAGCTTCTCGATCTTTTCGGCTTCGGTATCGGGGTCGATTATATACATGACTTCGTACGTTCTATTTGCCATTTATTTCTATTTCTCCTTATGGATAACAAACCTCGTCTCAATATGGGCGAAGTAAGGATCTTGCAGATGATCTTTGATCTTTGACTTTCGATCTTTGACTTCTGCCAGTCACGTCTCTATGCGTAAACAAACAACCAAAAACCAAAAATCCAAGATCTAAGATCAATTTCTTCAGTTATATCTCGCCATCGCCGCGTCGACTCCATCGGTGATGATGGAGCGTACCGCGTCGGCAGATCTCTCAAGTATCTTTTCAACTGTTTCGGCCTCGCCTTTAGCGATGTTTTCCAAAACAAACTTTTTAGCATCGCTAACCGGGTGCTCCGGCTGAATGCCTATTCGCACCCGAATAAATTCCTGTGTATTCAAACAGTCGATTATCGATCGCAATCCGTTGTGGCCGCCATGAGAACCTTTCGGCCTTACGCGGATCGTATCCAGCGGGAGCGCCAGATCATCGGAAATGACGATCATTCGCTTTACCGACCGGTCATCTTTCGTAACAAGACAGTTGACCGCTTCTCCGCTTAGATTCATAAATGTCTGCGGTTTGGCCAACTCGACCGTTTGGTTGTCAATTTGCCCTCGCCCAACCAGCGACCGGCATTCGTTTCGCTTGACCAGCGCGTTCATCTGCGAAGCTAAGAGGTCAACGACCATGAATCCGACGTTGTGCCGGGTCTTGGCATATTCGGGCCCCGGGTTACCGAGGCCGACGATCAGCCAGTTGCCGTTAGCCGGTGACATTACGGCTCCCGGTACTATTCGCCGCCTTCGGCTTCGGGTTCGGCCTCTGCCTCACCGCCTACAACCTCGGGTTCGGCACCCTCCTCAAGCTGCGGTTCAAGCTCGGCTTCCATAACTATGATGATTGACGCAACCACAGTTTCAAGATCTTCGTGGATCTCGATGCCTTCGCCAAACTTAAGGTCCGAAACGTGGATCGCATGCTCTTCGTCAAGATTTGTGACATCGACGTCGATCGACTCGGGTGTGTTCGCCGGTTCACATAGCACCTTGATCTCGCGCATTGCCTGCGTAAGCACGGCACCCTCGGTTTCCAAACCCACCGGGGTTCCCGTAAGGTGGATCGGGACCGTCATCTCGATCTTTTCGCCCTTTGCGAAGCGGCGAAGATCAGCATGAATGAGCCGCCCTCTTATAGGATCGACCTGTCGGTCCTGAAAGATCACGTCATAATTGCCTTCGCCCTCGATATCGATCGAGAATACGGTGTTAACGCCCGCATCGGTTCGCAGCACGGCTGCCAGGGCCTTTATATCGGCCGTTGCGGCAACGCTCGCGGTACCGCCGCCATAAATGACAACCGGAAGCTTGCCCTCGGCACGCAAGCGGCGATTTTCATTCTTGCCGCGGGTATCGCGTTTTACTGCCTTTATTACAACTTTTTCTGCCATAACTCTTCTCTCAAATATTAGATCTTAAATCTTAGATTGCCGGCGAGACGCTCGCAAAGCCCCGGACGCCCAATATCAAATAAACAGCGACGACACGCTCGTCTCGTCGTGGATCGACTTGATCGCTGAAGCAAGCAGCTTCGCAATGCTCAAAACCTCTATCTTGCCGCCCTCGACGAGCGGCAACCCGTTCTCGCGGATCGGGATAGTGTTCGTCACGATCACCTTTCTAAGAAAGGATCCGCGAATGTTCTCGATCGCCTTGCCCGACAAGACACCATGCGTAAAGCACGCAAAAATATCATTTGCCCCGGCTTTGTTAAGCGCTTCGGCAACCTTGCAGATTGTTCCGCCGGTATCGCACATATCGTCGATTATCAGGCAGTTCTTTCCGCTCACGTCGCCGACGATATTCATCACATCGGCTTCATTTGCCCGCTCACGACGTTTGTCACAAAGGGCAAGACCGGCATTGAGCCGTTTCGCGTAAGCACGTGCCCGTTCGGCACCGCCGGTGTCAGGTGCGATGACGATCAGGTTCTCGATCGGGTTTGTTCGGAAATACTCGACGACGATCGGAGCGGCGTAAAGGTGGTCCACCGGAATATCAAAGAACCCCTGAATCTGCGCTGCGTGCAGATCCATCGTCAATACCCGTTGAGCGCCCGCCTTGGTGATCAGATTGGCAACGAGCTTTGCCGAGATCGGCACACGCGGCCGGTCCTTTTTATCAGAGCGAGCGTAGCCAAAGTACGGTATAACCGCGGTAACCCGCTCGGCCGACGCGCGGATAAAGGCGTCGATCATGATCAACAACTCCATTAGGTTGCGATCGCTTGGCGGACACGTCGGCTGGACGATAAATACATCAGAGCCGCGGACGTTTTCTCCGATCTGGAAATTGAATTCGCCGTCAGAGAATTGTTCGGCGACGGCTTTTCCAAGCTCGCAATCGAGTTCGCCACAAATCTCCTCGGCAAGTGCGCGATGCGCATTGCCCGAGAAAACCTTGATCTTGCCAGTAACGCTCATTGACTCAAATATCGACTCTTGACCTCGGATCTCAAATCTCAAATTTGAGATCTCAAAATCAAATCTCAAATTGCGTTTCGCAAAAAACAAAAACGAGCAACCTCTGATCTAAGATTGCCCGTTACTCTTTCATGACTGGCTGGGGCGGGAGGATTCGAACCTACGAATGCCGGATCCAAAGACCGGTGCCTTACCACTTGGCTACGCCCCAATGCTAATCTCAAGAAACTAATCGGAAACAACCCTAACACCTAAGTGCTTCGCGGTACTCGGACCGCGAAATAGTTGCTACGACAAACTTTCGCCAAGTCGGCTCATGGCCGAGGGCTTCTATTGCTGCTTGCCGTGTCTCTTTTTTGTCAAATACCGCGTAAACACTTGCTCCGCTGCCGCTCATTGCGGCATTAAACGCCCCCAGTTCCAACAAGGTTTCTTTGACCTTGCGGATCTCGGGATGAGCGGAAAACAAGTTCGCTTCGAAATCGTTTTTCAATACCGATTGGTGCAAATCCAGCGATCCGGCTTCCAAACGGCAAACTCGAAGAATACGTTTTTGGCCTTCTTTTGTCAACCTTGCGGCACTGAGACCAGCGTACGCGTCACGTGTTGAAACGCGCAAGCGTGGTGTCACGACAAGCATGTTTTCCTCAGTGATATCGCCGATAGGATCGATCGTCTCGCCACGGCCGGTTGCGATGGCCGTTCCACCCGTGAGGAAGAAAGGAACGTCGGAACCGAGATCAGCGGCGATCGCTCGCAAATCGTCACGCGATACATCTATTCCCCATAACTTTGAGAGCCCTATAAGTGTGACTGCGGCGTTCGAAGAGCCGCCGCCGAGCCCGCCGGGGGACGGGATGCGCTTTTCGAGAAGCATACGTGCACCTTTATTGACGCCGGTATGCAGCCGCAGAGCTTTTGCGGCCTTAATTATCAGATTGCCCCGGCCAATCGGAATATGCCGGTTATTACAGGTCAATTCAAGCGACGTGTCTTCCTCGAACGCGATCGTGTCGTGAAGAGAGATCGTCTGGATTACGGTAAAGATCTCGTGATAGCCGTCGTCGCGCTTGCCGAGGACACGAAGCATCCAGTTTATTTTTGCAAACGACGGCAGAGTGAGCATCGGCGACACGGTATCAGGATAAGAACAAACGCGCCCGCGGGCAAATACTCTAAAGATGTGTCAGTTCCATCAAATGTCAGTGGTTAGACCTTCGACCGGCCATTCAACTCTTAACAAATCTTAACAAAACATCCCGAAAATGGTTGGTTTTCTCACAAAATGGGCCGAAATTCTCATAAAATCGGCCCGTTTTGTCAGATTATGGGCCCATTTTGTCAGATTATGGACCGACTTCTCCGACTTGGGACGTGGAACTTGGAACGCGGGACCACCCCGACTTGGGACTCCGAGTTAATAAACTTACGCGTTCGGCGTGGGCTTGTCGCCGTTGGCTCCGAAGTGGAATACCGTGATTGCACCGGTCGCACTGCTTACACGCCACCAGTTGCCATCCGATGGCTGCCAGATCGCAATATCTGCTTTTCCGTCACCATCTTAATCGGCCGGTACGCGCGGACTGTCGAGAGACTGAAAATGGAGTGGCCGAATCGGACCGTCTCCGATTGAATGACAACTTGACTCGGTAGATCGATGCGAGTCCGGCGAAGCAGATACTTCGCCATCAGCCGAAAGACCAGTGCTCGACAGCTGAGCGGAGAGGGCACGAACGATACCACACTCCACACACAACACGCGAAAGCGATTTCCTACAAGCGCAACGCCGTGTTTTGTCTTGCCATTTCTGTCACCGATGCCTATAATAATCGTTTGCTGAGTTGTGTGGGACCGTTTGTGAGTGGGTTTCGTGCCCGCTTTTTCTTTTGGTATTGAAAATTATGGACAAGCTCGCCATCGAGGAACGCGTTAAAAGCATTGCCCAAAAGGCTGCCGGCGATCATGGCGTCGAGCTTGTTCATGTCGAGATCGCCGGCACAAAACGCGATGCGGTTGTTCGGATCTATATTGATAAGCCGGACGGAGTAACCCTCGACGATTGCTCCGTTGTGTCGCGTGAAGTTGAGGCGGTAATGGATGCCGAAGACTTTATGGCGTCGCGATACGTGCTCGAGGTTTCGAGTCCGGGCATCGAACGCGAGCTTTATTCCATTGAGGACTTTCGACGATTCATCGGCCGATCGGCAAAGGTAAAGACGAAAGTCGAAACGGCCGGGCAAAAGACATTTGTCGGAATTATTACCGGTGTCGACGGGAATACGATATCCCTCGACGATCGGACGCGTGGAGCGGTGAGTTTTGATTATTCGAATATCGCGAAGGCCAATTTGAAGATCGATCTTTCAAAGGAATTTCGCGGGCGTTGAGCAGTAAGAGTAGGTAACGAAATGGTTATGACATCATCCATTGGACAGAGCATAGATATCTTGTGTAACGAGCAGGGGCTCGATCGCGAACTCGTCATCGAAGCGATGAAGGACGCGGTCCGTGCGGCCGCGCGCAAGCAATTCAAAGATAAAACGGGTGATAGCGTTCAGGTCGAATGGAACCAGGAGGACGGGGACATCGAGGTTTCGGCGCAAAAAACCGTCGTTCAGGACGTCGAGGACCCGCTGAGCGAACTTTCTCTTGCGGACGCACAGGAAATGGCCGGCGACGAGGTCGAGATCGGGGACATGCTGTTGCTGCCGCTCAATCGTGAAGATATGGGCCGCATCGCTGCTCAAACAGCCAAACAAATACTGGTTCAAAAAGTACGCGAAGCGATCCGCGAAAAGGTTTACGAAGAATATATCGATCGTAAAGGCGAGCTTATCAATGGCACCGTTAAGCGATTTGAGCGTGGCGACATGATCATCGATCTCGGCAACAATCTCGAGGCTGTCGTTCCCAAATATGAACAATCGCGCGGCGAGATGTGGAATCAGGGTGAGCGTATTCGCGTCGTTATCGTCGACGTTTCAAAAGAGCAGAAGGGCCAACAGATCAAGGCTTCTAGAGCGTCGGCCGAACTTCTAAAGCGCTTGTTCGAAATGGAGGTGCCCGAGATATACGACGAGACGGTCGTGATCAAATCAGCCGTTCGCGAACCTGGTGACCGTGCAAAGATTGCCGTGTCCTCGAATGAAAAGGACGTCGATCCGGTGGGCGCCTGTGTTGGTATGAAGGGCTCACGCGTTCAATCGATCATCAAGGAGCTTCGTGGCGAAAAGATCGACATTATCGAGTGGTCTGATGAGCCGTCGGTGTTTGCCGCGAATGCACTATCACCGGCAAAGGTCTCCCAGGTGCGGATCACCGATATAGATAACCGCCAGATGGAGGTCATCGTCGGCGAAGATCAGCTGAGCCTCGCAATCGGTAAAAAGGGCCAAAATGTCAGACTCGCCACGCGGCTTGTTGGCTGGGAGATAAAGATAGTCAGCGAAGAACTGCTCAAGAAGGAGATCGCGCAGCAGATGGGCCGGATGATGGCCTCAGGCGAAGCAGTTCCGATCTCGGCTCTCGAGGGTGTTACCGCGCCACAGGCCGAGACGCTTACAGAGAAAGGGATAGAGGATGTCGAGGCCCTGGCGAAAACGTCGGTCGACGATCTGGTGGAATATCTCGATATCAGTATGGATGTGGCCGTGGGGATTCTGAAGGCAGCGAATTCAATTGTCGAAGCTCGCAACGCAGAGGTCGGCGTCGAAGAGGGCGAAACTGGAGAAGCCAAAATTGCCGACGAAGGCGAGACGGCAAAGCCCGAACAGGCGGAAGAAGGCGTAACGACAGAGACGGGCAGTGAAACGGTAGTAGCGGAAACGTCGGAAGACGCGTCCACAGCCGAGGCCGTAGCCGACACGGCCGCAGTCGAACAGGTCGAACCAGAAACTGAGGTTTCGATTGCTGAGAAAGCCTTAAAGTCCGTCGAGATCTCGGGTGCGGAAGTACCCAAAGCAGCCGCAAATGGCGACCCTTCTGCAGACGCTGACGGTGAAGTCAAAGATGCGGCGACGGACGATGGGCACTTGGGCGAGACGTCGAGGAAAGAAGGGGACGAGGAAGCCGCGGTCTAGCCGGGCCGCCGGTTTAGGGAAAAGGAAACGACGGCTAAAGGTTACTAGTTAATATGGCTATTGGTAAGAGTATTCGAATCTACGATCTGGCACGCGAACTGAAGCAGGATACGAAGCGCGTGATGGAAGATCTGCGTCGCGAGGGAGCCGACGTTAGCGTCGCGTCAAATTCCGTTAGCCATGAGTTAGCCGAAAAGGTCCGAAACAAATATTTCCCGAAGGCCGAAGTCGCGCCGAAGCGTGGTATCAAGGTCATCAAAGCCGCCAAGGTCCAGAAGGAAGAAACTCATGAGGTTGAGACCGAGGTGCCGGTGGTCGAGGCAGAACCCGCGAAGATAGTCCCGGTCGAAACAAAAGCGCCGGTCGAAATACCCGCGGTCAAGGAAGAAGCGGTCCCGACGCCACATGTCAAGAAACTAGCAAAGAAAACCGTGGCGGAAGCCGAGGCCGAACCCGCCGCCGAACCGGCTTCGACACCGACACCGGCGCCGCGGGTCGTCAAGGCTAAACCTGTCGAGCCCGAGATCGTGGCCGAGGTCGAACAGCCGGTTGCCGAAGAAGAAGTCCCGATCGAAGTGCCGCCGCCGGCAGCCGCCGACAACAACGGCGCTGTCGAAGCCGTGGTGCCTAAACCTGTTTCTCCGACTGGTTCGACCGTCAAACGGCTCACGCTGACAAGGGACGCTATAGAAAAGGGGATCAAGGTGGGCGACAGGCTAGTCAGCGAAGCTCCGACGCGTACCGGGCGAATGCTTACGGAAACGCGGCCGGGCGAAGGCCGAACCCAGGAGGATAGATTCCGGCGACCTGAGTTTCGCGGCACTCCGGGTGAGACATCTGCACCGCAGCTTACTTATACACCGCCCGCCGACAATAGGCGCCGTCCGGGACGTTCCGGCGGACGCAAAGGTCGCGGTGTTGATGACAAGACAGGTAGGTTTGCCGAGCGCGATCTCGAAGCGCCGCAAAAGCGTTCGATCGAGGAACGGGTGATGGACCAGGTCGGGGCCGTCGACCGCGAACATCTCAGAACCGTTCGTCTGACCGAGGGAGCAACGATCCGTGAATTTGCCGAGGCGCTCGGTGTAACACCTCGCGACATCGTGCAACTGCTTATCAATCGCGGTGTATTCGCCACGCTCAACCAGCCGATCGGCGAGAAGATGGCCATCGAGATGGGAACCGGGTTTGGTTATGATGTGAGTTTCGTGCCCTTCGAAGAGATGGTTATCGAGGAGGAATTCGAGGAACTCATCGCGGCCGACGCCGACGATGTCGAGCTGCCCCGAGCACCGGTCGTGACGGTCATGGGGCACGTCGACCACGGTAAGACATCGCTTCTCGACGCTATTCGTTCAGGTAACGTGGCGGCAGGCGAAGCCGGCGGTATAACGCAGCACATCGGCGCTTACAGCGTTATGGTTGCAAATCCGGACAAGCCTGATGAACAGCGACGGATCGTTTTCCTGGATACACCGGGCCACGAAGCATTTACGATGATGCGTGCTCGCGGTGCCAAGGCAACGGATATCGTTGTCCTGGTGGTCGCGGCCGACGATGGCGTCATGCCGCAGACGATCGAAGCGGTCGACCATTCAAAGGCAGCCGGTGTGCCGATAATTGTTGCGATCAACAAGATCGATAAGCCGGATGCAAATCTCGATAAGGTGAAGCAGGGTCTTGCCGGTCTTGGACTGCAGCCGACGGATTGGGGTGGCGATACTGAAATGGTCGCGGTTTCCGCCAAGAAACACGAGAACCTCGAAACATTATTAGAAACCGTTCTCATACAGGCCGATGTGCTCGAACTTACCGCCAGCCCCACACGTCGCGCATCGGGTGTCGTTCTCGAAGCAAAATTGGACAAGGGCCGCGGGGCTGTTGCAACGGCTTTGGTTCAGCAGGGGACCCTGCGTGTCGGCGATCCTTTCATCGTCGGACAGTTTTATGGCAAGGTGCGTGCGATGTTCTCCGATCGCGGTGAACCCGTCGCGGAGGGCGGTCCGGCAACTCCTGTCGAGATTCTTGGCCTTCAGGGAGTTCCACAAGCCGGCGACACGTTCCAGGTAGTTTCGGATATCGACAAGGCGCAAACGATCGCCGGACAGCGTCAGATGTATGCTCGCCAGGCCGCGCTTGTCAAAACAACCAAACGCGGCATCGAATCGCTCGGTCAAGCTGAGATAAAGGAGTTGTTGGTTATTCTCAAGGCCGACGTTCAGGGCTCCGTCGAGGTGCTTCGTGGGACACTCGAGAAACTATCTACCGACAAGGTCAAAGTTCGCGTTATCCGTGCCGGTGTTGGAGCCATAGCCGAATCTGACGTACTGCTGGCTTCGGCTACGCAGGCTGATGATCTATCGACTGCGGTCGTGATCATCGGGTTTAATGTACGCCCCGAATCCCGGGCTGCCGATATTGCCAAACAGGAAGACGTCGATATACGGCTCCACTCGATCATTTACAAGGTCGAGGAAGAGATCAAGGCCGCGATGATCGGCATGCTTGACGCGATCGAGAAGGAATCGATCCTTGGCAAGGCTCTCGTCCAGGAGATCTTTAAGGTTTCCAAGATCGGTACCATTGCCGGATGCCGCGTCACCGACGGTCTTATTCGCCGCCAGGCCAAGGCACGGCTAATTCGCGACGGTGTCGTGATCTGGACCGGAGATATAGCCTCGTTGAAGCGATTCAAAGAAGACGCCAACGAGGTCAAGCAGGGTTACGAGTGCGGTATCAGTCTGGTCAACTTTAATGACATTAAGGTCGGCGACGAGATCGAAGCATTCGTGATCGAAAAGATCGCGGCGACGGAATTATAGGCTTATGCGTCGGCCTGAGAGACTCGCTGAGGCGTTGAAAGATGAGATCGCCGAGGTCGTCGGATTCGAACTTGACGATCCGCGTCTCGTGGCCGTTACCGTAACGGAAGTTGAGGTTGCCAAAGATCTTCGGGACGCAAAGGTTTACGTTCTGATTCGGGGCACCCAGGGTGAGGTCGATGCTGCACTTAAGTCGCTTCAACGGGCCGCCACATTCATTCGCCAGCAGGTGGCTATCAATCTCGATCTCAGGTTTGCACCGCATGTACATTTTGTTCGCGACACCGCCGAAGAGAACGCTTCGCGGATTAGCGAGATCCTTGACGATCTAAAGGCCAAGGGTGAAATTGAAAAAAGGATGGATTGATCTTGAGAGATCTCAGATCTCAAATTTGAAGTGTATTGATCATGCAGAGCGGTTCATGACGTGCCATCAATTTCAAATTTGAAACCTGAGATTTCAAGAGACAAATATTGCCCTCTGTGTTAAGTCAAGTAGTCGAATTAATTGAAACAAGAAACAAGTTTGGGATCACTACACACATCAAACCCGACGGAGATGGTGTCGGGTCGTCTTTGGGACTTTGCTGGCTGTTAAGATCACTCGGCAAAAGTGTCGAGGTGATCGTAAACGGCGACGTTCCGATCGCATATCGAGGCCTACCGGGTGCCAGCGAGATCCGCGATATCAAAACGTTGGACGATGATTACGACGCGGTATTCGTCATCGAATGCTCCGATCTGCTGCGGCCCGGCATTGCGGGACTTGAGAACCAATTTACCGTCAACATTGACCATCACGCGACCAGCGCGCATTTCGGGACCGTTAATTGGATCGATTCGACGGCATCCGCGGTCGGCGAGATGATTTATAACCTCTGTAAAGCCATCGGCGGCCGGATAACAAAAGAAATAGCCGAGTGCGTCTACATGGCGCTCGTCACCGATACCGGGTCATTCCATTACTCGAACACGTCCGATCGTACTCTTAAGGTGGCGTCCGAGTTGGTCAAAGCCGGAGCCCAACCTGCTAAGGTCTCCGAGGCCGTTTACAACAACTATCCGTGGTCACGGATCGAGCTGATGAGGCAGGTGCTTGATACGGTGCGTCGTGACGAGACCGGCCGTGTCGCAATGATGCGTCAAACACTGGCGATGAGGAAAAAGGCAGGTGCCGTGGACGGCGATAATAATGGTTTTGTCAATATCCCGCTTGCCGCTCGTGAAGTTCGCGCCGTCGTTTACATGCGTGAGGTCGGGAGAGACAAATATCGGGCAAGTCTTCGTTCCAAAGGCGATATCAATGTTGCCCGGGTCGCTGAATCCTTTGGCGGCGGCGGCCATAAGAATGCCTCGGGTCTTAGCATCGAGGGCGATTGGGACAAAAAGGAATTTGAGCTCCTCGAAGCCGTGCGCGAAGCTATCGAACGGACTGACGAGGAATCGGACCTGTTACCGGAAAACGACGCCGCACAATAGATTTCGTCCGTGGCCGAATATGCGACAGAATCTTGAAGAGATATTTCTTCGTCTCATTCGGCTCTACACATTCAACACCCCTATAAGAAAAGGTAAGTACCGTTTATATCAGACGGCCCTTTCGTTTTGTAAAATGAACCACGAGGCACTTCCGGTGCGAATGTCGGACGGCCGTCGGTTTCTTGCAAACGTTTCCGATGGAATGCAGGAAACCGTCTATTTTCTCGGCGAATACGAGCGGGTTTTGACCGGAATAACACGACGGATTATTCGGCAAGGTGACGTCTGCCTGGATATCGGTGCTAATTTCGGTTGGTACACGAGTCTCATGGCCTTGTCCTGCGGTGAAAGCGGTCAGGTCCATGCATTCGAACCGGTTCCCGTTTCGTTTGCGGAACTTGTAAAGACCTATCAAGCGATTGGCTCGCCGTCGAACGTCTTTTTGAACAACATCGCGTTAGGCGACAGGCGAGGAACCGTCAGTCTGCACCTGTTTGATGATCTCAAATCCGGACACGCCTCGATCGCCCCGAAGGTGGATATGCATTCCGCGGTCTTTGAATGCAAAATGATACAGCTCGACGATTACCTTCGGGAAAAAGGTATTGCTGAGGTTGATTTTGTCAAAGTCGACATCGAGGGCGCCGAGTTAATGTTCCTTCAGGGCGGTGAGCGGCTTTTTTCGCAAGGTTCTCCGCCGATCTTTATGATCGAGATGGCGCTAGCCACAAGTAAAGGTTTTGGATATTTGCCAAATTATCTGATCGAGTTTCTACGTAACCATTGTGACTTCCGGTTTTATGCGGCCGACGAGCATCGTGGAACGCTTCGGCTTATTGATGGGTTCGCGGATGACGATATCGGTGCTAATGTCTTTTGCGTACCCCGACCGCGGTCGGATGAAATTCGATCGGTGATAAGCGAATATCTGGAGAAGTGAACCGATGCCAAAATCCACCGAAAAGCGTTATAAATGGCGTCGCGAGGATTACCGCGAAAGTACAAAGGGGCTGCTGATGCTAAACACAGGCGATGGCAAAGGCAAGACCACCGCCGCCATTGGCGTAATGGTTCGGGCCGCCGGCCGTGGTCTGAAATGTGCGATGATCCAGTTCATGAAATCGAAAAACGACCGGTACGGCGAACACGAATCACTCGAAAAACTGGGCATCGAGATCCACACCATGGGCGAAGGGTTTACATGGGACACACACGACCGCTCACTCGATATCAAAACATCGGAGGAAACGTGGCGGCTTTGCGTCGAAAAAATGCGGAGTGGCGAATACGACCTGCTCGTATTCGACGAACTGCTTTACGTGCTCAGTTACGGTCTTCTGAATATCGATATGATCATCGCCGAGATCCGCGAGGTGCGAAAAGAGCAGCCGCACCTGCACCTCATCCTGACGGGCCGTAACGAGAAGAACGCCCTTCAAAAGATGATCGACGAAGCCGACCTCGTGACCGAAATGAAAGAGATCAAGCATCCATTTCATGCCGGCATCTACGCTCAGCAGGGAATTGAGTTCTGATCGTTCGGAGTCCCGTTGTTCAGAGTCCCGCCTTTAGGCGGCCTCTTATATGAAAACAACTGTTGAAAAACGAGCTCCCAAAGGTATCGTCGATTACGTCGCTCTTGCGTTAACGACGTTTGGCGTCGGGTATATTCCCGGAGCGCCGGGCACGTACGGTTCGATCATCGCTGTTATCATCTATCTCCTTATTGCTTCGTTTGAGACGCACGCGAGTACGCACGGTATTGCGAGCGGCATGCAGCTCGAGCAGATCACCGCCGTTCATTGGGCGCTGAACGCCATCCTCCTGACAGCGTTTAGCCTTGCCGGGATTTGGGCATCCGGCCGTTCGATACCTATTCTCGGCAACAGCGACCCATCGCAGGCTGTAGTTGACGAGCTTATGGGACAATTTGTTACCTTTCTTTTCATTCCGTTCGGTGCGAGTTGGCCGTTCGTTATTGCCGGCTTTCTTCTTTTCCGACTGTTCGACATTTGGAAGCCGTATCCGATCGACGATCTCCAGATCCTGCCTGGCGGTCTTGGCATCTGTGCCGATGACATTGTGGCGGGCGTCTATGCGGGCATTTGCCTCTCTTTCGCCTACGCGGTTACGCTTACGATATGATCTTTCACGTAATGCCGGGCGATTCTCTCGTCACGGAATTCAATAAACTCGAGATCCCGGGCGAAACGATCGTCTGCCGCGAAGCTTTTGTCGTCGGTCCCGTGGATGCGGCGTCGAGTGATGAATTTTGGAGCGCACGTGCGCGGTTTATTTTGTCCGAATACGGCGACGACGAGATCGTCTACCATGAACGAGTCGCAGACGAACTTGAAAGGCTGACAGACATCACCGCCGGAGATGAAGTTAATTTATGGTTCGAGTACGAATTGTTCTGCAGCGTCAACATGTGGTTCTGCTTGTCACGGTTGGCGGGATCGGGTGCTGTCATCTATCGCGTAGAACCGCTCACGCTCTCTGACGATGACCGCTGGAAAGGCTTTGGGCTGGCAGACCTGGTCGGTCTGCGGCGTTACTATGACGCTCGCAATCGATTTTCAGCTGCTGATATTGAGCTCGGCCATGAGCTTTGGAATGCATACCGCCGCGATGACCTGGGAGCTCTTATCGAACTGGGAAAAACCTATTCTCCGTGCTTCCCTTATCTTGAAGAGGTATGTGAGGCGGCCCTTGAAAGGGACACGCTGCCGATCGATTTGATCACGGAGATCCGCTCCGGAGGTATGACGACCTTCGAAGACATCTTTCCTGAATTTACGCGCCGTGCAGGTGTTTACGGCTACGGCGACCTTCAGGTAAAGCGGCTTCTCGACAAACTCGCCTGATCAACGGCGCCTTTACTTCGCAGGCTTCACACTCGGTTAGATTTTTATTAAAATGACTTCGTCAAAGTACTCCGCCAAGGTGGAATAAAACCATGTCAACTGAAGAGAACAAGGCGCTTGTACGCCGTTTTTATGAAGAGATCGACAAAGGAAATATTGACATCCTCGACGAACTCATGGCCGAAGACTACGTCGACCACAATCCGCCTCCGTTTCCAGGTATCGCGCCGGGTCGCGAAGGCGTCAAATACGCATTCAAAATATTTTGGGATGCCACGCCTGGCTACCACACGATCGAGGACCAGATCGCCGAAGGCGATAAAGTTGTAACTCGATTAACATCGTACGGAAAACACACGGGCGATCTGCCCGGCGCACCGGCAACAGGTAACGAGATGAAGATGACATCGATAACGATCCATCGCATCGCCGACGGGAAACTTGTTGAAAAGTGGGCCGAGAAAGACGTGCTCGGGTTTTTGCAACAGATCGGTGTCATGCCGCCGATGGGAGCCCATTAGAAGAATCGAGTTAAGTAGCTTGTTTGGGGGATCGAAAAGCTTGGGATCTGAAACCCTGGATCTGAAGACCAGTATCTGGAAACAATTCGGAGCGTCGATCGATATGCTCGGTAACGCCATCGACGCATGCCCGGATGAACTATGGCGCGACAAGTCCCGTGATCCGCAGTTTTGGTACCTCGCCTTTCACACACTTTTTTACCTTGACCTATATCTTTTCGGGTCGGTCGACGGTTTTATGCCGCCCGCGCCATTGGCTTGGGTGAACTCGATCCGGCTGGTATTATTCCGGAGCGCGTTCACGACCGAGATGAGATCAAAAAATATCTGGACTATTGTCGTTCGAAATACCGCATCGTTCTAAGAGATCTGACAGACGAATCGGCAGCCAAACAGTGCACTTTTGAGTGGATCCAAATGAGCTTTGGCGAACTGCTGCTCTATAACATGCGTCATGTGCAGCATCACGCGGCACAGCTAAATCTAATTCTAAGACAAGTTACTGATTCCGCCCCGCGATGGATTGCCACCGCGCGCGAATCGTTTTAGGTTTTACGTTTGCCGCTTGAATGCCGGTTACGATAAGCCCTAATGTTCTAAAGACCTGGCGACCTATTTTGCTTCGTAAATGACGGTTTGTTTGTGACCAAAGCCAAGATCTGTTCCTACTGCTGCCCCGATACCGTCGCCGGCCGCGATACCGATGCCGAGAATGTTTCCCGTTCGGTCGCTTCCGTCGGTCGCAGCTAATAACATCGCGGCAACGCCGCCGCCGCCAGCTGCTCCGATACCCGCGCCAATGGCCGTTGAGCGTGCTTTTGAACCACCGCTATTCGCGATGTACATCTTTCGCACATCGTCCCTGTTTATAAGGATCTTGCCGTTATTCGCAGATACCGTTATTGCCGTGTCGGATGCGGTCTCAACATTTCCGCTAACCTTGGTCCCATCGCGTTTTCGTATTGTGATTCGTGGACCCGAAGAAAGGGTCTTGACATTCGACCAATCATGTTTGTTGACTGGTTGTTGCCCAAAAAGTGACGTCGCTAGGACAAGCATAAGGGCGGTCAATAAAAGGGATGATAAATGCATAGTTGTCATGAAATTTACTGGGTCCCAGATCCGGAACTTAGGTTACTTTAAGATTTTTTGAGACCTAAAGTAAGCGACTGCAATCTCCATGAGCCACAAGCGTATGTTAACGTGTACTGCGATGGAAATGACCGATCAGCGAGCAAGCGTACGCGTCGAGAACGTGACAAAACGTTTTGGCGACTTTTCCGCCGTTGAAGATCTGAGCTTCGAGGTGCGTCCCGGAAGAGTTTTTGGATTTCTTGGACCGAACGGGGCCGGGAAGACGACGACCATCAGGATGATCGTCGGTATCACCGTACCGGATGAGGGAACCATAGAAATTTTTGGTCAAACGATGTCGGCCCGCCTCCAGGACCGCATCGGCTACCTGCCGGAAGAACGCGGGCTTTACAAAAAGATGAAGATCGTCGATCAACTGCGGTATTTCGCAGCTTTAAAGGACGTCTCGAGTGCTGATGCCGACAAGAGGATCGATTTTTGGCTCGACCGCATGAACCTCTCTGAATGGAAGAATAAAAAGACGACCGATCTGTCAAAGGGAATGCAGCAAAAGATACAGTTCATCTCAACGGTACTGCACGATCCGGACCTTTTGATCCTTGATGAACCATTTTCCGGATTAGATCCGGTAAATGTCGAATTCATGATCGATGTGCTTGCTGAGTTCAAGCGGCAGGACAAGACCGTTATCTTTTCAACCCACCTGATGGAAACCGCCGAAAGACTTTGCAACGATATACTTTTGATCAACAAGGCGAAAAAGGTCATTGGCGGCAGCCTGCGGCAGGTCAAAGAATCGTATGGAAAGAACCTGATCGCTCTTCGTGCCGTTGGCGGCGAGGGCGTTTTGGCTGATCCGAGTTTGGTCGCGAAAATAACCGAACATTCCGACGAGGTCGAGGTTGAATTAGCTCCGAACGCAGATCCTCAACAGTTGCTCAGAAACCTGGTTGCGGCGAATGCGATTATAAGTAAATTCGAACAGGTGGAACCAAGCCTGAACGACATTTTTATTGAGCAGGTCGGAGGAGCTTAAAGGTGAAAACTGAAAAGTGAAAGCTGAAAGCTAAAGATAAAAACTATAAAGGAAACTAATAAATACTGGAGGAATAATGGCTGATAGCATATTAAAAGATAAAGCATATAAATTTGCGTTACGAATGATTAAACTTTTCCAGCATCTTTCTAACGAGAAGAACGAATACGTCTTATCCAAACAGATCCTACGTTCCGGCACGTCAGTGGGAGCAAACATCGAATAAGCGTATCAAGGCTAATCGAAAGCAGATTTTATACACAAGTTCTCAATCGCAAACAAAGAAGCGTTTGAAACTCATTATTGGTTAAGATTGTTGTGCGACAGCGAAATCCTCGAGACAAAACTTGCACATTCGCTTATCGCCGATTGTTCAGAGATAGAGGCGATGCTTGTCGCCTCGATAAAGACAGCGAAGCGGCGAAAATAAACTACTGATCCATTTTCAGCTTTCACTTTTCCGTTTTCAGCTTTAGTATTATGCGCAAACTTCTCGCCATCATCCGACATGAGTATCGAAAGATAGTTCTTAAATGGACGTTTCTTATCGGCACGTTGATCTTTCCTGTTCTGGCCGGGTGTTTCGCCTTGGTGCCGGCGCTGATCTTTTCGATCAAAGGCGAGCCGATCCATATCGTCGTTGTTGATCAGACGGGAACGATCGCGCCGCGGTTAAGAGTGAATCTGTCGACCGAAAAGATCGCCGAAAAAGCGAGAAGAGCCGCAAGTGAGAATTTCGGAAATCTTGACGTTTCGCAGCAAGAGAAAATGAAACGCGGTGCCGATCAACTCCCCTCAGGATTTGTCTTCGTTGATTATGACGCATCCGGTAAAACCGTTGACCAGATCAGACAAGAGCTGAATGCAAAGGCTGCCAATGATGAGATCGACGCCTATCTCCTGATCCCCGCCAACATCGATATCCAGGACGCTAAATTTGAATTCCGTTCCCGCAAAGCTGGCGATTTTGTTGCCAACGACACGCTAAAAGATGCGCTGAATGAAGCTGTTCGCTCGCAACGCCTGTCGGACGCGCATATAGACGAAGCCCGTCTGCGCGATATCAGCCAGGACGTTGACTTCGAGGCCAAGTCGGTCAATGAAAAAGGCGAGGAAAAGGACAGCGACATGTTGTTTTTTGCATCGCTCGTGATCGGCATGATGATCTATATCACGCTGACGATCTATGGCCAGGTGATCATGGGAGCGGTGGTCGAGGAAAAGGAGACGCGGATAGCTGAGATCCTCTTTTCATCGGCGCGCCCGTTTCATCTGCTTGCCGGCAAATTGATCGGTGTCGGGTTGGCGGGGCTGACGCAGCTTGGAATATGGGTCGGGTCGCTGCTGGCGATAATCGCATTGCTGTCTACCCAGGCAGACCTCGCGCCGTTATTGGCCGGTTTCCCGCACATCACACCGCTGATGGTTTTGTATTTCTTTCTTTTTTTCATTGTCGGTTATTTTGTCTATGCATCGGTCTTTGCATTGATCGGCGCAAGCGTAACAACGGTGCAGGAAGGCGGCCAATTTGCGTTTCCGCCAATCATGATCATGCTCATCGGGTTCTATTTTGGCTTTGCCGTGATACGCGATCCTAATTCCAGCCTCTCGTTCTGGGTTTCGATCGCGCCGTTTTTTGCCCCGATGACAATGCCGATCCGCATTCTGGCCGAGACGCCGCCTTTTTGGCAGATCGCTCTGTCACTCGCCCTTAACGGCGTCGCGATTGCCGCCATCGTTTGGCTCGCCGCACGCGTTTACCGCGTTGGTATGTTGATGTACGGAAAACGTGCGACCATTCCAGAAATATGGAAGTGGGTGAGACAGGCGTGAAAAGGGGAAAACGGGAAAAGTGGAAAAGGGGAAAGGCCAACGTGGAAGAGAAAGGGGAAAAGGGAAGAGTAACAAACAAAGAAGTGAAAAGGGCTTCCTTACCGCAGTTCATCATGTTGGCGACAGCTCTTGCGTTTTTGATCGCGTGCGGAGCGCCTCCGGTTGAAAACAAGAAAGTGCCGACGCCGGCGCCGACACCGATCCCGCCCGAGGCTGAACGGATCCAAAAGCCGGTAAATATAAGTTTTTCGACCTATTCAAGAGAATGGGGCGTCGGGTGGCAGTGGGTAGATCCGGACGAAGCGATCGATCCGACACCGCACGACGTGAAAACCGGCATGCTCCGTGTGCGACTGACGGCGAGGAAGGATCTTACTCCCGAAAAGCAGAATGCTCCTCGATACGTTAAACCGATCGCCGGCGATTTTCAGATCGAGACGCGCGTAAGATTTAATCCTACAGAAAATTACGAGGGCGCGGGTGTCGTCATATACAACAACCCGAACAACTTTCTTCGCTTTGAACGCTCCTTCGGCGGACCGGGCGGGGGCGGCAGCGGCATACGACTCGATGCCAATAAAGCCGGTGTTTTTGTGTCCATCGCGGCCCCCGGCGAGACACAAACAAGCGCGAGCGCGGTCGATCTTAGGTTAGTCCGAACCGGACAAGTGTTTTCTGCATACTGGCGAGAAGACGAAAATGGCGAATGGCGCGCTGCCGGCGACTTTGACTCTGATTATCCGGACGCGATAATGGCAGGTGTTCTGGTTTGTAATACGGCGCGTGAGGCCGCGGCTGAATTCGAATATATCAAACTGCTGCCGGTGGCGAAGAAATGACGCCTCCTGGAAAGCGGAACTTTAAGTTTCCGCAATTCGTAATTGGCGATAACGGGCTAGATTGTTGTTTGGTTCATGGTGTGTAAAACTGGATCTTCCCGAGACGTATAATAGTGAGGTGAATATATGTTCCACATAATTGGTCAGCTTATTGGTGGATTAATAGTAGGTGTTATCGCTCGCCTCCTGCTTCCCGGCCGAGAGGCTCTGCCCGAAGGTGCGATCGGATGGCTGTTAACTGCGCTGCTCGGCATCGCAGGTGCATTTGTGGGCGGCCTTATAGCGCGGTCGCTTTGGGCGGGCGAGAATTATGCCGCCGGTTGGATAATGTCGATAATAGGGGCTGTGGTCCTGCTCCTGATCGTTCGGCTGATATTTGGCCGAGGCGGAGCGTCGACCTAACAAGTTGGACTGTGCAGAAAAGCACTTACGGACGAAGGCTGTCTCGCCCGGGAGTGCTTCTTTCAATTTATAGCCAAAGCGGGAGCTATCGGGCCGGTACCGAGACATTTACCTCGATATCTTTCTTCTGTTTTCCGAACAGTACACCTCCAAAATAGAGAGATCCCATGATGAGCCCGACAATTATTATTATGAATGTGATCGCCCAGATCGCATTACTTGCGGTGCCTTCGCCTTCTGCCACAATTTCCCCCTTTGAACGACTGATCCCGTGCTTAATGTAAATAAACAACGCTCAGTTGTTTGTATGCCAGACGACCGGGACCGGTGTGCAACGGTGCAGGTATTGCGGCGTCCTCAGGCTGGCGGAAGTTCCATTTTGACGAGGCCGTCAAACGTCACGTTGTAGCCGACCCCTTTTATAGGAATTGCCATCTCGTCTTCTGTTTTGCCTTCGGAATTCGCAAGAGCGACGCTTGCAAAATAGCACGACGCACCATGCTCTTTCGCATGGCGGACCAGCGATTCATAAATCTGTTGACTTTCCATCCGACCGCGGCCCGGGTACATCGCTGCACGAACGACAAAAAAAGCCGTTTCGCCATCTTTGTGCCCGACTATTTGCGGCTGCGTCGCACGATCGGCCGCGATATCGACGGATTCGATTACCCAT
>OCZT010000557.1_pt1 | contig 37280 bp, 33 predicted proteins | sample 1539031 | NCBI WGS metagenome assembly OCZT01 (sample SAMEA3539308, study PRJEB22396) | soil metagenome | biome: tundra; feature: field; material: soil | place: USA | collected 2010-05 | depth 0.15 m
AACCAAGTTACGAAGAACTGAAAGCCAGAGTCGCGGAACTGGAAAAGACTCAGGGGCGTAAGCGGGGCATTCTCGAATTTAAGGTCAGCGAAAAGGGCGGTATGAGCGTGTATGGCCTGGGACGGTTCCCGGTCACCCTCTATTACGAGCAATGGATCCGGCTGCTCGAACAGACCGATCAGATTCGCCAGTTTCTGGAGACCAACAAGGCTGGCATGAAATTGAAACACACAGAGTGATGGCTGTAGCTCGGTACAGCGGAATTGCAGAGCCTGCTCTGAGTGCAGCCGAAGGATCCGCGCCAAGCTCCTTGTTTGTCATCCCGACCGAGCGGAGGGACCTGCTTTTCAGACTTGTCGGCGGCCTGTGAAATTCTGTTCTACCCGCGACCATTAGCATGGCGCGTGTATAATTTTCGCAGAGCGCGCCCGTAGCTCAGCTGGATAGAGCGATTGCCTCCGGAGCAATAGGCCGGGAGTTCGAATCTCTCCGGGCGCGCCAGCGTTCTTCTTGTCCGCCAGTAAGTTGCGGCTGCTCTGATACCCTGCCAATTTCCTCAGTTTTCAGACTGTGCCCAATTTTGTGCCGACCCAATCGTGACATTGCATTTTGGACTGCACCCTCACGGGGGTGAACGTAGCGGCTGGAAATCGCAACCGAACTGTCCACGACAAATCGTTTTCGCTTTACGGAATGTCATCAACCCGCTACCGTTCCCTTCGGAGGCCGCCGATGACGATTGTCATGGGATTGCAAGGGAAAGATCATGTGGTTATGGCCGCTGACCGGCTGGGCCATACCCTCGATGGTAGCGGAATGTATGGGTTCGGATCCGGTAAGCTGCACATCATTTCTGCGGGGAGCCGAGAGTGGGTTGTTGGGGTTGCCGGAAGCCTAGACGCACTCACGGTAGTAAAGGCCGTGTCGAGAGAAGCGCTTGAGGGAGAGTGTGCAGTCAACGAACTCGAAACCTATGCCGACAAATTGGGGGAGGTTTGTAGGCATAGAGGATTCGAGGACGATATGTGGTTCCTAGTAGCTGGAATCGACAAGGCGGGTCCATTCATCTATCAGATATCGTTCCTTGAGCAGGAGCGTGACCGTGGGGAGGGCCGGAAGTGGATTGGACCGCTGAGTGTGGGACAAACCATGGGGTATTGTGCCATAGGGGCTGCGGCTCATGGCGCGCTATACTTTGCCAGCGAACACCACAAGCCCGAAATGTCGGAAAGTCAGCGTCTTCTGCTGGCGCACTTTTGCCTGACTGAGGCATGTAAGCACGACATGAGGGTCGGTGGCCCGGTCGATATGGCCGTTGTCGGCAACGGGCCCGCTAGATTCATTGCCGAGTCTGACGCGCCAGTTATAGTGGCTAGAAGTAAGTTCATCGCCACGCGTATCGGCGAATTGCTGCTGGCCCCATACGGAGAAACCGACTTGATAACTAAATGATGACTCTATTGTGGCTTAGAGATAATGGACCGCCGCAAGAGTCTGAAGTTTCGGGATAGATCACAGAGAACATGGTTGACCGCCGGCGTGTGACCTACTTCCTTGTGCAACAGAATTGACGCGTCTAAACTCGCCGGTTACTTGAATGGAGGCACTAAGCGATGAGTAGCAGGTTGGTGTTTTCCCGCACGCTCGTTGGGTGCTTGCTGCCGGTTTTAGTCTGTGTTGTTGGAACACGTGCCGCAAGTCAACAAAGGTTTGACAATAGCGTCGTCAAGCAAGCGACGACCTTCCAGTCGCAGCTGGAAACGTGGCGCAAAAGCCTCGACTATGTACCAATTGAGGGGTTGCAACTGAATTACAGGCAAGAGAAGCTGCTGGAGTCCGCCAAGGCGAGGGCATTGAAGGAGATAGTCATTCTGGAGAAACTGACCCAGTCGATTAAGCGTGAGGAAACGCTTCAGGATGATGTCATGTTGCTCAGGAGTGCTGAGTTCTTGCGCGAGGACTTAATGCGCCTCGCAGCACTGTTCGGCTCTGCCTACATTTCGTCCGGTTACAAGAATGACGTAGACCTCGTGATGACCGCGAAATGCTCAGACCAACTTGTATCCACGGCTGAGGAAGTGGACAGGGCAGCTGACTCCGTTCTCGATGCAGTTCTACTCCGATTAGCCGAAGTTAACGACGAGATCGTTCATTGTGAAGGCGCTCGGTCTGGACCGGATCGAAAACCGGCCGAGTAGGAGGGCGAACCGAGTGGCACTCCGCTGTTCCCAAAATTGTGCCCAATGGCTGTTTAGTTACCCTTGTATCTCGAAGGGCATCGGAGCGCAAACCCCGCATAACTACAGGTGAATCCCACCCCATGCAAGCCCCGCTAAATCGTTGACTTATCGTGCGGCGATTGCCTCCTGAGCAATAGGCCGGGAGTTCGAATCTCTCCGGGCGCGCCAGTAAGTCTCTGCCGCTCGGAAGCTCAGAAGTTTGTTCCGCTCCTGCATAGGCGCCAATCAGGAAGCCAGCGACGGTGCTGGATTTACTTGGTGCTCTATTTCGGAGGCCTTTCCCGAACGCCTGGACACTTCTAGATCGTAGAAGTTCTGCAAATTGAGCCAAAACTCAGCGTTTGTATGAAAGTACCGTGCCAGGCGCAGGGCGGTCTCGGCAGTAATCCGGCGTCGCTCATGTACAATTTCTCCCACGCGCGTCGCAGGTACGTGCAGCTCGAGTGCGAGCTTGTTGACCGTCAAGCCAAGCGGCTTCATGAAATCCTCGCGGAGGATTTCACCGGGATGCACAGGGGGCATAAGCGTTTCGCTCTTGTTCATATCTACCTTGCTCCTCGCTAGTGATAGTCGACAATTTCCACGTCATAGCAGTGGCCATCGCGCCAGATAAAGCAGATGCGCCATTGATCGTTGATTCGGATCGAGTGGCGGCCTTTCCGATCTCCTCGCAGCGCCTCCAATTGATTCCCCGGCGGCGAAGCCAACACCCGCAATTCTGTCGCGGCGTGGAGTTGGAGTAATTTTCGCAAGGCGACGCGTTCGATGACGCGGAAACGCTTGCTGCGACGGTAGTGGAAAAGCTCTTCCGTCTCTTGCGAGGCAAAGCTCTGGATCACACGCCAAGCATACTACGCAAAACGTTGTACGCCAAGCGTATCAGATGGCTGGAACCGCTGCGGAACTCAATCGGCCGGAAGAAAGAAGATTGTAGAATCTCGGAGAAAAGTTCGGAAATCGTCCCTTCAGGCGCGCCCGAGTTCTTGCGCCTCCAAGTATCCAGGATTGGGTCCCCCAGAACCTTCTTGGCTTGGACGTCGATCTACCTGCACGACCTCCTCCCTCATCTCGCTTACAATGAACCACTGCACGAGGAAGTAATCGTCAGACAACAGCGGGACTCCGGAACGGGTCTAATCCATTGCGCGATGCCCTGCGGCGCATCGTTTGAGGCGAACCATGCAGAACTGGAAGAAAGCAATCGTATTTGGCTCCATCGGCGTCGGCGCTGCGTTGGTCATCACTCGCCGCCGTCCTCTCGGCATGGCCTTCGCGGCGGCCGGTCTCGCGGTCCTGGCCTCAGAGTATCCCGAGAAATTCGAAGCGGTGTGGGAGAACGCTCCCGAGTACCTACAGAAGGGCATGCAGATTTTCTCCACGCTGCAAAAATTGGGAGAAGGGTTTGCCGAGGAAGCGGAGCGGCGCAGCGTCAGCGCCTGGCGTGATCTGCGCGCGCACAGCTCGTGAGGGTTGCCTCTGAATTCGGCTTTAGCCGCTGAGGTAACCAGAACCCTTGCCTCAGCGGCTGAAACTGGAGTTGCGAGGACGCCCTTAACGCGGGCCTGAAGGCCCGCTCTACCCGAGCTACAGCCACTCTGGAACTGCTCCAAACTTCACTCAATCCCCAATTGCTTGCGCGCCTCGGAACTGAGCCGTTCTGGCGTCCACTGCGGATACCATACGATGTTAACCGTGGCATTGCTCACGCCGGGCATTCGCAGCAGGCGCTGCTGGACCTGATCGCTGATCTCTTGATGAGACGGACAGCCTGGCGTAGTCAGGGTCATTTCGACTTCGATATCCTCGCCCTGCAGGTTGTTAACTTCCGTCGGTTTCAGCCGGACTTCATAAATCAACCCGAGGTCGACGATGTTAACCGGGATCTCGGGGTCGTAACACTCTTTGAGCGCTGAGATGACATCTTCCTGGGTCAGTGCCATGCAAACCTCTAGCTCTAGTCTAACGGGAATCGGCTGGGTCCGTCTTGAGGATCGCCGTCACACCTGTCGGGGTTAGAACACTACCCAGAATTAGGGGAGTGTCAGAGTTCCCTGGCCTTGGGCGCTTGGTCCCTGCCGCGTTCGACCGTGCCTGACGACTCCTCGAATCGTGGCCCCGGATGGATGGTCTCGATGCGGCGATGGTGCTCGGCATCGCTGGGTACGGTCCAGCCATTCTCCTGTTCGACCACCCGCACGATGGCAAGGCTCTTGGCAGGCAGCAGCAATCCGCCGGTCGTCACCGATACTTCGTTGCGCTCCCAGATACGGGCCAACATGGTGTCCTGCAATCGCGAGACCAGCCGCGGAGCATCGCTGGAGGCGATCACGACACCGCGGTCAGCTTGCCCGACAGGTGTCAACACTACGAAACGTGCGCTCAAAACCTGCTCATCGAAGTGTCCAAAAACAAACTGGAAAACCTCAGGATGCTCCGGGATTCCCCCATCGCCCGCGAGATACGTTGGCGCTTCCCATAGCGAGAGTGGTTGCAGTATGCATCCGGCGCCGGATGTGCAATATTGAGCAGAAAACTTAATCGGCTTGCGGAATAGACCTTAGACGCGGAATTTCTGCATCCAACCTTGCTTGTAAACGCTATGTCGAAGACCAGCAGAATTATCCAGATTGTCTTGCTCGTGGCAATCGTAGCCGCGGGCATCAACTTATATCTCTACCTGCGGGAGCGTCGCTCCAGCATGGCAGAACCAAAGAAGCAGCAAGCTGCTCTCGATCCCGACTACTACGTCACGCCAAAGAAGCTGCATCCGCAGGACCTGAAGGATGCGAAGGAATTGACGCGGCAGCCCGTTTGGATTCGAGAGGGTTATCGCTTTGCCTACTATCCTTATGCAGGGCACACGGATTTCCAGCATTCCGCCGGAACATTGGATCCGATCGAGAAGCTCGATATCAAAGACGTGGTTGTCGATCACGCGCCGCAATCCGACAGTGAGAAGCAGGTGATGGCGGTTTTTGAGAAGGAAGGCAAACGTTTCGCGTTCTCCATCGGGTTAGTCACGAACCGCGATTATAAGATTTATTCCGACGATATCCTCTTCATTCAAGATCCGCACGAACTGTACAAGCATTGGCCCGCTGACGTCTGGAAGCTGATCGACACCCACCAGGTGAAACCCGGAATGAATGAATTGCAGGCCTCGTTCGCAATTGGAATGGGGGCACCGCAGGGATTGGGGATGTCGAATCCTCGCGTTGTCGACTACCCGAATAATGGCCATCCGCTGCGGGTGACCTATACCGACGGCAAAGCCACGCAAATTCAGCCGGGGGCGTAGCGATCATATGCAAACTTGACCGTCCCTGCGTAGAATCTGATAGAAGTTTGTGCGCAGGAGGAAGTCGTGAAAGCTATCCGTGTCCACGAGTTTGGCGGTCCTGAAGTCATGAAGTTGGAAAGCGTCCCCGATCTTCAACCAGGTCCCGGACAGGTTGTGGTGCGCATCCATGCTGCTGGGGTGAACCCCGTGGAAAGCTACGTCCGCAGCGGAACCTACGCGCAGAAACCGGCCCTGCCTTACACACCGGGAAGTGACGCCGGTGGCGTCGTCATGGCTGTGGGATCAGGCATCAAGAAAGTGAAGGCCGGTGACCGCGTCTATACCACCCTCCCTAACAGTGGCACTTACGCCGAGCAGGTCCTGTGCGGCGAAGCCCAGGTGCATCGCCTGCCAGACAACGTGAGCTTCGAACAGGGCGCCGCCATGGGCGTTCCCTACGGCACGGCGTATCGCGGATTGTTTCAGCGTGCCGAGGCCAAGCCCGCGGAGACCGTGCTGGTTCACGGCGCCAGCGGCGGAGTCGGTAGTGCAGCCGTGCAACTGGCGCGCGCAGCCGGCATGACGGTCATCGGTACTGCGGGCAGTGAACCCGGCCTCGAATTGGTAAAGAAGGAAGGCGCGCACCACGTTCTCAACCACGCTTCCGACGGTTATCTCGACGAGTTGATCACGCTCACCGAAGGCCGTGGCGTGGACGTCATCGTGGAACTGCTGGCGAATAAGAATCTCGGCAAGGATCTCACGGTGCTCGCCAAAAAAGGCCGCGTGGCGGTGATTGGAAGCCGCGGCACAATCGAGATCAATCCGCGTGATGCCATGGGGCGCGAAGCGGACATCCGTGGCGTGACGCTCATGAACACTTCCGAGCAGGAATATAAGGCCATGCACGCCGCTCTGGTCGCGGGACTGGAGAATGGAACGCTGCGTCCCGTGGTCGGGCAGCGAATTCCGCTCGCCGAGGCTGCCCGCGCACATGTTGAGATCATGAAGCCGTCAGGCGCGCACGGAAAGATCGTGCTGGTCCCCTGACTGCTGGAGAACTTCGCGACGGAACTCACCGCAATGCAATAGGCACGGGGATTCCCTCAGAAGAAATTAGGATAGCTCGTGTCAACGCGGCTTCAGGGCGTTGCGTGTACCGGCGCCTGCACCTTGGCGAGGATTGCCTCCAGTACCGTACAGCGATTACGCAATCCGTCCCTGAATTCGTGGTGATCGGCTTTGGCGATCTCTCGCAAAAAATGGGTCTGATGTTCTTGCAGGAGATCCAGAAGCAGGTCTTCTTCTTCCGCGGTCAACCGGAGTTCCATCATGGCGACCTCCACGTAACCATGTCTCGATAAGTTAATTGTAGGCTTTCGAATCCAACTTGCAACAGCCTAGTTATGTCCTTCCGCTTGGGTAGAGCGGGCCTTCAGAGGGTGTGTGAGAACTCTGCCGTCCCCGAAGGGACTCGGATCTATTTCCGACGTTACCCAGCACTCCGCCTTCGGCTCCGTGCTGGGCTAAACTATACCGCGCCTACAGCGCTGGATTTTTCGCTGGCAAATTTCACTGGCAAAAACCAACTTTCGTTCTCACGCACGCTCTAAAAGGCTGCTCTACCCGTACAAGTCGGAGACGCCAATCCTGGAGCCGCTCTAGCCGGGGGTGTTAGTCCCGGTTCGTCTCGGATGTAGATGCCGCCGCGCTTGCACTGCGCCATTACAATCGAGGCATGCGCCGTTTGAATCTGACCTGCCGATGCTTCGCTGCGTTCATTCTGTGCTTCGCGCCATTGCCCGCTGTAGCAGGAGGGTCGGGTATTTCGACGTTGCAGACAGCGGTTGCGCGGGCAATGGCGGGCCGTCGCGGCGCCGCCGTAGTCGTCGATGTCCAATCGGGACACGCCCTCGCGGTTTACCATCTTGACGTAGCCGCCCGTCGCATGGTGCATCCCGGCTCCACCATCAAACCCTTCACGTTGCTGGCGCTGCTGCAAGCGGGAAAGCTCGACGCCCACACAGCGCTCATGTGCAAGCGCACGGTTTCGGTTGGCGGCCACAAACTCGACTGCACTCACCCTGCAACACCGGAGCCGCTGGTCCCGGCCAGCGCGCTGGCATACTCCTGCAACTCGTACTTCACGAACGTCGCAACGCGCCTGACGCCCGCACAGTTGCGCAACAGTTTTGTGCGGTCTGGCTTCAGCTCTCCTACCGGACTGTCGCCGGATGAAGTCGCCGGGAAGGTTGCGCTTAGCCATTCATCGGAAGAATTGCAATTGCAAGCGATTGGCGAATGGGGAATCAGCGTAACGCCGCTGGAGCTGCTGCATGGCTATCGCGACCTTGCTGCGCTGGCGGCCAGCGATCCGAACGGGAAGCTTTCCCCAATTTTTGAAGGTCTGCAACAATCCGTTACCTACGGCATGGGCCGCATGGCGCAGCCGGATGCGCCTATGAAAGTTGCGGGTAAGACCGGGACCGCGCTGGCTCACGAAGGTCCATGGACGCATGCCTGGTTTGCCGGTTATGCGCCCGCTGACAATCCCCATATCGTGCTGGTCGTGTTCCTGGAAAAAGGACACGGTGGCACGGATGCCGCCAACGTCGCACGCGAGATATTTACGGCGTTCGCGGCTGACCACGGTGCTGGAATCGCGGAAGCCGCGAAAGGAGCGCGAAAATGAAGCGCCTGTTGGCGGCTGTCGGCTTGCTGCTCCTGCTGTGTAGGGCGGGCGATGCCGAGTTGGGCGAGCGCGCCGCCGCCAACTCTTCTCATAGCGGATTTCCGCAGACTGTTCGAGTACGGCTCTGGTATCTGCATCCGCCGCGCGAGTTGCGGATTCGCGCCGATGCCGGTCGGGCACAGATGCGAACCTGCGCTGCTTGCAAAACGACCGCGATCACCGCCGCGGCCTTACGCGCCACGGGCTCGAAGATTGAGGTCGAAGGAAACAAGCCCGCCTTCTCCGAATTTCGCGTGAGTGGCGCGTACCAAATGAATGCCGCAGGTGACCCTCCATTGCGCGCCGATTTTCCGATTGAGATTCGCGCCAGTGAAGGTCACCTGCTCATCACCGCATTCATGCCGATGGAGGAATACATCACGGGCGTACTCGCTGGGGAAACAGGAAACTTCAAGTCCGATGAGGCGCTGAAGGCCATGGCGGTTGCAGCCCGTACCTACGCGATGCATTTTGGCAGCCGCCATGCCTTAGAAGGATTCGACTTCTGCGACACCACGCATTGCCAGGACTTGCGCATCGTCGGCATTGATGCCCATTTGCGCAGCATCGCCGACGCGACCGCGGGCGAAGTCCTCTGGTACGACGGTGAACCGGCGGCCACCTACTATCACGCCAACTGCGGAGGCACGACCGAGGACGGGCACTTCGTTCTCGGGAACAATGAGCCGCGCGCACCGTTTCTGGTCCAGCATTCCGATCAATACTGCGTGCGCAACGGCAGTACCCAGTGGCGCACGGAGGTGGCCAAGCGCGACTTGCAGCGCGCTCTCGCGGCTGATGGCGTCGTTGTTCCCGGCATCCTGCGTGCGGTGTCCGTTCTGCATCGCACGCCCAGTGGACGCGTGGAGTTCATTCGCGTCACGGGCAACGGCACCATCACCGTGCCGGCGCTGGCTTTCCGTTCTGCCATCGGCCGCCACATCGGATGGGACCGCATGAAGAGCAACTGGTACGACGTGAGCGACGCCGGCGACCGCCTTACTTTTCATGGCCGGGGCTCCGGGCACGGGGTCGGTCTGTGCCAGGTCGGCGCCGAGGTCATGGGCGAGGAAGGCCATTCCTACCGCGAGATCCTCAGCTTCTACTACCCGGGGACGCGTCTGGGCGTCAGCGCGCAGGGCATACCGTGGCAGCAACTCGCCAACGAAGATGTCGCGCTGCTGACCACTCGTCCCGATCATGACCGCTCGCTCTTGACCTTGGCGACCGGATTTATGCATGAGTCCGAAGAAAATACTGGACTGCTCTATCGCGCCACCCCCCGCTTGAAGATTTATCCGACGATTGCAGCTTTCCGCAACTCTACCGGCGAGCCGGGATGGGTAGCGGCTTCGACTCGCGGGCGCACTATCCAGATGCAACCCTCCGACGTGTTGCGCGAGGCGGGTACGCTGGAGAGCACCATTCGCCACGAACTGCTGCACATGCTGATCGATTCCTACGCGCTTCCGGGGACGCCGCTTTGGTTCCGTGAAGGGCTGGTGCTCTACCTCACAGCGCCGAACGCCTCCTCAAAACAAAGCGAAAACGTCGACGATTTAAAGAGCTTGGAGAAAGCGCTCCGGTCTCCGGCCAGTGAAGAAGAGTTGCGGCACGCATACGCTGGCGCCAGTGCGCGAGTAGCGCAACTTGCGCGACAGCACGGAAGAGAAGCATTGCTCGATTGGGTTCAGAATGGATTGCCCGCCAACCTGGCAGCGAATGGGGCTCAGCGCCCAGGAGGGCTGTGAGGCTGAGGAGACGTTCCGTAGTGCCGGACCTGGTTGACACGTGATCATAGACATGCCACGATGGTTTATGGACTGAACTAACTAATTAGTTCAACAAATGAGGGATTGCCAATTAACAACAAGGAACGCCGTAACATGCCAATGGTGATCTCCGCCTTGGCTGCTCGTACCCAGTTTGGCCAGATTATGCGCCGAGCTAGCCAGCAACAGGAACGATTTGTGGTCGACAAGCGGGGCGAGCCGCAAGTGGTGATTATGGGAGTCAAAGACTTCTTGAAGGCCGTTTCTCCGGAACCGAGCGTCATGGCAGCAATTCGGGCCGAAGCCAAACGCAATAAGAAGTCAACTCTGACCACGCGACAGATCGATCAAGAAATCGCGGCATTCCGTCGAGAAAGAAGACTCAGCAATGCCACGTCCAAGCGTCGTGCTTGATACCAACGTGGTTATTGTGACGCCACAAGTCAAACCAGAAACGTCCATGCATCTTTTGCAAGACTGGCAAGGCGCTCTTGTCGTTCGGTAACCTCTTTCTCTCCCCAGTCCGACACCTTGCTAACCTCATTGGTCAAACTGAAGGGCGAATTGGCGAGCGCCTTTTGCTTTGCTGCGAAACCGACGTTCCCGATCTTTGAATTTACCGAACCCGCAAGCAGCGCCTGATTGCCGAGCCTGTTGTAGAGCGCTTGAATGTCCTCCTGCGACAACTTCCAATCGCTCCCTGGTTTCTGTGGAAGGATGTGTTCGAGTGTCACATCTGTATCCGCGCTCGGCGTATATTATGGTTCAGCCTTCCCGTCCGCCACAATCTGTAGTCTACGTAAATAATATCTTGCTAATGAGGCTGTAGGAACCGTTACGGTGCGCACAGCAGCAATAAAACGGTCATCTGGGGGGATAAGCGATATGACTGACTGCTCTTTTGCCAGTTGTTCCACTGAGGTAATTGCACCATCACTTATAGCCTTAGCGTTCTTGCTATATACACCCTCAAGATTTCCACTGGGAACGCCTACAATCAGGCATCTGACCGACCAATTAACTGCGTTCTTAATTAGCCGCGCCAACTCCTTCTCGGCAAACTTACCGAATGCGGCCAAGAGAAGCGGCCTAATTTGACTGACACCGAGATAGCGCAAGGTGTCAAGGTCAGCGCGTATCTCTTGATGGTACGTGCTCCATGCATCATGGGATGGCGTCAAGATAGCAGCATAATCAGTGGCTCGGCTTTCCAGTGTAGCAGCCCAACTCAAAGCAGTTGATTCTGAATTAACCTCCTTCTTTACTTTGTCGAACAAGTCACTACTGCGGGTGTGCCCATGAGTGGCAATCCAGAAGTACCGAATGTAGTCCACTACATCGCCATCTTCTCTTCCAAGAGATTCAAGCACGGCCGTCATTGACTGCCATCTGTGGGTAACTTGGTCCGCTTGTGTTTCGGGTACTAAAGAATACAAATAGTTCTTTACAAGGTCGGCAGCCGAGAGCTTCAGGCCGCGATCATTCATCGTTTCAAAGATACGATATGCTGTAGCTTGATCTTGTACCTCTACCCAAATAACGCGAGCACCATGTTCCAAATAATCAATCCATGTGTGCAGTGTCGTCACCTGAACGTCGGCTGGCAGGTTCTTGGTAATAGCCTTTACGTGCTCGGCGGCCGCCTCGGCCGCCTCCTCAATCAACTCGTGAGATTCTTTCTTGGGATCAGGCACCACGGATTGTCTGTCGGGATGGTTCGGCTCTCGAAGAACCCGCGCAACGAAGAAGTCGCGGTCTGCGGAACTGAGGACAAAATGAGAAATCTCTTTCCCCTTCCGCTGTAGTGAAATCAGAAATTCCGATGTGATGACATTCGCTTCCTTCTCATCCTTTAGTGTAGAAAAGAAGAAATCACGAATTGCCGCTATCAGAATCAGCGTCGTGGCGATGCGCTGCTGACCATCGTAAACCTCGATATAGTCGGCTTTCTCGGGCGCAACGACAATAATGCTGCCGAGAAAGTATTCCTCGGCCTTCGCTGTTATTGCCCCATTCAAATCGGTAAACAGATCTTCCACGTGGGAACGCTTCCACGCATAGGAACGTTGATTTATGGGTACGCGCAGCCCTTGGCGGTTGCGCACGATAAGGCCTAACGTTTCTTCTCCAAAACGAATCTTTGGCATGACCTCGGTCTGGTCTCCAGTCGGCCAAGAGATCATACACTTCGCCCGTTTGATGAGGCGAGTATATTATTGCCATCTCTAGTCTAGTTTAAAGATGACTTTCAGACTTTTCTGTGCCTCTGTGGTGATTCTTTCCTCCAAAGAGGCCATCACTCCCAATCATGTACATCATTGGCCCTTTGGAAATGGCGGAGTTTGTACCTGGCTGCGAGTCAGGACACGGCCACAATCGACTCAGGATCCTCTTTCTCCACTCGCGTACCAATGACCAACAACAGCGCCACCCATGCCGACATTAGCAGAACGTAAGCCAAGAAGAATCGCAGCCCCATGCTCCACGCCTGTTTGCGCAGGTCGATGAGGTCGGGTATCCACCAGACCAGCCTGTACGGAACATACGCCCCGACCAGCATCAGCGCGCAGAACCATAACCAATACCCGGGCCGTCGCAAGACGCGCAGGGAGCGTGCTATGCGCTTCAATCTGAATCCGGCCGCCGCAACCGTGGTGGCGATAGGCAGCCACACGGCAGGCGCCAGCACCCACAGCAGGAACCACAGCAGCCAGTCGGCGGCATGGAAGACGTGCCTCGGGCTGCCGAAGCGCAGGAATGCCGGCGACTTCTGCCAGAACCACACCCCGAACTGCGGCGCATACTTGCGAAGGGAAATCAGCACCCACGCTATTGCCGCCAGCAAAATGCCCCACACTGCCAGCGCCACTATATGCCGCAAAGCGTGGCGGAAGGCGCGCCACACGGTTGCATTGTCGCGAAACTCTGCAACCCTGAAGAAGGCGAACGTCCCGGTGCGCAGCCACACTCCAAAAAATACCACCACTATCGCGATCACTCCGGAGCCGGCCACCTGCCAGCCATGCGCATCCGGCATCAGCAGCCAGAAATAAACCGCACCAAGCAACGCGGCATTGCCGACCAGGTTCAGCAGCCACAACTTCGCTACGCCACTATGTTTCGCGGTCATTTCACCGTCACCGTCAACGCATCGCTGGTCGAGAGATACTCGGGCTGATACATCGGTTCCACACTCGTCGGGCTCACGCGGAAGATTCCGGGGTTCACCACTTTCAGCAGGTACACGTATTCGTGCTGTCCTTGCGGAAAGTACATGTTGAAGAAGGTAGTGCGATCGTCGCGCAGCTCGCGATTGCTGTACCAGCGGCCCCACCAATCGGGACGCTCATCCAGTTCGTACAAGTCGTCCCGCGTGATCGACTCGGTCCCCGATGGAATCGGATCTTCGATCATCAGGTACCTCCAGTTGTTACCGCCGACGGTAAGGCGCACCGCCAGCGTATCGCCGACCTGCACCGGTCCCGCGAGTTTGTCGAGGTGATATACCACGCGACCGTCCTTCTGCCGCTGCGACAGCCGGTAATATTGACGCGCCACGCTCAGCTTGAAGCTGCCGCTGTTCACCACTTTCGACTCGTTCGAGTAATACTCTCCACGCACTGACCAGTACAGCCGCCCGTCGCCGGACTTAGCCAATCGAATCTGGTTCGTTCCCGGCGCCAGTTGCGACTCGTTCAGCACAACCGTCGTCGCGGGAGCCAGCGCATCCGCAGCGGTGAACTTCTTGGTCGCTACCGTCTTGCCATTTACCTGGACCTCGACGCTGTAGTTCGGCTGCAACTCTTTGGTGCGCTCCAGGTAATCGGTAAGTCCGTAGATCACCATTGCTGTCTGTTCAGTCGACTCCCAGTAGTAGCCTTGGTCACGATGGTTCACCAGGTAAACCGCAGCCTTTGACAGCAGCGGGCTTGACTCATCGGTGTGGCCTAAGAATTTCAGGGTATACGCCGTTGTCTCGGGGGCCGTGTCGCCGTAGAAATCCAGCAGATAGTTATTGTCGCTCGGCCACCAGGCTTGTGAGTCGTCCTGTTTCGCCTCAGCTTCAATTTGCTTGCTCAACTCGTTGGCTCGGCCATCGTTCATCTCCAGCATGGCCAACCCGAGCAGCGCCTGGCCGTAGGCCGTTAACGTCGAGCGCTGGTTCCACACCGAGTCGAGTACCGCCGCCTCACGAGTTCCGCTCAACACCAGAGCGTAGGCCATGTAGGCGCGCAGATCGGTCTTCACCTTTTCCGAACGATCGAACTGCGGGCGCAACCAGCCGAGTCCGCGATCAATCGCGTCCTGCTTGACGTCAAATCCCGCCGCCTTCGCCTGGCTTAGGCCGGCGAGCACGTACGCAGTCATGAATGCCTGGCTGTCGTCAGTCTGCCACCAGCCCCAGCCGCCGTCGGGATGTTGATAGTTGTAGAGCCGGTCGAGACCCGCCTGCACCTGCTTGTTCAGCTTTTGCGGATCGATGTTCGACTTCACTCCCAGCTTCTTCAGCGAGTTTGCCACCAGCACATCGGGCAGGAAGCTCGACATGGTTTGTTCGGTACAGCCGTAGGGATACGAGGTTAGGAAGTCAAGTGCGGCGAAGACCGTACCTGCAATGGAGGGCGTCACGCCGATCGTGAGTTTGCGAGTTCCCACCTCGGCGCCCGCAGGGAAGGTCAACGGCAGCAGCGTGTCGCTCTTGCCCGAGACCGCGACCGATCCCGACTTCGCCACCGCCAGCTTCACGCCGAAGGGGACGACCGGCAGCGTCAACTCCATCGCGTCGCTCTCGACGTCGGTAAGCGCTTTGCCCAGCACGCGCGCCGAATCCACATCGAGCACGCGCACCCGGTAATCCACTTTCATCAATCCTCGACTGGGGACGTTGACATCCTTCTGGCCGCCATCGAGCACCTGGAGGCCCTCAAGGTCCATCGAGACCTGCGCAACTTTGGCTGTGGGCAGATAGTTTTGCACGATGGTCGAGATCGTTATCTCATCCCCCCGGCGGAAGAAGCGCGGCACTACCAGACGCACCATCAGGTTCTTGCGCACGATGGCGTTCACCACCGTGCTGCCGACTTTGGTGTCTTGCGTGACACCTCGCGTGGTGGCGCGCCACGACGTTATGGCGTCGGGATAATCGAAGCGCACCGTGGCTTGTCCGTTGCTGCCGGTGCGCACATCTGCCATCCAGTACGCGGTGTCGGGAAATGCTTTGCGTATTTTGGGCTGCACCAGGCGCTCAGGCTTCAGTTGTGCCATGGCTTTCGACGAGCGCACGTTGGCCAACTGCATCGCACGTTTCCCCGCCTGCCCGCTGAAGTAATACGTCAGCGAGGTCTCAGTACTCACCCTCGAATAGACGCGGCCGTAGAAGGCGTTCACGATGCTGCCTACGGTTTCCGGTTTGATCGCGTAGATGGCCTCGTCCACCACGCCCAGGCTGAATTCCGCCGCCACCGGCTGGCCGCTGGCATCCGTCGCCTTGATGGTGTAGCTCGCCGCTTCGCCCGGTTGGTACTGCGGTTTGGAAGGCAGCAATTGCACATTCAGCTCGTGCTGGATGGGCGGCACGGAAAGACTCTTGGACCCCTGGTACAACTTGTTCCCACGAATAAAGATCGCTGCCACGTAGAAGTTCGGGGCGTACTCCGGCTTAATAGGAACATCCACCGTGATGCTGCCGCCGCTGCTCTTGATCACCTGACCGGAGTAGAGTCCGTTGCCTTCAACCGTCACCAGAACCGAAGTCGTTTCTTTGCCGGTGACGATCAGCACATGCGCGGTGTCGCCGGGCTGATAGGTCTTTTTGTCTGAGACGATCTGCACCCGCTCCTGCGCGGGACCGCTCCACCATGGACTCTCACCGGGAGCCCACAGGAATGCGGTGGTCTCAACCGTGCGATTCTCCGGAGTCGTCGCGGTCACGCGAACGCGAAACTCGCCAGCATCGGGGATGGTTAGCTTGATCTGTGCTTTGCCGTTCGCGTCGGTTTGGCCCTGCGTGGTGGTGACTGATTGCCCTGCGCCTTTGCGCCAATCCCAGCGATTCATTTCCACACGGAATGGCGTCTGTACCGGCTTCTTGTCATAGTCCTGCGCGGTGATGGTGACGGTCGCGGTGCTGCCCTTGGTGTAAACGTAAGAGTCCGGCTCGGCGGTTAAGAAAAAGCTGCCGTAGGTCGCAAGCGCAAAACCGTGTCCCGCAATTTCGCGGTTGCCGGCATCCGTCACACGTGCCTCGATCCGATAGGTCACGTCTTGCTTCTTGCTATCAACCTTCGTCGGAATCGTAATCTGCAACTTGCCTTCGGCGTCGAGCGTGCCGCTCTTCTCGCTCTCTTGTTCGCCGCCGTAAGTGTCATTGCCCTCCGGATTGTCAGCTTCGGGATTATCGCCCTCCTGAGATTCGCCGGCCTCGTCGTCACCTTCGCTGCGTCCCATCGGCCAGTAGGTCGAGGTGTGCACCACCCACGTCACCTTCGCATTCGCGACGGGTTCGCCAAAGTAATAGCGTGCGTCAATCGTCGCCTTGATCGGCTGCCCTTGCAGCACGCGCGGGGTCTGCGCCGCCACCTTCACCTGGTACTCCGGCTTCTTGTAGTCCTCCACCGAAAAGCTGGTGCCCTCGACGAAGCGCTCACCCATCTGCATCGAGAGGTAATAGAACCCGAGATTGGCTTCGACAGGGATGACGTAATTCCACTCCGCCGTGCCCATGTCGGAAAGCTTCACGGTCTGCTGCCAGATGGTCCGGTAGTCCTGAGGATCGCGCATCTCAAGGTTCAGTTCACGATTTTGCGGAATGATGTAACCGTTCACCGTCTGCGCACGAATGATGGATTTGAAATGTACCGTGTCGCCGGGCCGATATACCGGCCGGTCGGTGTAGGTGTAAGCGCGCAAGCTGCTGTCAGGGTCATCGCCCAGGTTCCATGCCCCGGGAGTGTTAATTGCGAACTGATCTGCGCTGGTCGCCAGGACCGCAACGCTTTCGGGCTTCGCCTCGGTCAGCGTCGTATCCAACAGGCCCTGCTGGTCGGTCGTTTTGGCGGCAACTTCTTTCTGGTCGACCCACACGCGCACCATGATTCCCGCGATCGGATCGCCACTGCGCCGGTTGACTACGAAGCTCATCAGCCGGCCCGGCGCACCTTTCGTAATCACCGCAATTTCGGTGACCACGATGATGGTGTAAGCGCGAAGCGTGCCATTGGTGGCCTCGACCAGGTACACGCCCTTGTCGCTTACCGGGACCGTGACGTTCTGGCTTTCCCATCGCTCGTGCGATGGCACCGTCCAGTTCCAAACCGAAACCACCTGCTGTTGATTGAGCACCGGCACTTGCGCGTAGCTTTCAACCTTGGTTCCCGATTTCTTCTCGCCGCCGCTCATCTCCCACAGCCGAATCTGGTGGCGCGATTCGGGCGAAAACTGTGCGCGAATGAAGTCGCGGACCCACGCCCACAGGCGGTGCTTCCAGGCGTGAAACTTTTCCAACCAGGTGCGCGCCTGCTTCGGCATGCTGGGCGCGCGACCGCCGAAGTTATGCAACTCCTGCATCTGGCTGAAGAACTTCACCGGATCGTTCACCCGATAGACCCGGAACTCCAGTGCGTTCACGTTGTGGGAATAGACCGAGACCTCCGGCTTTTCCCGAGGCAGGTAGGTGCGTTGGCTGGTCAGCGAAAACGAGGGCCCGGTGTCTGCATCCTCCTGGGCGAAAAGCGGCAGCACCAATGCGTAACACAGAAGAACTGCAACGATGGCGGATTTCAGGCGCATTAGTCCGCACCCCGCAAGATGTTCCAGCGATACACACCCAAAAAGCCTGGGTTAGCGGATATCGGCCGCCAGCGTGCGTCGGGATAATTCAAGAGCTGCGGCAGCGCGACTCGGCGAATTTCGCCCGGAGACCGGCCACTTGGACCGGTGTGATAGACGACGTACTGTTCGTAGCCAAGCTCGATCTGGCTTTGCCCGAGGAAGATCATCGCGTGGAACGGCATCCTCTGGCCATCCTGGCGAAAGAACAGCAGGTCGCCTGGTCGAGCGCGCAATAAGTCACGTCCGACAAAATGCGTGTTATGCCGCCAGAGCGTTTCCACATCCGCAAATTGCGCGAAGGCGCCGTCGCGAAGATCGCTGGCTTGAAAGCTTCCACCACGCACCCGGAAGAGCGTCGCCGCAAGCGGAGTGTAGGGATATTGATATTGCTGGATGTCGCTTGCCGAAGCCGGAACCGGCAACGCCATTTCGCGCGCCCACGCGGCGTCATGCGGGCGCAAGGCCTCGCGGTAGGCAAAGCGCAAGAGCGCAGCGCAATCGTCGATCTCAGCCGGCAGCGCCCGTCCGCGGAAATACTGCGATTCCGCCAGGAAGGCAAACCACCGGCGAAAGGTAATGCGGTCGGCAGGATCGTGCAAGCGCAGGAAGTCCGGAGTGCCGTCTCCGATCGTGTCACTGTCGTCGAGCGTCGTGCTTAACGTAATCTCCTGTGCCGCGAAGCCGGGAGCCGCGATCCGCACCTTGGTCTCGCCCGGCAACACACCGGCGCGCAATGACGCAGTTGTCGCACCGCCTTCAACTGTCACTGACTCCACGGCCGCGCGATGCGGATTGTCCACCGCGACCTGCAAGCCGCGCAGTTGGCGGCCATTGGATGGCGAGATTCTTAGTTCCGTGGAAGTGAAACCGTCGGCGGGAATTTCCCTTGGGGAGAGTTGCAACACAAAGGTTGCGGGCGCCAGCGCGCGTCGAACGGTGAAGGCACACACCACCGCCAACGTCGCGACCACAGCCAACACTGCCACCCAGCGAGGCACGCCGCGCATGAATCGTCACCCTCCGCGGGAGCAGGGATTATAACCCAGAGCGGACGGTTCCTTGAATTAGTGTGGCTGTAGGATTTTCATCACTGCTACTTTCGCTTAGGGCTTGGTGCGGACGTCGATCTCATACAACTCGGACGTGGGTATGTCGTCATCTGACGAAAGGTAAGTAACATTGACCTCCGCCTCGTAGAGGACAAGAATTTCCCCTAGGGTTTCTGGGCGCTGGGGGGCAGCAGATTGTTCAGCCGCAGATATATTGCGGCGGCGCTGTAATGGTCCGCCCAACCTGAAGCGAGACGAATGAGCGTTGCGGCTCGAGTGCTAGTGTGTCCTCCGGCGAGCGCCACCGGCTGCCCCAGAGTCGTATCGTCGGCCTTGGCGAGGACCTGTTCGCAATAGGCGAATGAATCTTTCACCGCCTTGGTCAGCACTTCTTTGGAATCGGTTTCGCTCAGCTTCAGTTCGTGCTCCGGTTCGCCGGCGATGAGCGCGCACAGGAGATTGTTAGCCTCGGCCACGTGCATGACTAAGTGCGCGAAGGTCATCTGCGGCGGCGTCGGACGGTAGCTGTACTTGTCGGCAGGCATTTCGGCGGCGGCGGCGATCAGGTTCTTCGACTGCCGCTCTTCCTGTTGCCGTATCGCGCTAACCACCGGGTTGCTTGCGACTGAAGTCGGGGTCTTTGACTGCGCGATCACGGCAGGCGCGACTGACAACAACAGAGCTGCAATAGCGTTTCGTAGCATGGTTTCCCCCAAGGAAAAATGTTGGGAAGAGCATACCGCATTTACGGGCTTGGCCTGGGGAAATGTTGCGCTGTGGATCGGTCAGTCGAGCGGGCGGTGCCGCATCAACCGCAATAACTCGAGCCCCGACTGCTCGGCATCCCCGAGTTTGAAGTCCTTTTGCAACCGAACGGTGGATGCCTTGGGCGCCAGGGATTTCAGCGAAGCTGCCACGCTGTCCGCGGGCAGCGAAGAGCTGTCGGGACCGAGGACGATGTAGTCAACTTTCGCGGCGCTCAAAAGAGTCTTGGCGTCATGCATCCTGCACGTGGATAACACCTCGTATCCATGATGCTGGAGCAGCGTCCTCACAAACGCACAAAGGTCAGGCGATTGGTCCACGAAGAGAACCAGCGGACCGGCATGGGCGCCACTGGTGGTGGAAACAGCCGGCTCCTTGAGAAACGAGACGATCGCTTCCTCTTCCGAATCGTAGATGCGAAAGATGGTATTGAGTTTGGTCAGTCGCAGGAGGTTATTGAAGAAGGGCGGAGGGGCAGCCAGACGCAGGTCGCCGCCGCGGTTTCGGGTATGCGAAAGGAACCGCACCAGCAAGCCCATGCCAGTGCTGTCCACGCGGGTTACCTCGCTGGCCTGGACTACGATCCGCATGGACTCGCGCAGGCCGCGGTTGATGCAGGCTTCGAGGATGGTTATTTCTTCGCCGGTCACAATTCGGCCGACGCCCCTGATCACAAATACTCTGCCGCAGTGGCGTGAATCCAGAGACAGTGACATGCGTATTCCCTTACCCGGAGTGGTCTTTCTTGCCTTGGTATCAAATTCGTACTTCGAGCACGAAGAAAGACTGCGACAAGACACTTTAGCACCGGCGTCAAAGCGTGGCTGGAGGAGAAGCCGTCCCATATAATGTCGAAGGCCCCAAAACGAAGTCCCCCGTCAACCCGCGATTAGCCCGCGGTCTTCCTTGTCGGTCTGTGTTCAGAAGTGAGCCGGATTTTGCGAGCCGGCGACGGAGAGCGGTCCCTCGCCGGCCGGCTACGCGCTAGCGCTTGGCGGTAAGAGACGTCCGAAGATCGATGGATGGGGCGCCATCGAGAGTGATGCCGGCGGTTGGCATCGCGTTCAAGTCAGCGGATGTCGGAGCCACAAGAGACCAAACCAGCAGCACCTTGTGGTGAAGGGTAGCGTAAATGACTTGGGACCAGCGCTGAGCCAACTCATCATTGGACCCCTGTGCAGCAACGGTTCCGTGGAACACCATAAACAGACGATCGGAAACCGAAACCAATTCATCCGATGCAATCTCGCCAAATTCGGAGAGCACTTCCAAGCTGGCAGAGATGTTGTCCACGGCATTCTTGTCGGTGAGGGAAGACGGAATTCGCATCACCAGGCAGGATGGGTCGAGTGCCCGCAAGATGATCATAGGTCTTGCCGCTTGATGCGGGGCGCCAGTGGGGCCATGTTGCGCGATTCGCAGCAGGGTCTGCGAGCAGGCGTGCAGGAATTCATGTTCGCGCAATGCGATTGCGTCGCGCGGCGGATCGTCGGTGGCTTCGGCCGGAAAAACGCTCCAAGCCTTGGGAATCTCGTACCGTAAGCCCAGGTCGGGATTGCGGTACACTCCACCGCTTACCGCACCGAGGGGTATATTCTCCAGGGCCGGCTTGGCTTTGATGGCTTCATCGGCGAGCGATGTAGGAACCGTGGGACCCATGTAGAGGTCGCCTTCCGGCTTTACCGGTTTGCCGTTGGCGGTTGTGAGCGTGCCGTCGTCCTGGGTGCAATAGAAGCGTGCCGCCGCCAGGGTCTGTTTGGCCTTTCGCAGAAAGTCCTGATCGTTGGAAGCTACCAGAATCCTGATGTTGTAGTTATTGATCCGCGTCGAATATAGTGCAGCGTAATTTTCGCCCTTATGACGCACCGAAAAATAGAAACGGCCGGTGGTGTGTAGCATGTAATCCGGAATGGGATAACGAAGGGTTCGGCCCTGCGGGCTCCCGGCAGTCGCCCAGTTGATGAATTCTTGCTGTTGCTGCTGCGGTGTCGGCGCCTCCATCCCAGGTCGTGGCTCGATCGCCGTGATGGTGATTGTTCCGGAATGCCTTGCATTCTCGAACCCAAGAGCCAGCAGAGCATGCTGTCTCGATGGCATGAGGGGCAACATGATGAGGTGGCCCTGCGCGGCAATGGGGAGATCGAAAGCAAAGCCGAAGTAGTCGCTAGTGTAAGTCGTGTTCGAAAGGTGGCCGTTTTCCGGCAGCAATTCCTCGCTGGCTGCATGAGGGCTTGGAGGCTTGGGTGGAGCGTCGGGATCGATTGCCGGCAGTGTGCATTGCGCCTGCATCGTGGCCGCGAAACAGAGCAGCAAGGCAATGCCGAACACGAACCGGTTGAGCTCGCGGTTTGTGCCAAGCGCTGCTGGGACAAGGATGGACATTGCCACGACCCTCCGTCCACGGAATACTCCGCGGGCAAGGGGAATTGCGTCATCATGGCAGCATTGAACCGCTTGTGCAAGTCAGAATCAGCGATTCTTCCCCGTCATCGGCAAGGTCTTGCGCGCCATACGGGAACGCGTCCGCAGCGCGCCTTGCCGGAACACGAGAAAAGCGTGGGACCACCGCTTGCTTCGCTTGTTCCCCACGCTTGTGACAGATGATTCCAGCCCGGCTCGCGACGCGATTACCGGGTGCAGCTTGGGCTGACCATCGTCAATTGTGCCACTTTTAGATCGAAGTACTTATTCCCGCCAGACTCCGACTTCTCGTTCGGCTCGGTCTTTGCTTCATCCGTTTTCGACCGCGGCATTTCGTGACCCGCAACGCTGACTACGTGGTTTACATGTTCCGACAGGTTTACGGCCTTGCTGCTGAGTTCCCAAGTCGTGCCATTTTGGTCGGTGATGTAGTATCCACCTGCCTCGCTGCCCTTTTTCAGGCAACCGGTAACATTGATCATGTGGTGAGTGCTCGCGGTTTTCTGGCCCATTCCGGACTGGTTATTCTGCATGGTGTCTTGCCCGTACATCATGAGCGGGCACAGGCAGAGAAACGCCACGGCAGCCAACCAGGAAGACAATTTTGCAAAGACTGACATAGTATGGTGCTCCTTCACTCCCATAGATGCGGAAGAGCCGCCGTCGGGTGTTCTTAATGCACATTTCCTTTTTGAAATGGTGGTACATGGGCGCATGATGGCGCGAACACCCGGACTAAGTTTATGATGCCCTCGCAAGCCGAGATTCGCCATGAAAACTCTGATCATCGCCGCTGTTCTCATTCTCATCTGCCTGCTGCTGTTTTTTCAGCCGGGCGACTACTTGATTGTGAATAACCTTGAAAAGTCAGACACCATCGTAATGCTTGCGGGGGACCAGGTTGACCCGCGGTATTGGCGTGGCCTGGAACTGCTGCGCGGTGGCTATGCACATCATCTTCTGGTAGATGTGGGCACAGGTGGGGTCTACGGCCAGTCCTACACGGACATGGCAGCGGGTTTCATAGCCCGGACGGCGGGAGAAAACGCCTCCCAAGTCAGCCTTTGTATTGTCAAAGGTGACTCGACCAAGGTGGAGGCCCCTCAAGTAGGAGAATGCTTGGCGAGGTTGCAACCCCTGCCGCATTCGGTCTTATTAGTGACCGACGACTACCATACCCGGCGCGCGCTCTCCATCTTTCGCCAACGTCTACCGCAAATTCACTGGACGGCAGCGGCGACTAGCAACGACTTTCTTTTTGGGCTACCCTGGTGGAAAAATCGCGAATGGGCCAAAACCTATCTCACCGAATGGGAGAAGTTGCTGTGGTGGGAGTTGTGGGACCGATGGCGGCCCTGACGGCATTCCGGCCAATTGCCGTCCGCCTGGTTCCAGCAAAATATGGCACAGCGAAGGGCCGAAGCATGGCGGACTCCGGCCCAGGTTTGGTGAAACTGCATTAGGCCCGGCGTCTGCGACGCGCCCAAAATCCGATCAGGCCGGTTCCCAACAGCAATAGCGTGCCGGGCTCGGGTGTGGCGTACAAGAATTCCTGACCGTAGTCGCCGGTCGGGGTCACGATCCGAACCCCGGCAAAGTTGATCTTCGACAGGTCAACCGTCTCTGCTTTGTTCAGCCAGTAGTCCACGCCCGCCTTGTAAGCAGAGCCGGGATCGGCGCTGGGATCGAAGATGTCCCAGATCGCCCAATTGATGTTGCCCCACTGCGAAGGATCGGTAACCCTGGTTTGCAGCAGCAGATATGCCGCTTCCTCATACTTGGTCAAGTTTCCAAAGCGCGTCAGACTCATGTCACCGCTGCTTAGCTGAGTGATGTTCGCCCGCCAGCTATCGCCCACGCTGACGTGATCGTAGAAATCGTCGCACATCATCGGCGTCCACGGACCCTGATTGATGGTGAGATAGTAGGGATAAGTGTAAACCCCGTTCTGATTTGCTCCGCCAAGCCCAACAAATTGGATGGAGACCGGAGAAGCTGACGCCGGTGCGATCGCCAGTAGCAAACCGACGATCAGAATGAAACTAAAAGCAACAATTTTATGTTGACGCATAATGTGTTTTCCCTTTTGGTCTTATTCCCGAAACGCACGGGGGAGGGTTTCGGGGGCTCGCCTTCTGTAAGGGCACGAGCAACGCCAATGCGAAGGTTTCGCTATCTCACACGATGCTTGCGAGATAGGCTGGGAGAGTTCACGTGCCAGTTTGGTCAAGTGCAAAAACTTGCAGAATAGTGGAAAGGGGCTGTAGGAGAGAGCGTGGAACAGTTTCCCGATTTAGAAACTAAGCAACTATTTTGCCCGAATGGGAATGGATAAGGCAACAACATCGGTCAAGAAAAGAAGTTTGCGACGAAAGGTTGAGGTAGTACACGTAGTGGGGGTTTGAACCTTCATTGCTCATGAGGATCTCACGCTTTGAAAGGGCACGGCTTCAGCCGTGCCGTAAATTGTCATTGGTGGCTTTAGCCACTGAGGGACTTCAGGCTAGAGACCCGCCGCGGCGGGCGGGTTTCCTCAGGGGCTGAAGCCCAACTCTCCACGCACACGTAACGGCACGGCTGAAGCCATGCCCTTTCAAAGCTACCGAAGCAGATGAATAATCCGGGTGAAGGCCCCCACTACCCAAGCTGCATCCACCGCGGAACTGCGTCAGTGCGCTCCTCCAGCGCGAGTCGTTACCGCCTGCGGCTTGTCTTGGGCGGCCTTACCGCCGTGCAACCAGGGATTCCAAACGCACCAGCCGCTGCTCAAATTCTTCATTCTGTTGTTGCAGATTTTCGATCTGTTTCTGCTGGGTCTTGATCACGTCCTGTTGCGCGGCAACTACCGTGTGCTGCTTCTGGACTTCGTTCAGCAGCATGGGCGCGAGGTACTGATACCTCACCGTGTAGGGTTGGCCGTCGTTATCGTAGGCCACAAGCTCGGGGTAGACCTTGGCTACTTCCTCCGCGATCAGTCCATATTGCGGGGTGCGCTCACCCTTGTCGTACTCCGGCTTGTAGAGGAAGGTCACCGGACGCAGCTTCAACAGGGCGCTGGTGCTGTCGCCCATATCGCGTACTTGCTCCTTGAAGCGCAGCGAGGAGGTCAGCGTTCCAAGTTTGCCGTCGGAGTTGACATACACCGGAATGCCCGATGCCGAGGTCGAACCATAGATGCCCGCAACGTAGGCTGCGTTCTGCTGGCCGTCGCCGGTGCCCTGTGTGCCGATGCGGATGGTGTTGGATTCGGTGCCAGAAGTTGGGCCGGGGTTTACAATATAGATATCGTTGCTGCCCGTTGTGTTGTTGCTGGCAGCAAAAGAGCCGAGGAAGGTGGTGTTGCTGCCGGTGGTGTTGCTGACGCCAGTCTGCGTGCCAAGGAAGGCGTTCTGCCCGCCGGTGGTATTGTTGATGCCAGCGAAAGCGCCGTAGAATGCGTTGTACCAACCCCCGGTGTTGCTTTCGCCGGCCCTAATGCCCGAGAAGGTATTCACACCGCCGTTGGTGGTATTGAGGCCAGCCCTCCAGCCGGTGAAGGTGTTAGCCGAGCCAATGTCGTTGCTGTAGCCGGCCCGATAGCCTGAGAAAGTATTCCACATCCCGAGACCATCTCCGTTACCGATGTTACTGTAGCCGGCCTGATAGCCGTTGAAGGTGTTTTCCTGGCCAAGGGTGTTGCTGGCGCCTGCTCCCACGCCGAGAAATACGTTGCTGCTGTCAGCGGAACTGCCGATGCTCAGGACGGTGCTCCCGCCGATCTTATAGTTCGTCGTGCTGTTAAAGGCACTCGCCGTTCCCGTGCCGGCGATATTGAAATTGGCGTTCAGCTGTTGGGAGGTTCCATTCAGAATGTAGTTACCGCCACCCCCGCCGCCCGTGCCGGTCAAATTCGAACCGTCTCCGTAAAAGACGTTGGCAGGGCTCGACAGCGTCACCGCGTTGCTGTAGCTTCCGCTGAATTGTGAGTTGCCGAGCAGTCCGCCTATTTGCGAGAACTGTATGCCGCTCAGGCCCGATCCATTTCCGGTGAACCTGCCCGCCGAGGTCACATTGCCGCTGCCGTCCACGGAGAACTTCTCTACGCGGTTGTTCTGCCCGCTGATGATCTTGCCGCCCGCCGCATTGTTAAACACGCCTGCGGTACCCGCTGGGCTGGCGACGTAGGCGCTCACCCCCGTCGTGTTACCCGAGGTTGCAATGTTGAGCCCTCGCACCCCTGTTCCCGACGTGCTGAGCGAGCCTCCCTTCACCCCGAAGTTTGTTCCCGTCGTCGCGTTCGCATTGCCCAAGACTCCTATTCCGTCTGTACTGACGGTGAACCCCTTGATGCCGAAAACGTAACCGGTGGGCGCGGTGGCTACAGCCACTAAGGCGTCCGTACTGGCCGAGGCAATCACTCCCGCTCCCGTGCCCGTTTGCGTCACCCGCACAATCCGGTCGGTGGTCGAGCCGCTGAAGTTCGTCGGCCCTTGGCTGGGGGCGCCGGTCGTCACTGCCGCATCGTTTGCTGGCGAATTGTCGGCGGAAGACGGGGTGGTGGTTTGGCTTGGGCTGCTAGCACTCGTCGCACTGCCGGTTGAGTTCAAATCCTTCGCCAACACGAAGTCGGAAATACTCTTGCCCGCCAGCGTTTCGGCTTCATGCGCTTTGAAGGCATAGGGCACGCTGACTAGCAGCACACGCGGTTGCTCGGGTTGCCCTTGCACCTGCCCCCCTAGCCAGCGCTGCTCCTCTTGCGAGAAGAGGTCGCCCGGCAAGCCTGTGGCTGTGGTGCTTGCCCAGCACCACGCTGTACTGGCCGCTGGCGTCGGGTGTGACGTTCTGCGTCTCCATCCAGACCGCTGCACCGCCGTCCTGCTGCTTGTAGATGGCGAAGGTCACGCGCCCGTCGTCGCTGCGATCGACGCGCCGACTGGCGCGCCGACCGGCGGTCCGGCGGCGTCCTTCAGCGTCCCGCTGTAACGAATGAGATTGGGAACGGCTGTGGTTGATGCTTGTTGGGCTGAGCTAATGGACACTAACAACAAAGGTGGACAGGAGAAGAGAAATACTTGTGAAGCGGAACATGAGGCGTTCCTTTCGTGCAAACGACGAAGACGTGCCGAAGTTGGGGGAGCGCTGAGCAATGGTATCTTGCGTTTCACGCTCAGCTTGTGACGGTGAACACTGGGACGTGTGATGTTTCCCAATCGGTGGTGTCGAGCTAGGTCCGGTCCGTACTCGCGGGAGCGCGCACCTCATCCAAAGTGCGAAAGCCGTCCGACTCCTGCGGCGACAGGTACCGGTGTTTCTTCGTGGTCTGCACAGCTACGCCATACGTGTCCTGCCCCGCCGTCCGGGGCTCGACCCGCACCACGCTTCCGTAGAAGCGGACTCGCCACGGAGCGGGAGCGTGCGTCAGCTCGGGAGGAAAGGTCAGCACGTACTCGACGGACTCGTCTGGAGGCAGTTCTACGTTGCTCGCGAAGTGCGCGCCGACGGTACTGACGTTGTCGGTCTCGCTTAGAATCCACCGGCCGGAGGCACGCGGGGTGCGCAGGAAGATCGAACACTGCATCGCGAAACGAGGCTTTCGCCTTCGCTCGCCGCTGTAGGGAAGGGTTGGCTTGAGGGAATCGCCCCTATGAGGCGGTATAGCCGGCATGTTTTCTGGTATTGCAACCAAAGTACCACACAGCCGAATGCGGTTCGGGTGGCCAGATGTGGGTAACATGGTTGAAACGAGCGGCTTACAAGGGTAGTTCCCAGCAGAGGTCGTCTCCTTTTAACCGGAGGCGACGCGCAACAGGTGCACACTGTTGCGCATTAACAGAAGGGAATTCTCTTATCCGGCTTGCCGGGGACGGATATCGTATTGGCGAATCTTGTAGAGTAGCGCCTTGTAACTGATGTTCAACTGGGTGGCCGCCCGCTTGCGGTTCCACGCGGTTTCTTCCAGCACTTGGGCGATGACTTCCATCTCGGCGCCGTTCTTCAGATTGCGAATCATTTCTTTGAGATCGGGCGGTGGTGGCGGCTGCCGCTTTTCTTCCATGCGCACCACAATTCCGGTTTGCGGATCGCGCGAAGTGCCCTGCTGTAACTCGGCGATCGCCGCCGACTCATCTCCCAGCACCAGGTAGCGCTTGACAAAATTTTCCAGCTCGCGGATGTTGCCGGGCCAGGGATAGTTCTCGCAAGCCTCCACCAGCCGCGGGGAAATGTTCAGGGGTGCGCAGGCGTAGCGGTCCGCGAGGTGAATCATGAAGTGGCGCAGGATCATCGGGATTTCTTCGCGCCGCTCGCGCAACGAAGGCATGCGCAGAACGAAGCTGTTCAAGCGGTAATAAAGATCTTCGCGGAACGCTTTTTGCGCGATCGCCTGTGGCATGTTGATGTTGGTAGCCGCCAGCACCCGGACATCCACCTGTACGGTATTACGTCCACCCAATCGGGAAAACTGGCCATCCTGTAAAACCTGGAGCAGCTTGGCCTGCAGGGCCGAGGACATCTCTCCGATTTCGTCGAGCAGCAGCGTGCCCTTGTTGCAGAGCTCAAATTTGCCGGGCTTGGACTTAACCGCGCCGGTAAAGGCCCCCGGCTCATAACCGAATAATTCGCTCTCCAGCAGTTCGCTGGGCATGGCGGCGCAGTTCACCTTCAAAAAGGTGCGGTGCGAACGATCGGAATACTTGTGAATCAGGTGGGCCAATACCTCTTTGCCGGTACCGCTTTCGCCGAGCAGCAAAACGGGGAAATCGAAGCGCGCCACCTGCATGGCTTGGGCGCGAAGCTGGCGCATTTGTGGGGTAGCCGAGAAAAAGAAGACGCCTTCGCTCACTTCAATGGCTTCGCCCGCGCCCGGGCCACCCGGTTCCATATTCTCCAGGCAGAAGCGCAGGACCTCGCTCATCTCTTCCTTCTGCACCGGTTTGGAAAGATAATCCTGGGCGCCGAGCCGCATGGCCTGCGCCACCTTGCGGGTATCGCGAACGCAGGACAGCATGACTACCTTGGTCGAAGGACGGACTTCGCGGATGCGCTGCAAAGTCTCCAGTCCATCCCCGCCGGGCATGACCATATCGAGCAGCACCAGGTCGGGACTGACCCGTTGCACCTTTTCAACAGCTTCGGCCCCGTTGCACGCCGTCGTGACCCGATAGGAGTCCAGCTCCAGCACGGTCTGGAGATACCGCAGCATGCTCGGCTCGTCGTCCACCACAAGGATGTGGCCTGCGCTCATCGATCCTCCGCAACACGTTTGGGTGAGGGATTCAGCAAAAGCAGAAAGGAAAACTTACTGCCGTTACCGGGCTCGCTCTCGACCCATATTTTTCCGCCTGCCACCTGCACCAGACGGCGCGCGATGGACAGACCCAGCCCATACCCTTCCGTCCGCACTCCCTCGCGCGTCAGGCGGAAGTACTCATCGAAGACTTCCTGCTGGAATTCCGGCGCGATGCCCGGTCCGGTGTCCGAGACCGAGATGCGACAGCAATTCGGTGCATGGACCTTTTGTCGGCGACGCTCCACCTCAGGCTGGCGCTGAATCGTCCGCCGCTCCCAGAAATAAGGCTCGAGGTGCAACCATACCGTGCCCGACGAAGGCGTGTACTTCATGGCATTGTCCAGAAGGTTCGAAACCACGTGCTGCACTTTGTAGTAGTCGAAGGGGAAGGGCTGCAGCCGGTCGTTGGGCAAGAAATAGAATGCAATGGCTTTGTCCTGGAAACGCTGCGCCCAAACTTCGGCGATCTCGCGGATACAGGCATTGATGTCACCCACCTCGTACTGCATTTCAAAGCGATCAACTTTGAGCGAGGTGTAGGTGAGCAGGTTCTGGATGAAATTAGAAAGCCGCACACCGTTGGCCTGCATGTCGGTGAGTACTTCAACCTGGCGAGGATTCAGCGGTCCGAGCTTCTGCGCCAGCAGCAGTTGCAGATATCCCCCCATGATGGCGAGTGGTGTTTTCAGCTCGTGGGCGGCGGTGGCCAACGCATCGCGGCAACAGCTGCAATGTTGTTCCTCGCTGACCAGCTCGAGCATGTGCTTCACTGGCGACATTTTCGCCGATTGCATGGGAACGGCATCCTTCCTTTCCCTCGACAGCGGCAATGCTTCCCCCGTTTTCTCCATCAGGTTCCCCGAACTTTGTTCCACAGGCATACTCTCGACAAAAATGGCCACAGAGTTTAACGCAGTCCAGTCCTCGGGGAATAGAGCAGAAGCACTCTACAAGGGGGAGAACTGATCTTACCGCAACCGGCTGACTTGTCAACAAAATTTCGCGTTAATTTTCGCCTAAAAGCGCAAGATAGTTGCCTTTTTGGGAACGACTTTGCAGTCCAGCGAGGCATTCTTCTTCTCCCAAACCGCAAGAGTTTGCGATGTTCACGATTTTGCCATCCCAAGCCGTTTTCTCGTATGTGTAACAAATAATGCGAGTTGCCTCGATTTTCGGTTTGGCTATTGAGGTGCGTGATTAGTTTTTAACATTAGGAGGTGGCAGTGCGTCGAACCGCATCCGTCGCCGAGCGCCGCGGCTGGGAGCGACTGCCTATCTCGATTCCTTTTTTTGTTCGCGGAAGCAAGGCCGACGGCGAAGACTTCCTGGAGTTTGCCACAGCGTTGAACTTGTCTGCAGGCGGCTTGCTGCTGGCGACCCGCCGTTACCTTGAGCCCGGTACCCACATCTCGCTGGAAATTCCCGTCGCTCTGCTCAACAAGGCCCAGCTTCCACGATCCGTGTCCCTGCTGCACGCTACCGTGCTGCGCTGCACCCCCGACCGCCAATACTTCCTGCTCGGCATGCAATTCGAGGAGCCTCTTCTGAACCAGCAGCCTGGCTTGGAGGCGGGCAAGTCCCGCTCCGCAGGGAAAGAGAGTTCCTCCAAGTGAAAATGTTTTCACACTCGCAAGCGCAAAATGCTTCTCTTTGAGCTCGTTCCGAATTATTTTTGACACATCCTTTGCATATATAAGCTATAGTAAATAAATCATATAAAAACCAAAGTGCGCATTTTATTGCGATGTGCACGAACTTGGCGTAAGAAATGCAATTCATTGGTACGCCGATATCTCTGTAGTGACGCGAGGACACGAGATGCCATTAGTGGCGGGCTCGAACAGCGAAAGCGCGATCACGGTCCAACAGCTTCCGCCGGAACCGGTCATCTTTGGCCAGACACCCGCGATGCGCGATGTCAGGCAGAAGCTCGAGCGAGTCGCTGGGGCGAATCTCTCCGTACTCATCTCGGGCGAAAGCGGTACCGGAAAAGACATCATTGCCAGGCTGTTACACCTCTACTCGCCGTGGGCGAATGGTCCCTTTGTGAAGGTGAACTGTCCGGCGATCCCGGGAACCCTGCTGGAAAGCGAACTGTTCGGTTACGAAAAAGGCGCATTCACCGGGGCCTACAATCCCAAGCCTGGCCGGGTCGAAATGGCGCACCGGGGCACTCTCTTTCTGGACGAGATTGCAGAACTGGACGCGGCGTTGCAGGCCAAGCTTCTGCAGCTTTTGCAGGATGGCCAATTCAGCCGGATTGGTGCGCAGGAGGACAAGAAGGTCGAGGTGCGGGTGGTGTGCGCTACTAACCGCGAATTGCACGAGGAGATCGAGCACGGGAACTTCCGGCCCGACCTGTTTTACCGCATTGCCACCATGACCATTCATTTGCCGCCGCTGCGCGAGCGCGCAGTGGACCTGCCGGTCATCAGCGATTACCTGCTGCAGTACTACAACGAGAAGCTCAATGGCCGGGTGATGATGGTGCGCCCTGCGCTAATGGCCAAGATGCAGCGTTACTCGTGGCCAGGCAACATCCGTCAGCTCGAGAACCTGATCAAGCGCTACGTGGTCATGGGCACGGAAGATGTTATCTTGAGCGAGTTGCTCCAGCCCAATGAGCGCGATGCGGTTACCAGTCTGATGCTGGATGGACCGGTTTCACTCAAGAAATTGACCCGGCAGACAGTCCGCAAATTGGAAGCGCGTATTATTCTTAATGCACTTCATGCTAATAACTGGAACCGAAAGAAGGCGGCGCGCTCGCTCGATATCAGCTATCGCGCCTTGCTCTATAAGCTCAAGGAAGTAGGGATCCCGCAGCGGCGCTCCAGTTCCGCGAGCAAACCCGAAGAGGATGATAAGGCCGAGTAACCCGGACCGAGGTGGAGTCATGCATTCGCAAAGACAGGCATTTGGAAGTCGCGCAATCTTAACCATGGTCTTGCTGGTTCTGCTTGGCGCCTGGGCGCACCCAGCGCAAGGGCAGAACGCAAGCAGTTCCTCCAGCCCAAGTGAACCAGTGATCCCCGCCAACTCAGCGGAGACTCCGAAGGACGTGGCCAACGCCCCGCAACCTACGGCCGCTGGCACGCTTCCCCCACGGGTTGCACAAGTCCGGCCGGACACCTACATTATCGGCTCCGATGACATGTTGTCGATCAATGTGTGGAAGGAACCCGAGATGTCGAAGGCGGTTCCGGTTCGCCCTGACGGAATGATCTCGCTACCATTGCTGGGGGAGATCAAGGCTCGGGGACTGACACCAGTACAATTGGAAGACCAGATCAGCGATTTGCTGAGGAAGATCATGTCGGACCCGCAGGTGACGGTGATTGTCACCCAAGTAAATAGCTTGAGCTATAACATTGTGGGTCAGGTTGCGAGGCCGGGATACTTTTCGCTCACTCGCCCTATGACCGTGCTGGATGCCATAGCGCTCTGCGGCGGCTTTAGGGATTTCGCGAAGCAGAAGAAGATATACGTGCTTCGTAAGGGCCCGGACGGGAACGAGCACCGGCTCAAGTTCAACTACAAAGAGGTAATTAAGGGCAAGAATATGGCTCAGAACATTGAGCTTCGTCCGCACGACACCTTGGTCGTCCCATGAGAACGGAAAGCGCAAGAAAAAAGAGGAGGAGGCTATGAAACGTCAACTCGGCCTATCCCTGGTTGTTTTGGCAATGCTAGTGGTGCCGCCGGCCTGGTCGCAGACCGGTAACGATCAATCGCAGACCGGTTCTACGGACCAATCGCAGAACGGTTCTACGGATCAGTCGCAGACCGGTTCTACGAACCAATCGCAGAACGGTTCGACGGACCAGTCGCAGAACGGTTCTACGGACCAGTCGCAGCAGTCATCCACTGGTCCCCAAGTGGCTTACACACATCCTGAACAGCTGCCCCCATTGACATTGCTTAACGAAGTCACAGCCAACACTGGTATTAAGCTCAACATGACGACCCGAGGGTTAGCGAATCACAACTCGTATGGCGGCTCGTCGGGTAGCTACTGGCAGACGCTGGGCATGATTGGAGGCGGCGTCCAGATAACGCAGATTCGTCCCACCTTGATGTGGGACCTCCAGGCCGACGGGGGGGGGTCGCTAACGGCCCTGTCGTTGCGGGGTTCTTCGAATTACTTATCAGTGAATCAGAGGGCGGGCGCCAATATCGAATGGCAGTTTAGCCGGCGCTGGCAGTTGGCGGTGCATGATCGCTACCTTTACACGAACGACCCGTTCGAGCCGTACTTGACCATTGAGGGTACGCCCACTTTCAACAATCCCAATCCCGTTATCTACATACCTCAGGCCGTAACCCAGCAGAACGTGGGTTCGGTTGACCTGACCTACACGATGACCGAGCATGATAGCTTTGATCTTACGGGGGGTGAAAGCTTTCAACGCTTTTACAACACTACCCAGTCAGCCCAAGACTCGTACACGTACTCGGGAGGAGCCAACTATCAACATCAGTTCTCGGCGAGGCTCGCAGCCGGTGGCGGATACAGCTTCACCGCTCTGGATTTCGGACATGGTCTATCGCGCTCCGGAATTCAGACGATAATCGGGTTCGTCAGCTATCAGTTGAGTCCGAACATGTACGTAAGCGGATGGGCCGGTCCTGAGTACACGGCGAGCAAGGACATTGTTCCAACGTTCTGTTTTCCGGGTTTTGGCTGTTTCGGTTATCACGCAACGTACCAGGCCCTGTGGAACGTAGCAGAAGGAGCGACTTTTGGCTGGTCGGGGACGCGAAACGCATTGCGTGTTGGATTCAGGCATCAAGTTTCCAATGGAGGCGGTCTCCTGGGCGCGGTACGGCTGTACCAGGTTACCGCCAGCTACCGGCGGCCACTGACCCAGCGCTGGAATTTCATTGCCGGCTTTTCGTATAACGACAGCCTGTCAGTATTGCAGTCCGGCCAGTCCGGCCCCAACACATTTCTTAGAGCGCTGCAAGGCACAGCGAGTTTCAGCCGAAATATTTCCCAGGCTTGGAATACAACTGTGTATTACGCGGCAATCCACTCGAATCAGAGATACGCTTTGCCCCAGCCATCAACTCTGGGCGCCAATGGCGTCGGAATTACGCTCCGGTACTCCTGGGGCCACTCACTTGGAAGGTGATTCATGATGGAAGAACTTGACGATCAGAAGTCAATGCAGGGTGTCGATGAATACTGGGCGATGGTGGTCCGCCGCAAGTGGTGGATTCTGGGACCGCTCTTCTTCGGATGGCTCCTTGTCTTTGCGTCAGCTTGGGTTATTCCCGCGAAGTACGCCTCGGAAAGCGTGGTGCTGGTTGAGCCACCGAAGGTTCCGAAGGGTCTGGTGACGCCAAACGTTGAAGTCGACTTAGCTGATCGGGTGCAAAGTATGAGCACGCAGATTCTGAGCCGCACGCGCCTGCTTAACCTCATCGAGAAATTTCACCTCTACCCCAGCTATGCCAACTCGCCTGATGACCAGGTAGAAAAGATGCGCGACGACGTTAAGTTCGAGTTGGTTCAAGCTCCTAGCACTAAGCCAAACCAGGAACTGATCGCGTTCAAGCTGGCATATAAGGCCCCAGACCCCGTGATTGCCCAGAAGGTGAACGCAGCCTTGACCTCGTTCTTCGTTGACGAGAACGTGCGGGCCAGCCAGGAGCAGTCGGAAGCGACCACGCGTTTCCTGGATTCTCAAGCGAAGGCATTCGGGCAGACGCTCGCCGACGAGGAGGCCAGGTTGCGCGCCTACGAGGCCCAGCACGATGGGTCATTGCCTCAGCAATTGCAAAGCAACATTCAGATTCTCAATGGTATTCAATCGCAGTTACAGGCCGCCCAAGCCAGCCATGAGCGAGCTTTGCAGCAGCAGACCTATCTGAGCTCGCTGCAGAAGCAATACGAAACGATGGGCGGTGCGGTGGACGCTCCCGCCAGCGTCGACAACCAACTGGAAAGCGCCCGCGCCCAATTGGCGGACATGCAGGCCAGATACACGGACGACCATCCCGATATCAAGAAGCTTAAGGAAACCATCGCCGGTCTCGAGAAACTGAAGACGAATATGGGCGCGGAGGCCAAGGAGAAACTCGAGACCAATACCGCTAGTGCGGCACAAGTGCAGGCCATGGCGCCGTTGGTGCAGCTGCAGAGCCAAATCAAGGTCAACAAGATGGAGTTGCAGACTTCCGAAGAGCAAATGCGGCGTCTCGAACAGACTGGTCAGATGTACCAGGCCCGCCTGAATGCGACCCCGGCAGTGGAAGCTGAGATGAGTGACATGATGCGCGATTTCGGCAATTTGAAAAAGCAATATGTCGACCTGCTTGCCAAGAAACAGGAGTCCTCGCTGGCCACCAATCTTGAAAGGCAGCAACAGGGCGCACAGTTCCGCGTCATCGATCCGCCCAGTCTTCCGGACAAGGCTACTTTCCCCGATCGGTTCAGGTTTTCGCTCGCTGCCATCGCCGTCGGCTTCGCACTGGCTGTGCTTTTCGGATTTGGCTCGGAGGTCCTCGACGATCATATCCGCAACGAACAGGCTCTCAACGAGGCTGTCAGTTTGCCCGTACTGGTTGAGATTCCACCTCTGCCGACGCCGGGGGAAATTCGCGCTGCTCGCTGGAAGCCGTGGCTTGCAGTGGCGGCCACCGTGGCCGTGGTCATCCTGCTTCCGTCGGCGGTTGCTTACGCCTATTTTTGGGGATAGTGCATGTATAAACAATTCTTCGGGTTGACGCGCAATCCCTTTGAGATTAGCCCCGACCCGTTCTTCTACCATCCGACGCCGCGGCACAATGAAGCCCTGGCCAACCTGCACTATGGGGTGGGCCGCAGAAAGGGCTTCATCGTGATCACGGGTGAGGTGGGCACGGGTAAGACCTTGCTGGTGCGCTGCCTGCTAACGGAGCTGCGTAAGAACAACATCGCCTTCGGCTATGTTTTCAATCCCTTGCTGCCAGTAGTGGAGTTCTTCCAGTACATCATGGCTGACCTGGGGTTGCCCTATGCAGGGCGGACCAAGACCGAGATGCTGCTTGACCTGAACCGCTACCTCATCCAGCGCCACGCCCGTGGTCTGATCACCGCCCTTGTGGTAGATGAGGCGCAGGCTTTAAGACACGAACTCCTGGAGGAGATCCGGCTGTTAACCAATCTTGAGACTTCGCAACAGAAGCTTCTGCAGATTGTTCTCATGGGCCAGCCGGAACTGGAGACGACCCTGGACTCGCCCGAGTTGCGGCAACTGAAGCAGCGTGTCTCGCTGCGCTGCCAGCTGCAGCCGCTGGACGAAACGCAGACGCGGGCCTACGTGCTGTCGCGCCTGGAGCGTGCCGGGGCGTCTGCGGAGCCGCCGATTTTCGCCGACGAGGCATTGAGCAAGCTCTACGAGTATTCCCGCGGCATTCCGCGCATCATCAACAACCTTTGCGAGAACTCCATGGTAAGCGCCTTTGCTCGTGAACAGCGGACGGTGACTCCCGAGATGATCACCGAAGTGGCCGCAGATTTCCGTTTGACCAGCCCGTCATTGCCGGAAGAAATCCCGCTGCCCGTGGCCGCGACCGAGGAGAACGGCGAAAGCCTGCTGCGCTCGCTGTTCCGTCTCCTGCGCACTATGGATAACCAGACCTTAGAAACCGAAAAACCCATGCCCACCACAGCTGGGAGGAGAGCTTAGACATGAGTCGAGTGTACGAAGCGTTACAGAAGTCCCAAGGTGAAAGTCCGAGTGCCTCGCCCTTGGCTTCAGGCCAGCCAGAGGCTGTCCCTAACGAAGCGACTGCCGTTGCCGTTGCTGCCGGCGTCCCCATCGGCACCCCCACGGACGCGAACTGGTTGAATGTTCCTGCCGACCGCATCTTGCATCCCACACCCACTCCCGAGCAGCGCCTGGTGGCGCTGGCTGAACCGAACAGTAAGGGAGCGG
>OCZT010000558.1_pt1 | contig 37232 bp, 38 predicted proteins | sample 1539031 | NCBI WGS metagenome assembly OCZT01 (sample SAMEA3539308, study PRJEB22396) | soil metagenome | biome: tundra; feature: field; material: soil | place: USA | collected 2010-05 | depth 0.15 m
CACATTACCACCGCAGGCAACACTTATTTGATCATGTTATTGTTTCGCGGTTCCTAAGTTCATGTTTCGTGCCATCTGCTCCATCCAGCGCCGGTCCGGCGATGTCGTGATTCCGGCGATACATACCCTCCGGCTTGCCACTCGCATGAACGTCAGCACGTAGTAAGTCATTAATCCACCCACCGTCCAAACCTCGGCCGTGAAGAAGTCCACCGCGGCCAGAACTTCCATGTGCGACCGGATGAATTCGCGCCAGCTCATCGTTCTGCCACGCTCTGGCGCTGGCGCTATGCCGTGTCTCTTCATAACATTGGCCACCGTTTGGTGGCTCACTTCATGTCCGAGATTGCTCAGCGCACCGGCAATCCGTCGATAACCCCAACTACGATTCTCCCGAGCCAATTGGAGGACCAATTCTTCGATCTCGTCGCTCGTCGAGCTGTCCTTCCCGGCTGGCCGATTCTTTGAGCCGTCGAACTTCTTGGCGATCAACCGGCGGTGCCACGCAAGAATGGTTTCGGGTTGAAGGATTTGGGCGATCTCGCCGAGCGCTTTCCGCCCCAGCCTTTGGGCTGCCTCGGCCAAGCTGATACGCTCCCGATCGGTGAGCCGGATTCGGCCCTTGATCTGGCTGCGCAGAATTCGGTTCTCTGTCACCAGATACTCATTTCGGGCCAGAAGTTCCTCGTCCACGGAGGCTGTGACATATGCGAGCATTCGCTTCCAATTCATCGGGTCAAAGTGAACCAGCGCCGCGGCCTCCAGGCAACCGTTCGCTCCCTACACAATTGCTTACCGATTCCCTCATTCGAGGAGTTTGACACTACGGGGTCCAGTCGCCTCTCGGTCGAAATCCCGCGCCGGCCTACTGACTACCGGCTACCGATTATCGGTTACCGGTTGCAGCTTTCCTCCTCACCCCGCTCTTCCATACCACCCCCGCGTCCGGTTGCAGACGTTGCACACCGAAAGCATCACCGGCACTTCCACCAGCACCCCAACCACCGTCGACAATGCGGCCCCCGAGCCAGGCCCGAACAGCGTGATCGCCACGGCCACCGCCAGCTCGAAAAAGTTGCTCGCCCCGATCAGCGCCCCCGGCGACCCCACATTGTGCGGCACCTTGAACCACCGCATCAGCATGTAGGTCAGCCCGGAGTTAAAATAGACCTGGATCAGAATCGGCACTGCAATCAGCAACACCGCCACCCACCGGCTCGTCAAGTTCTCCGCCTGGAACGCGAAGATCTCTGAATGGCCTGCACGAGTTGTTCGACCTGCGGGTCCGGCACCACGATTTCGAGTTTGGTTTGACGACCTGGTCGTGAGTACCGCGCTCGACCGACAAGCCGTGCAGGGTTGAGATGGTGACGGCGGGCAGGCTTTTGATTTGGTGCAGGGCATTAACGACCCGCTCCAGCATGAAGGGTTGGATGATAGCTTAAATTTCTTTCATATTGTTGCGAACTCCGAGTTCAGGGTTTGGGGCTCGGCTGGGACTTCGGCGGACTTCTTGCGCCGGAAGGTCGTGTAAAGCGTCGGCAGCACTAGCAGCGTCAGGATCGTGTTGGTCACGATGCCGCCGATGACTACTGTGGCCAGCGGGCGTTGCACTTCACCGCCCACGCCGACGTTGACGGCCATGGGGATGAAGCCGACGGCCGCCACCAGTGCGGTCATCAGCACCGGGCGCAGGCGCACCATACATCCCTCCCGCACGGCCTGCTCGAACGGTTCGCCCGCATCGAGCTTCTGTTTGATGAACGTCACGAGGACCAGGCCGTTGAGGATCGCCACCCCGCTCAGGGCGACGAAGCCGACAGCGGCGCTGACGGTGAAGGGCATCCCGCGCAGCCACAACGCCAGCACGCCGCCGACCGCGCCCAGGGGAATGCCCGTGGCGACGATGAACACGTCGCGCAGCGACTTGAGGCTGAAGTAGAGCAGGACGAAAATCAGTCCGAGCGCCATCGGCACCACAAACCGCAGCTTGGCGTTGGCGCGCTGCATGTTTTCAAACTGCCCGCCCCATTCGATGCTGTAGCCTTCCGGCAGTTTCACCTGCTCGGCGATCTTCTTCTGCGCCTCCGCCACAAAGCTGCCCACGTCGCGCCCGCGGACGTTGCACTGGACGGTGATGCGCCGCCGGCCCCATTCCCGGTTGATGGTCGCCGGGCCTTCGGTTTCCACCACTTGCGCCACCTGGTTGAGTGGCAGGACCGACCCGGTCGCCGTTGGAATCAGCGTGGCGGCCAGCGCGTCGGGATCGGTGCGCTGCCGGTCGGGCAAGCGCACGACCAGCGGGAAGCGCCGCTGGCCTTCGCGCACCTCGCCCACTTTCTTGGTGCCGACAGCTTCCACGACATTCATCACGTTGCGCGTGGGCACGCCATAGCGGGCAATGGCCTGCGGATCCATTCGCACCTGCAAGATGAGCTGGCCGGTGAGTTGTTCGCCGGTGACTTCGCCGACGCCCTTGATGGCGCCTAACACCTTCTGCACCTCATCGGAGAGCCGGCGCAACTGCTCCAGATCGTCGCCGTAGATTTTGATGCCGATGTCGGAGCGGATGCCGGCGATGAGCTCATTCAGGCGCATTTCAATCGGCTGGCTGAAGGCCACGGTCATGCCGGGGAATTTGGCGAACAGCTCGCGCATTTTCTCCACCAGTTCCGTCTGCGTGTGAGCTTTCTTCCATTGCTCCCGCGGTTTGAGTGCGAGGAAGAAATCCGACAACTCAATGCCCATCGGGTCCGTGGCGATTTCGGCGCTGCCCAGGCGCGTCCAGATGTTGGTAATCTCGTCGGGGAACTCCGCGAGCAGGAACTTTTCGATACGGTCATTGTAAGCGACGGCTTCCTCGACGGAAACGCCCGCCAGGCGGACGGTAGTGCCGACGATAGCACCTTCACCCAGCTTGGGCAGGAACTCGCCGCCCATGCGCGAGGCCAGCAAGGCTATTCCCACCAAGAGCGCCAGCGCGCCCAGCAGGACAAGTGCGCGGAAACGCAGGGCCAGGCCCAGGACCGGTGCGTAAATTCGATGGGACAGCCGCACCAGCCACGGGTCCTTTTCCTTGACCTGCTTGGGCAGGAACAGGGCCGCCAGGACGGGCGTGAGGGTCAGGGCGAGAATCAAAGAGCCGGCCAGTGCAAAGATCATCGTCAGGGCCATCGGTTTGAAGAGTTTTCCTTCCACCCCTTCCAGCGCCAGGATGGGCAGGAAGACGATCAGAATGATGCCCACGCCAAAGGCGACGGGCCGCGCCACTTCCAGCGGGGCACTGGTGAGGGTTTCCTCGCGTTCTTCCTTCGTCAACGGACGCCCCAATTCACGCTGGCGCAGCGCCAGCCGGCGCATGGCGTTTTCCACCATGACCACCGAGCCATCCACGATGAGGCCGAAGTCCACCGCGCCGAGGCTCAACAAGCTGGCCGAAATGCCGGCTTGCAGCATCAAATCGCCCGCAAAGAGCATGGAGAGCGGAATAGCCGCGGCCACCACCAAGCCCGCCCGCAGATTGCCCAAGAACGCGAAGAGGATGGCGATCACGAGCAGCGCGCCCGCCAGCAGGTTGTGCTTAACGGTGTCGATGACGTTATCGACGAGCTCCGTGCGGTCATAGAGCACCTGTACGACCACGTCTTTGGGGAGCACTTTTTGGACTTCGGCGAGCTTGTCCTTCAAGCCGTGCGTGACGGCGGCGCTGTTCTCGCCCATCAGCATGAAGCCGAGCCCCAGCACGATTTCGCCTTTGCCCGCGCCGGTGACGGCGCCCCGCCGGATTTCGTGGTCCACCTGGACGGTGGCGACGTCGCTGACGCGGACGGGCACGCCGTCATGCGCCGTGATGACGATGTTGGCGATTTCCTGGGCGTTCGTGGTCAGGCCCAGACCGTGCACCAGCAACGACTCGCCACTGCGGATCACCTGGCCGCCGCCGACATTTTGGTTGTTGCCTTGGAGCGCCTCAAAGAGTTGTTCGAGCGTCACGCCGTGTTTAACCAAGCGCTGCGGCTCGGTGATGACGTGGAATTGCTTCTCGAGTCCGCCCCAGGTGTTGACTTCGGCCACGCCGCGCACCTTGCGCAACTGCGGCTTGACGACCCAATCCTGAATCTCGCGCAGCTCGGTGAGGGTGCGATTGGTGTTGTCGGAGCGAACCACGTAATGGAACACCTCGCCCAACCCCGTGGAAATGGGGCCAAGCTGGGGCCGCGCGATGCCCTCCGGGAGCTCAATGGTTTGGAGCCGCTCGGTGATGAGCTGCCGCGCGCGGAAGATGCTCGTATCGTCGTCGAAGGTGGCCACTACCTGGGAGAGGCCGAACTTGGACACCGACCGAATGTTATTGAGCCCGGGAAGGCCGCCAACAGCCAGTTCCACCGGAATGGTGACTTGGGACTCGGCTTCCTCCGCGTTAAGCGACGGCACGGTGGTGTTGATTTGCACCTGCACCGGCGTCGTGTCGGGGAAGGCATCGATGGGCAGGTTGGTGAGGGCGCGTCCGCCCACCAAGATGAGCAGCGTCGCCAGGATGGCGACAAGCAGGCGATTATTCAGCGAGGTGGTAATAAGCCAGTTAAGCATGGGAAAAGTCTTTCAGTTGAGGGTGGCCCAGGGTTCAGTCATCCGCGCAACCGGCGCCGAGCCGCGAGATGAGAAATGCGGACTTGAGCGGGAAACCGTGGTTCACCACCACCACCTCTTGCGGCTTCAGTCCCTCGCTGATTTCGACCTTTCCGTCGAACTTGGCTCCGAGACGAACTACCCGAGCGTCGAACAAATCGTCCGCGAGTTTTACGAAGACGAAGCTCTTGCCTTCCATGCGCTGGATGGCCGAGGGGGGCAGCAAAAGCGCCCCGTCGGCGCTGCGGGTCAGGATGCGTGCCTGGGCGAACATCCTGGACTTGAGCAAGCCTTCCGGGTTGGCCACCTCGGCGCGGGCGCGGGCCATGCGACTCTTCTCGTCCACTTCCGCGCCGATCCACGTGAGTTTGCCGGAGAACGTTTGGCCGGGGAGCGATTCCACGAGCAGCTCCACGGTCTGGCCGACTTTCACCCTTGCCAAGGCGGACTCCGGGATATTGAGCATGGCCCACATCACCGAGCGATCGGCCAGCGTGAACAGCGACTTGCCGGCTTCCACCAGTGCGCCGCGCACGGCGAACCGCTCGACGATTTCGCCCGCAAACGGCGCGCGCACTTCCATCAGCACTTGTTCGTGTGGCTTTGCGCCCAGTGCGTCAATCTGCTCCTCCGTGAAGCCCAGGGTGCGAAGTTGCTGGCAGGAGGCGCGGTGTTCGGCTTCCGCCTGCTGCAAGTCCTTCTCCGAACTTACCCGGTCAGCGCGCAGCTTGCGCTCGCGGTCGAGGGTCTGATGACTCGGCACCGCTTTGGCCACGGCTTCGGCAATGGAGGCGGACCAGATTTTGGCCACCGGCTGCTTTTCCTCCACCTTGCTGCCGAGGTCCACGGGAACTTCTTGAATGATGCCTCCGACCGGGGCGGCAATCTGAGCCAGCTTGTTTTGATTGAACGTGAGTTCGGCGTAGCATTCCACGGCATCGGCGATCGTCCCCACGGTGGGGGTGGCGGTCTGAACGCCGGCGATGCCGGCGGAGTCGTAGGAGGCCAACCGAACCTTGGCCGACTCACCGATTTTCAGGGTCGCCGCCAGTAGCGGTCTGCAAATGCCGCACTCCTCCAGCGGGACGTTGTGCTCCACGCACATCTTCTTGCCCGACGGGGCTTCGGTTTCGCTGGCGGCCTTGCCGTGCCCGTGCCCGTCATCTGCACCGTGCCCGGCGGGTTCTTGTTGTTTGGAGCAGGCCGTTAGCAGAGTCACGGCCGCGACCAGCGGCAGAACGGTAATCCTGGAAATCGTCAGTATTGTCATAATCTATCGTTTGTTGTTCGTTGTTAAGGCTTTGTCTGGGATTGGGCGGGTTGGATGGTGGTGGCTTCGGCGGGATTCCGGACGATCAGAGCTTCCAACTCTGCCCGGGCGACGTTCAATTCGAGGAGTTTTTGCTGGTAAGCCAGGCGCACTTCGGCGGTGGTACGTTGCGTGTCGAGCAGGTCAATGAAGCCGAACTTGCCTTGCTCGAAGCCGGTTTGGACCAGCCGCAAGGCTTCGTTCGCCTTGGGCAGAATCCGTTCGCGGTAGCGGGTGACCTGTTCCACCGCCGTGCGAAATCGTTTGCTCGCCGTGCCCCAGTCGCGCAAGAGGCATTGTTCGACGGCCATCTGGTCGGCCTCCGCAATGCGGGCATTAGCCTGGGCTTCCTGCTTTTTGCCTTTGGAGCGGTCAATGATGGGCAGCGGCACAGCGAAGCCGAGTTGAATGATGGACTGGCCGGTTTCGCCGATGCGCCCCCCCGAAACCCCCATCCTCACGTCTGGATACGGTTCGAGTCTTGCCCGACGCAGGGCCAGTTCCGCCTGGGCACGACTGGCCTTGACCGCGACCACGCTGGGATGGCTGGGCAGCCACTGCTCGGGGCCTTGGTCGAGGAGGCCGGGAGAGGCGGCTTCAGCCAGTGCGCCGGAGACGGGCGCTTCTGACAGATCGGGCCGTCCGAGATGCAGGGCGAGGGTTTGGTGGGCCGTGACCAACTCACGCTGAAAGCCTGACAGTTCGGTCCTGGCCTGTTCTAACGGAATCTCCGCTCGCAACTGCTCCTGGTCGGCCGCCGCTCCGGCGGCGACTCGTTTGCGGGCCGTGGCTGCGGACGACTCCGCCACCGTTACCAGCTCGCCTGACACTTGCACCAAACGCTCCGCTGCGAGCACGTGGTAAAACGCGGTCTTCACGTCCCGGACCAGTTCGACGCGGCGGAGACTCAGCTCCGCTTCAGAAAGACGCACGCCAGACACGCCGATTTGGCGGTCGAGCTTTTTCTTTCCGGGGTAGGGAAACGTTTGCGCCAGGCCCACTGTCTGCTTGGCGTCGGAAAAGCCATTGCCACCGTTTACCGGCCAATCTTCCGCGTTCAGGGTCAGTTCCGGGTTGGACCAGAGCTTGGCCTGATAGGCGCGGCCCGCCGCGACATCAATTCGTCCGCTGGAAGCGCGGAGTTCAGGATTGCTGTCCAGCGCGAGGCGGATGGCCCCTGCCAGCGTCATAACGTTAGTAATAACGCTCGATGGTGCTGGCGGAGGGGGCGAGTCAGCTGCTTGGGCAGCAAATTCCAAGAAGCAGGCGCCAGCCAATACCAGCGACCAGCCCAACAAATGAGGAGCTACTGAACAGATTCTTTGCTTCATAAATCTCGGACACAAAACGGACATGGCTTACGGACATAGAACGACTGAACGAGGGCAAATGAAAATACGCGGCGTGAAATCACACCGCGACGGAGAGGGGGTCCCGAACGGGACTACTTACGAAGCAATAGAAGGCGCGCGGACAGGAAGGGCTGTGCGCGATAGGAACTGCCAGCGTTTGGGAAACTCCGGCGGAACATCCGCGAACGAGCTTCCGCGATCGCTGTCGGATTCTGACAAAGCGAGAGCAGTCAGAGCGGTGGTCAACCAGGGGAGAGGTTCAGGCTGAGGAGCAGGAAGGCGTTTTCTTTCCTCGGTTTTATGCTGGCGGGACTCGATGGTCTTGCACGTCCCTCCGCAACAGGAATGAGCTTCGCTTTCGGCCTGCCCGTCGCTGACGCAAGCAAGGAACTCCAACCCGCGAACCGTCCCGATCTGGCAATGCACCGCTTGAGCCAACCAGAGGAAGGTCAGCAAGCCGATTATCGCGATGTTCAAGCAGTGGCGACGCATTTGACACATAGACGCTAGAATGAGTAGAATCGTTCAATGTTTTCTTGAGCAAGAGTCCTCAAACGCATTTCTCGTGCCCGTTCAATCGCCAACTCGCCCGCATAGGTCCAGCCGCGCTTGGCGAACGAGTCAACGCTCCGGATGCAGACCCGGAATTCGCCGAACTAGTGGGGCTTTTGAATGAACTCCTGGGCTGGCTGGAGACTTCGTTCACCCAATTGCACGAATACACCAGCCTGGTTGCGCACGAGCTTCGAACGCCGCTGCAATTGATGAGCCTGCAGGTAGAGGCATACACCGCCAAGATGGAGCCCGCGTTAGCGGAGGAATTGCAGGAAGAACTGGCAGGGCTCTCAAGTTATGAGGAAACAGCGCTGGCGATCGCGCGCGCCGAGCAAGGCCGTCTTGTGCTCAAGCCGGAGGCCGTGCCGCTCAAAGACTTTCTCAGTGATGTCGTTGAGCCCCTCATCAGGCTCGCCGAGGCTGATCGGCGACGGCTCCTTTGGTCCTGCCCGAATGAGGCATCAGCGTGAACCGACCGCAGCGCGCCAAAACAGATCCTCTTCAACTTGCTGAATAATGCGCTCAAGCATGGACGTGGCGATATCCTCCTTCGAGTGCGTGCCTGGCTTAAAAAGGTGTCGTTCCTCATCGGGAACCGACCCGCGGATCAGGCCGCGAAGGACGCCAACGGGTTAGGCATCTGGCTGCGATTGGTGCATGCGTTGGCATACCTCTTGGATGGGAATCGGCTTGTCTTCCGCAACCAGGCCTACTTTTGGGTTTGGTTGCAAATGCCTGGTTCGAAAGCCGCCGTCAGGCTTCCAACTCAAGGAGCTCATTATGCGACACAGCGGACATAACCTGTCGTTTCCGAGCCGCTTCTGCCGGTTACAACCGCGGCACCGCTTTGTAGTTGGCGCATCTCCTGCGAGTGGACCAGAATTTAAGCACACGTGAATGCTTTGCTGCCCATTAGAAGTCTGGATGCAATGGAAGTCTCGGAATCGAACTGCGGGTTGCCTCTATGCAATCGCCGCCAGGTTAGGCTTTCGAGCGCTCCAGTTGAACATTCCAATCTCAGCGGCGTCAAAGGGACAATGAATCGGGCAAGAGTCATCCTAGTTTCCTTGTTTCCAGCCTTGTGGCTGGTGGCCGCGGCCAACTGTCTGATCGACCCGGTCTGCGCCTGCGCCAGCAACGGGTTAGACACATCAGTTTCTAGCCGCGGGCATGGCAAGCACGATGCCTCAACCCCCGTTTGCTCATTTGAGCAATCGGCCAGGCGTTGGAGTCGGCGCCTCAATGTTCAGGCTGGTCCGGAGGGCCTGCCCACGCCTGTCACGCTTTCCCAGCCTCAACTCCCACAACTGGAGCATATCGACGCTCTAAGTGTTGGCTCCAGTTCTTCCTTTGGACTGGCCAAGTGCTGGCAGTTCCTTTGGCGCACGGCATTAGAATCGCGCGCTCCTTCCTCGGTTTCCTAATTCTCCTCCCGTTTCTTTTTGGTGTGCCATTGAGCTGGCATGCCCGGCGGGAGTCACCGCTTCCGCGAGCCTTTGGCTCAACTAAGGCAGAGAATCCATTACTACGGCACTCGTGGCAGGAACATTAACCAAAAACCATATAATTGAGAGAGAACGATGAAACCGAATCTTATAGAAATGCTGACTCAGCAGAAACATTCCAATTCAGAATACAATCCCCGTAAGGCCAGGAAATGTCCCCTTTGCGGTGAAACAGATCTAGTCCTGGCTGAACGCCAAGGGGTGGAAATCGACTATTGCCCGAAGTGTCGCGGCGTCTGGCTGGACCGTGGCGAGCTCGACAAGATTGTTGAGCGCTCGACCACCGGTTCGACAGAGCTGCGCCTCCCCCGGGCACCGATGTCGGCTTCTAGGGCGGCGACGCTCACTGGGACATTTAACGGATCAACCAAACAACTCTTGAGATGATATGAACATTATACTGCGTTACCGGGGCCTTAATGCCCGTGCCGTATGGCAGGGGCTGGTCGAAACACAATTGAGGAGGCTTCAAGCCCTCGCGGCAGTTGCCTCTGCCCGGGTGACTCTGGAATGGCAACACGAGGTCAAACCGGCCTTCCGTGTGCTTGCGCTGCTGGAGGTCCCCGGGCCGGACTTTCATGCCGAAGCCAGCGATCACACACTCCAGGCGGCTTTGTTGAAGGTGGTGAGGAACCTGGAGCGACAGATCCGCATGCGGAAGAGCCGCCAGGCGGACAAGCGTAAGACCAACCTGCAACTGGGGCTGCTGCCCGGGCGCTCGTCCCTGGGCTCGGCCGGATGCAGGGCGTGAGTGGGGGCAACGGATACAACAGAACAATCACGGAACAATGACAACATTATGAAAACACGAAGTATTCCGGATTCTTTGAGTGCTGGGGGCTTTGCCAGGGCCAGGGGCTCTATCCTTGGCACCAGCGGGCCCCGGTCACCCAATGCGGAGCAGAACGGAATCCTGCTGGTAAGCGATGATGCCAGCTTGGGCGAGAACCTGAGGAGGGTGTCAGCGCGAGCTGGGCGAGCCGTGGTGCAGGTGGACGGAGCGGCAGATGTCCTGCGGGAGCTGCGCGCCGGCCAGCCGGCGGCCGTGCTGCTTGACCTGGACTTGCCTGCGCAGGCCGCCTGGGAAGCGGCCGACCGCATTTTGCAGGAGGAAGGCTGCCCGCCGCTCGTCTTGCTGACGGCGCACAGCGATCAATTCGACGTCGGCACGGCGATTCGCGCCGGCTCGCTGGTTGACAAGACCGCCGGTCCCAATCGGCTGCTGGAGGCGGTAGATGAGATTCTGGCAGGGCCAAACTCCGCGCAAGCGGAACGCAACGCGATCCAGCGAGTTATGATTCGGTGGCTGAGGCCGTGCAATTGGTCGGCTCCGCTCAATTCCGCATATCGCTTCCATGGAATCAACGAATAAAAACAAACGAAACAAGAGGGAATTATGAGAAAAAGCGAAAAGAACAAAACAACTGCCAAGGGTCAGGCATCGCAGCGGGTTCACGTAGAATTCACACGCCCGACGGCTAGTTCCGTTGCAATTGCCGGGACCTTCAACGACTGGCGCCCTGAGGCCACGCGCATGGTGGCGGTGGGTGATGGCCGCTGGCTCAAGGAACTAGTCCTGGCCCCCGGCGTTTACGAATACCGTTTGGTGGTGGATGGAGAATGGATGCCAGACCCACGGGCCAGCGAAAACGCGCCCAACCCCTTTGGGGGAATTAATTCCGTTTTAAGAGTGAACGGAGGCACGAGCTGACAAGATGGTCAAGAGCGCTGCCCGAAAGAAAGCGTGCCTATGAAGCTGAATAGAAACGAAGATGAATACATCTGGGCGCAGGAATTGCAGCAGCGAATGGCCAAGCTCAAAAAGCAACAGCAGGCGGAATCGGAAGCGGAGAAGCTCCGCTTGAAGGGGGCTCACTGGATGCACTGCCCGAAATGCGGCCAGAAGTTGTCAACGGAGAAATGCGGATCGGTGGAGATTGATGTCTGTCCGAGTTGCATGGGGGTGTGGTTGGACGCGGGCGAACTGGGGACCATCGTGGAGAGCGCGGACCAAGGCAGTTTCTTCCACATGTGCCTACGAATTCTGCGTGGGCGTGAACCACGGATCATACCGCTTGGTGTCGGTCCAAACGATGCCGACCAGGTGGACGAACGAGTCCGGTTGGCAGAAAGACCCTGCGGCACTTGAATAACACACATATGGATTCAGGCGCAGGAAACTTTATGGCAACCATCCATGCCCCGCCCTCGCGGTCGGCCTTGGCACCCGTGATAGTCGAGCCAATGCCAACAGCGCAGGCAGTTCGGTCCAAGTTTTCCCAAGATCTGCGGCATCTGGCGCGACAGTTCGCCGACCGGCCGGCCCGTCTCTCCGAGATCTTGGCGGCAACGCAGGGCAGAGGATTTGACCTCCTGCTGCTGTTGATCGGACTGCCGTTTCTTACGCCTCTTCCGCTGCCGGGTCTTTCAACGCCGTTCGGGGTTGTGGTCTTGGTGATCGGCGCGCGGCTGGCGCTAGGCCGACGGCCTTGGCTGCCGCAAAAGCTCTTGAGGCGAGAATTGCCTGCTCGGTTCATCGCCAGGGTGCTAGCGGCGGCGAGCCGAGCGGTGCGCTGGCTGGAAGTCCTGCTCCGCCCGCGCCTGGATTTTCTGCACGAGCAGCGGATTTATCGGCGCGTAGCCGGCACGCTCATCATGTTGTCAGGTTTACTACTGCTGCTGCCGCTGCCCATTCCACTGACCAACAGTTTCCCGGCCCTTACGGTGGTTCTGCTGGCCGCCGGGGCGATGGAACGGGACGGGCTTTTTTTCTTAGCCGGCTGCGCCACGTTCACGGCGACGCTCGCCTACTTCGGTGTGCTGGCCTTTGGGGGTTTGCACCTCCTCGACAACCTGCGGCACACAGTATTCGGATCATGAAATCAGAATCTCAAACTCAATCTGGCGAGGAGAAGCGACCGGAGCCAAAGCTGAGTCAAGAGTCGCCGCCCGGTCGGTCCTGGTATTCGCCGTCCGGTCTCTGGCACCGCAAGACCACGGCACCCCCCATCGCCGAGCATCCCAAGGGCGAAGCCTGGCACAACTGGTCTGCCGAGGAAGTGCTGGCACAGCTCGGTTCCTCAGCGCCCGGGCTAGTCTCCAACTTGATGCGACCGATGGCCATTCCATTGGTTAGGGACATGGTCGCAAGTGTGCTGGTGAATATCTTGATCGCGCCTTGCCTGTTTTGCGCGGTCGAGGAGTGGAAATGGAAACGGCACAAGCCAGAAAACAAACCTGTAAAAGAATCCTTATGAAAATGAGCAACTCGAAAAAGCCCGGAACGGCCCAACCCAATATCGCGCCAGCAGCGCCACCAAAGATCCGAAAGATTCTGGCTACGACGGACTTTTCCGACGAATCCCGGGCCGGGGTGCGCTACGCTGTGGCAGTGGCGGAAAAGCTGAACGTAGCCGTCGCGCTGCTCCACGTCATCGAGCCGCACTCGCGGATGTCCGGGGTGGAATCGGTCCTTCTGGCCAGCCAAGACTCGGAGGTGATTGCGCTAGTCCGCGAGAAGCTGGCAACGCTGGCTAAAAGCAAGGGTAAAGGCGATATGGCTATCACCTCCTCCGTGCGCACTGGCAAACCCTTCCACGAAATCACCACGGACGCCCGCGAGCGCGCGGCGGACTTGATTGTCATTGCCACCCACGACTACACCGGGGCCAAGCGCGTCCTGCTGGGCAGCACCGCCGAACAAGTCGTGCGCCACGCCCCGTGTTCGGTGCTTACCGTACCGGCCCGCGCCACGCCCAAGCGGACGGGCAAAATGCCTCCCTTCAAGGTCAAAAGGATTCTTGTCCCGATTGATTTCTCGAACATCTCGAAAGCCGCGTTGCCCTGGCCCACATTCCTGGCCGCGCAGTTTAATGCCGAACTCATCCTGCTCCATGTCGTAGAAAAATTCCCCATGGACTATCTTTTAGGTCGTGAACTGATGAATCACACGATTGTGCCCTTAATGAAACAGGCCGAGGCAGACTTGGAACATCTGGCCGGGAGCCTGAATAAATCAACAGGGGTGAATATTTCTGCCGTTGTCCGCGAGGGCAAGCCGTTTGAAGAGATTTGCCACGCGGCCGAGACGCTGGGTGCGGACTTGATCAGCTTGACCACGCATGGCTACACGGGGCTGAAGCACGTCTGGCTCGGCAGCACCGCCGAACGCGTCGTCCGCCACTCGCATTGTCCGGTGCTGGCCGTGCGAGCGACGGAGGCCCGAAAACGATTACGCATCCGGGTTGGAGACGAAAAACCATGAAAATAACACCAGGAAGTCGAAGTCGGTGGTCAAGGCAAACGCCAGAACGCTGAAGAGCAAACTGGTTCGCTTCGAATTCAACCAACCAACGGCGTGTTCGGTCTGCATCGCCGTTTTTTGGGAAAATCCCACTCACTGTCGGCGTCCTGGGGCATGAAGGAAGCACAGTGATTGGATTGCGGTTCTCGCATTCGCGGCCTGCATTGCCAAGATGACAACTGAGCAAATCATCGGTCTAATACTGGCCCTGCTGATCATGGGCATCGGCGCCCTGGGTTCCTTGCTGCCCGGATTGCCCAGCACGCCCTTGGTGCTGCTGGCGGCAGTCGCTCACAAACTCTGGTTCGGCGATGCGGGCGTCCATTGGTCGATCATGGTGTTGCTGGTATTGCTGACGGCGTTCTCGATGGTGTTGGACTATCTCGCCACCGTGGCTGGAGCCAGGCAATTCGGGGCGAGCCGGCGCGGCAGAATTGGCGCCATCTATGGAACGTTGGCAGGGGCGGTCATTGGATTCTTTTTTGGCGGCTTTGGCTGTTTGGTGGGTGCCTTCGTCGGCCCGTTGGTGGGAGCCACGCTGCTGGAACGCACCGCGTCGCGTCCATGGCCGGGAGCTTGGCGCGCCGGTTTGGGCGCGACCATTGGCGTGGTGGCCGGGGCCATTGGCAAAGTGGTTGTCAGCTTGCTGATGATATGCATTTTTACGGCGGACGTGGTACTGCGATCCTGGAACTGATGAATACTATCCTGCCTCCCTCTGCCGGCCTTCAAACCCTGCAGGGGCTTTCCGAAAACGATGCGGCGGCCCGGCTGCAGGCCGAAGGCTTCAACGAACTGCCCTCCGCCAAGCCCCGCAGCATTTTCGCCATTGCCTGGGAAGTGGTGCGCGAACCCATGTTTCTGCTCCTCGTGGCCTGCGGGGTCATCTATCTGATCCTGGGCGACCGGGAGGAAGCCCTGATGCTGATGGGCTTTGTGTTCGTCGTCATGGGGATCACGCTGTATCAGGAGCGCAAGACCGAACGAGCGTTGGAGGCTCTGCGCGATCTGTCTAGTCCGCGCGCCTCGGTCATCCGCGGCGGCCAGCAAATACGCATCGCGGGCCGGGATGTGGTGCGCGGGGATCTGCTGATGGTGCGGGAAGGTGATCGCGTGCCCGCCGACGCCTGGTTGTCGCAGTCCACCAACCTGGCGGTGGATGAATCGCTGTTGACTGGGGAATCCGTGCCGGTGCGCAAGCAGGCGGGGGAAGGCCCGGAGACCAAACCCACGGAGATGGCCCGCCCTGGTGGCGATGACACGCCCTTCCTTTTCTCCGGCACGCTGGTGGTGCAGGGACAGGGCGTTGCGGAAGTGCGGTCCATCGGCGCCCAGACGGAGATTGGCAAGATCGGCAAGGCGCTCCAGACCGTTAAAGAGGAACGGACCCTTCTGCAAAAGGAAACCGGTCGGCTGGTCAAACGACTGACGATCCTAGGGCTTTCCTTCTGCGCGCTGGTGGTGGTGATCTATGGCCTGACGCGGGGGGACTGGCTGCAGGGTTTTCTGGCCGGCGTCACGCTGGCCATGGCCACGCTGCCGGAGGAGTTCCCCGTGGTCCTGACGATTTTCCTGGCTATGGGTGCCTGGCGCATTTCCCGCCATCGCGTGCTCACCCGCCGCATCCCGGCCATCGAGACACTCGGCTCGGCCACCGTCTTGTGCACCGACAAGACGGGCACGCTGACCCTGAACCAGATGACCGTGGAACGGCTGTCGGCGCACAACCAGAACTGCGATTTGCGGGAGCCCGGCGCCGTCAATGCCTTGTCGGAGTCGTTCCATGAACTGGTGGAGTTCGGCATCCTGTCCAGCCAGCGTGATCCGTTCGATCCGATGGAAAAGGCCATCCACCAAGTGGGCAAGACATTCCTCGGACAGACGGAACATCTGCACACCGACTGGGACCTCATTCGCGAATACCCGCTCTCACGCCAACTGCTGGCCCTTTCGCATGTCTGGAAGGCCCGGACGGGCGACGATTACCTGATCGCCGCCAAGGGGGCGCCCGAAGCTATTGCGGACTTGTGCCATTTCACACCGCCGCAGACCCAAGAGCTTGCGAAGCAGATTGACGATCTGGCGCAGAACGGCCTGCGCGTGCTCGGCGTGGCACGGGCGCGCTTTCGCCAGCTGGATCAACTTCCGGGCGAACAGCATGATTTCCCGTTTGAATTCATCGGCCTGATCGGCCTGGCGGACCCGGTGCGGCCCACGGTGCCTGAGGCGATCCGCGAATGCCACACCGCCGGCATCCGGGTGGTGATGATCACCGGCGACTATCCGGGCACAGCACAGAACATCGCCCGGCAAATCGGTCTGCCCACCGGCGAATTGATCAGCGGTCCCGATTTGAATGGCATGACTGACGCCGAACTGCGGCGGCGCATCGGCAGCGTGAACGTCTTTGCCCGCGTGGTGCCGGAGCAAAAACTGCGCATCGTCGAGGCCCTCAAAGCCAACGGCGAGGTGGTGGCGATGACGGGCGACGGCGTCAACGACGCGCCCGCCTTGAAGTCCGCGCACATCGGCATTGCCATGGGCGGACGGGGCACCGACGTGGCGCGGGAATCGGCCTCGCTGGTTCTGTTAGATGATGATTTTTCGTCCATCGTGCAGGCGATCAAACTGGGGCGGCGGATTTTCGACAATATCCAGAAGGCGATCGCCTACATCTTCGCCATTCATGTGCCGATTGCGGGGATGTCTTTGCTCCCGGTGCTCTTTCAGTGGCCGCTGGTCCTGCTGCCGGTGCATATCCTGTTTCTGGAACTGATCATCGATCCGGCCTGTTCCACCATCTTCGAGGCGGAAAAGGAGGAACCGGATCTCATGCGGCGCCGCCCGCGCGATCAACGCGAACCGCTGTTCAGCCGTCGGAGCATTGGATTCAGCGTCCTGCAGGGCCTGGTGGTGCTGGCTATTGTACTGGCCGTCTTCGGCCTCTTCTATTCCCGCGGCGGCGGCGAGACGGAGGCTCGGGCCATGTGTTACACCACATTGATCATTGCCAATGTGGGATTGATTCTGAGCAACCGTTCGCGACTCCAAAGCTTCTTGAGCACTCTGCGGATTCCAAACGGCGCGATGTGGTGGGTTCTCGGCGGCGCGACCGTCTTCCTGTCGTTGGTGCTGACAGTGCCTGCCCTGCGCAACATCTTCCGATTTGCGCCTCTGCATCCGCTGGACATCGCTATCTGCCTGGCCGCCGGCACGAGCAGCGTTATCGGCTTCGAGTTGATTAAATTGTGGCAACGCAGGCAGTCAAAACCAAACTGATGATGAATACCACACACCGAACACGCCCAATAACGGACACGCCTATTCTGAGGCCCCTGTCTCTTCTGATCGTCACCTCCTTGATCGTGATCCAATATTCCGTCGAGGCGGGCGACTGGCCGCAGTTCCGGGGCCTGGACCGGGACGGCAAGTCCACCGAGCGAGGCCTGCTGTCCCGATGGCCTGATGGGGGCCCCAGGCTTCTCTGGAGCGTGCAAGGCGTGGGCAAGGGCTTCACTCACGTCGCCGTGGCTGGCGGACTGGTTTACGTCACCGGGTTGGAGGGTAAAGAGGGAATCCTCCGGGCCTACACCCTCGACGGCAAGCCCAAGTGGCAGGCCAACTATGGCCCGGAGTGGCACATCAGCCATCCGGGAGCGCGCAGCATTCCCACGGTTTACGAGGGCTCGGTTTACGTCGCCAGCGGTGTGGGGAACCTGGCCTGCTTCGACGCCGCCAGCGGGAAGCCGACCTGGTCTATGAAGCTGTTCGAGCAGTACGACGCTCCCCAGATCCAGTGGGGTTACGCCGAAAGCCTCTTGGTTGACGGCGACAAGCTCTTCTGCACGCCCTGCGGCAAGAAGGCCACGATGGTGGCGTTGAACCGAAAGACGGGCCAGCCAGTCTGGACGAGCCCGGCTTTGGGGCAGGGATCAAGTTTCTGCTCACCGCTGCTGCTCGACCAAGGGAAGCAGCGCATGATCGTCACCATGACCGAAACAGCCGTCGTCGCCTTCTCCCCAGAGCAGGGCACGGTCTTGTGGCAGCATCCGTACGAGAACGCCCGACAGAACCATCCCATAACGCCGATCTACCACGAAGGCTTGCTCTACATAACCAGCGGCTACGGCAAAGGAGCCGTCGGCCTGCGGATCGCTGAGGATGGGAAGAGCGTTACCCAGCTTTGGGAGCAGCCCCGGCAGGATCCCGTCCATGGGCAGGCGGTATTGGTGGACGGTTATGTTTACGCGGCAAGTCACCAGAAAGCCAGCGGCAGGTGGTCCTGCGTTGATCTCAGGACGGGCAAACTGGCGTGGGAGGCCCGGGACGTGGGCAAGAGCGGGTCGGTCACTTTCGCGGACGGGTTGCTGTATTGCTACTCCGAGGACGGTACCGTGGGGCTGATGCGCCCCTCGCCCGATAAATGCGAGGTAGTGAGTTCGTTTAAGGTGTCCCAAGGTGATGGTCCTCACTGGGCGCATTTGGTTGTGGCCAGGGGCAGGCTCTTTCTCCGCCACGGCACTGTGCTGATGTGCTACGACCTGGCGGCCAGATAGCGGGATTCTTCTGTCGCTGATCGAAGCCTAACCACATTCTTTAGAAGGAACCAGTAGGGACATGGAGATCATCACGGAAGCGTTGATTGACACGGCGAAGTTGGTGCCGTTCCTCGCCGCGATCTACTTTGTGGTCGGGCTTCTGGAATACCGATATGGAGATCGCACCGGCCATGTCCTCCGTGACCTGGGGGCTCTTGGACCCATAGTAGGGGCATTGCTTGGATGCATTCCGCAGTGCGGCTTTTCCGTGGTGGCTTCCGCGCTCTATGTGAAACGCGGAATTTCGGCAGGCACACTCCTGGCCGTCTTCCTGTCCACTTCAGACGAGGCTGTTCCGGTGCTGCTGTCAATGCCAGACAAGGCGAGGATGGTTGGAGTGCTCATCGCCATCAAATTGGTGATTGCGATCGCCGCAGGAGCGGGTCTCGATTATCTCATGCGAGTCTGCCAGGCGCGCAGGTCAAAGGCGGCAATCGCCAAAGCTTCCAGTGTGGCTGTGGTCAAAGACCACGCTGGTTGCTGTTCTCATGGGCTCGATGGCAGGCCAACAAAGGTGCAGGCGCTCTTTCTTCATCCGCTCCGGCACACCGCGAAAATCTTCCTATTCCTGCTGCTGCTGACTCTTGTTCTAAACTTCATTGTGCAGCAGATGGGACCTGAAAGAATCGGGGCCGTACTCTTACAGGGCACCATATTCCAGCCGATCCTGGCGTCGCTGATCGGGCTTGTTCCTAATTGTTTTGCGTCGGTCCTTTTGGCGGAACTCTATGCCAAGGGATCGATCAGCTTTGGCGCCCTGGTCGCCGGTCTGTGCGCAGGAGGAGGGCTAGGCGTCCTTGTCCTTCTCAAGGAGAACGGGGACTTCAAAGACACGGTGTTTGTCATCGGGCTGTTGCTGACGGTCAGCGTCGTCTCCGGCATTTTAATACAACTTGCCGGGACTCTATGAGAAGGCCAACCCCTCAGAACGATGAATCATAACATGCCGACAGAATCCACGACCCGTGGGTTGTCAATACGAACCGGTGGAACCATATCCGCTACAGTCTTTGGTCACCTGTCTACGACCGGGTGGCGTCCAACTTCACTGCGCGCCGCCGGCGACCCGTCTAGGTGGCTGCGATCCAACCAGGCGAACGGCTCTTGATTCTTGGGGCCGGCACCGGACAGGACTCAGAGTTCTTGCCCCGAGATGCCGCCATCACAGCTATTGACATCACGCCCGCCATGATCGCGCGCCTTGAGGGACGGGCGCGACGGCTAGGGTTGTCGGTCAACGCCAAAGTCGTGGATGGCCAGGCATTGGAGTTCTCCAGATTCACGGTCGTCTCGGATATCGATGACACGATCAAATTGACCGAAGTCACGAATCGGAGCGCCCTGTTGCGCAACACGTTCCTGGAGACGTTTAAGCCGGTTCCGCAAGTGGTTGAGGTGTCTCGAGTCTGGGCGGCCGACCCGGGCGTGCGGTTTTGCTATCTGTCGGCGAGCCCGGGGCAACTGTTCGCGCCGCTCTCAGAGTTTATCCAGACCAATCAGTTCCCGGCGGGCGCCTTGCTGCTGCGGGAGTTCCGCTGGAAGGACAAGAGCTTCTTTAAACTGTTCACTCGGCCCGACGTTTATGGAGCTGGCGCGATCAAGGCTTTGTTGCGGCGTTTCCCGAGAAAGCCTTTCGTGCTGGTGGGCAATGCGGGCGAGCGTGACCCGGAGATCTATGCCCGACTGACGGGAAGGAATCCCAAACAGATCGTGCGTATTGTTATTCGGGATATGACCGGTGCCACGGCGCAAGCTCAGCGCTACGAGATATTGAAGCGGGATCTGTCGGTGGATTTGTGGTGGGTGTTCAACGATGCGGGCAAACTCACTAACGCCTGGCCCACCCTTTCGCAGGGGAGGAATTGACGTTCACCGTCATCGCTGTTCTCACTTGCGCTGGTCAATAAGGTTACTGCGTTTGGCCTCCATCATACCCATCGCCGGGTTGGAGTTTGTGATGTTCTGCCCGTAACTGGGTATGCTCTTGCGGTCTGATGAATTAGAAATTTCTAATTTTCGCTTAACGGCTTTCCAATGGTCGGTGTGGCAGGGTGGGTGCAATATGAAAAAACATTTCATCATTTTGATTGGCGCCGCGCTCGTCGCGGCGGTTATTCCTGCCCAGGCTAAAGTCTCTCAGCAGACGCTCGACAACGTCAATGCCGCTTTCCAGGGTGAATCCAACGCGGCCCATCGTTACGAGGCGTTCGCCAAAAAAGCAGACGCCGAGGGTTACGTTCAAGCAGCCCGTCTTTTCCGGGCAGCCGCGCGAGCCGAAACCATCCACAAAGAGAATCACAAAGAGGCGATCCTCGCTTTGGGGGGGAAAGTCAAGGACTTCAAACTTGATGAAATAAAGGCCGGCACCACGGCAGAGAATCTGCAAGCGGCAATTAAGGGTGAGAGTTACGAACGGGACACCATGTATCCGGACTTCCTCAAGCAAGCGAAGGAGGACGGGGCGAAAGAAGCCACGCGCACGCTGCTCTACGCCCAGAAAGCGGAAGCCGAGCACGCCAAGCTCTACCAGGAGGCGCTCGATAATCTCTCCAAGAAGGTGGACGCGCCGATCTATGTTTGCAAAGTGTGCGGTTACACGACGACCAAGCTGCCGGCCCGCAACTGCCCGAGCTGCCGCGAGTCGGTCAGCCAATACGTCCGTATCGATTAACGTCTGCGCAGCCTCCAATAAGTCTCGAACGAGGTGCATTATGAACCTGATCCCTGATCCTCTGCATCCGGCCGTTGTCCATTTCCCAATCGTCCTGATCCTCCTGGGAGCGTTGGCGGCGATGGTCGCAGCATTTTGGCGCGGGGGCCATCTCCCTCGTTTCGCGGCCCTGTTGCTGGGACTGGGGGCCTTGGGGGCATGGGTGGCAGTGGAATCGGGTGAGTCTGGCGGGGGATTGCTGGAAGCAGTTACGCCGCAGATGGAGACGTTGGTGGATGCTCACGAGACCTGGGCAAAACGCACTTTCGCCATCACTATCGTGGCGGCATTGGCTGCGATAGGGTCGGCGCTGGCGGGGCGATGGCCACGGACTGCACGTGCCGTGGCTGTCGTCGCCGCTGTCGCTGCCGCAACTGCGGCCTACGGTGTCTATGAAACCGGGCATCGAGGGGGAATGTTGGTTTACCGCCATGCTGCCGGAGTGACAGTGGCTGTTAATGGGCCCTCCGTTGCAAAAGGTTCAGCGGCCATTCCAGGCGGAGCAACTGAAGCCCAGAGCAAATTGAACGAGCGCGATGCTGACTGAGTGGTTTTTCATTCTTTCCCATGACCCCAACTGGTAAAGTGGCGCCTGCGGGCATACGCCCGCAGGTATGAAAGTTCTCCTGGCAGAAGACGATTCCAAGCTCTTGCGCCATCTGGCCGCCGGTCTCCGCGGAGCGGGGCACGTGGTGGATTGCGCGCAAGACGGCGCCGAAGCGCGTTGGGCGGTCGAAAACGGCGCTTACGAAGCTTTGGTGCTAGATATTATGATGCCCCAGATCGATGGCGTTTCGCTCGTGCGGGGGCTGCGCCGCCGAGGCGTGGCAACCCCAATCATCTTCATTACCGCGCGCGGTGAAGTGCGAGATCGGGTGGCTGGATTGGACGCCGGAGCGGACGATTACCTGATAAAACCGTTTTCCCTGGACGAACTGCTGGCGCGCCTGCGGGCACTGGGACGACGCAACCGCGGCAAGGTCAACCAAGAGCTGCGGGTGGGAGACCTGGAATTGGATCTGGTCGCGCGGGCAGTCCGGCGCGGAGTGGAAACCATCGAACTCACGAACCGGGAATTCGCTCTGCTGGAGCTGCTGGCACAGTCCTCGCCTCGGACAGTTTCGAAGAGCGCGATTGTCGAGCGCGTCTGGGATCAGCACTTCGATGGCGGAACCAACGTGGTCAATGTCTACATCAATTATTTGCGCTCGAAGATCGACCAACCCGGCCAGACATCCCTCATCCGCACGGTGCGCGGAATCGGTTTCGCCCTGGTTCCCCCGGAGGCGAAATGAAAGCGCTGCGTTGGCGTCTAACCCTTTGGTTCGCGCTCAGCCTTTTGGTCGTGGTCATGGTTCTGGTGGTCTCGGCCCACTGGCACCTCGACTATGAACTGCGGAAGGAGAAATGGGAGCGCACCAACCCGGCGCATCCGGATTGGATTCTGCATGGCAGCTTTACGGACAAGGAGGTCCACGACATTCTGGGTGAACTGCTGCAATTCTGGTGCGTCGTGGGCGTGCCGATTGTTGGTCTGGCTTTGTTGGCGGCCTATTTTCTGGCACGACAGTCAACGAAGCCGGTCCGCAACGTCAATCGCCAACTCGCCCGCGTTGGTCCGGCGACGCTCGGAGATCGGATCACCGCGCCGGATGCCGACCCCGAATTTGCCGAACTGGTACGGCGTCTGAATGAACTCCTTGAGCGCCTCGAGACCTCATTCACTCAGTTGCGGGAATACACCAGCCAGGTCGCACACGAACTGCGCACGCCGCTGCAGTTGATGCGCCTGCAAGTTGAGACCAATGCAGCCAAAATGGAGCCCGGGTTGGCCGAGGAACTGCAGCAAGAACTGGCGCGGCTTTCCAACTATGTCGAGACGGCGCTGCTGATTGCTCGTGCCGAACAAGGACGGCTGGACACACACCCCGAAGAGATTCCATTGAAGGCATTCCTGGAGGATGTGCTCGAGCCCTTTACTCGACTGGCGGAGGCAGAGGGCCGGCGGCTGCTGTGGTCCTGCCCGGCTGACCTTGCGATCAAAACGGACCGGAGTGTGCTCAAGCAAATCCTCTTCAACCTCCTCAATAATGCTCTTGGGCATGGCACCGGAGATATACTACTGCGCGTGCGAGTCCGTCCCCGCGGCGCAGTAGTCCTGGTGGGCAACCGCTGTGCGGGCCAGAAACTGAAAGCCGGGTTAGGCATCGGGTTGCGTCTGGTCCGCGCCCTCGCCCAACAACTACCGCAAACGAACCTTGCTACCCGGCACGGCGCGTATTTTTGGGCCCGGATGAGGGTTCCCTGGGCTGCGCTCGCACCGGCGAGGCTCCTGAAGGCAGCCGTGAGCTCTGGAGAGAAATGTGCCGGGGCTTAATCTCACTCGTCATATGCTTGACTCGCTTCCTACTATCGCCGCATGAGAATTTGTGCTTTCGGACTGATATCTTTGGCTCTGGGGGCCGCCTTTCTGGTTGGTTGCGGGAAGACAGATGACGCGCGGGCGGCGGCCAAGAACCAGAAACCGGCAAGCCCGGTGAAGGTCGCGCGCGCGGAATTGAGATCGATGACCCGGTCGATCGCTGTCACCGGCACATTGGCGGCGCAGGAAAAATCCACCCTGAGCGCGAAGGTGACAGGACGAGTGCAGAACCTGCTGGTGGACCTCGGAAGCGTGGTTCGCCAAGGCGACCTGTTGGCCCAGATCGAGCCTCGGGATTACGAATTAGGCCTGCGGCAAGCTGCCGCTGCCCTGGCTCAGACCCGCACCTCACTCGGCCTGCCGGCCGATGGGGAGGATGACCGCGTCGACTTGGAACGCGTTAGCGCCGTCCGACAGGCCAGGGCGGTGCTGGAGGAAGCCAACAAGAACCGGGACCGTGTCCTGAGCCTTTCGAAATCAGGCATCGCTTCCCAGGCGGAGTTGGATACCGTTGAGGCGGCCTACAAGGTCGCTGTCTCTCGCGCTGATACCGCGCTGGAAGAAGCGCGGGTGCGCGCTGCGGCGGTGGCGCAACGTCGCGCCGAGTATGAATTGGCAGCCAAACAGTTGGCCGATGCTTCCGTGCGCGCGCCATTCGACGGCGCCATCCAGGCTCGGACCGCCCATGTTGGCGAATACGTCGCGCTGGGCACACCCATCATGGAGTTGGTAAAAACAGACCCTTTGCGTCTGCGCCTGCAACTGCCCGAACGCGAGAGCGCCCTGGTGCGAACCGGGCAGATGGTCCACCTGTTCGTGGAGAGCGACACGAATGCTTACACCGGCCGAATTGCCCGGCTTAGCCCCGCACTGGACGACCAGAATCGAATGCTGCTGGTGGAAGCCGATGTGCCCTGCCGCGGCTCTCTTCGCCCGGGCCTGTTTGCCCGCGCCAACATCATCATTGACGAGCGTCAGGAGAGCTTGAGCGTGCCGGCAGAGGCCCTCGTCACGTTTGCCGGGATTGAAAAAGTGGTGGTGGTGCATGAGGGCAAAGCGTTGGAGAAAGTGGTCGTCACCGGGCGTCGCGGGCTGGATTGGGCGGAGATCCTTTCCGGGATCAGTGCGGGTGAGCAGATCATCGTAAATCCGGGTGGGTTGCGCACGGGCCAGCCGGTCAGCATTACGACTGTCGATGCGTCGGTCGTGCCCGCGGCCCGGGCAACAGAGCGAGCGACCAACTAAATGCAAAAGCTAGCTGAAATCTGCATTCGCCGGCCGGTCTTCGCCTCGATGATCGTGCTGACGCTCGTGGTGGTGGGAGTGGCCGGCTACCTACACCTGGAAGTGGATCGGTTTCCGGCGGTGGACCTGCCCACCGTGAGGGTCAGCACGCGCCTGGCAGGAGCTTCCCCTGCCGAAATGGAAGCCCAGGTCTCTCAGCCGATCGAAGAGGTCCTGAATACCATTGAAGGCGTGCAGGAGTTGCGCTCGGTGAACGGGTCCGGTTCGGCGTTCGTCGTGGTGACGTTTGAGTTGGGACGCGACATCGATGCGGCGGCTCAGGATGTGCGGGATCGCGTAGCGACGGTGGTGCGGGATCTGCCGCGGGATACGGATCCGCCTACCATTGCCAAGGCGGACACCGATCAGTCGCCCATCTTGTCACTGGCGCTCGCCGGAAACCGTTCGCAGCGCGAGTTGACTGAGATCGCCGATAAGATCGTCAAAACCCACATTGAACGCTCAGCCGGCGTGGGGGAGGTCAACATCGTGGGAGGTCTGGAACGGGCCATCAATGTGTGGGTTGATGCCGATCGCCTGGCCGCCTATCAGATTCCCATTACCGCCGTGCGTGATGCTGTCGCGCGCCAAAACGCCAACATTCCCGGCGGCAACGTTACCGGCCGCTTGCGGGAGCAAACCCTGCGCACGATGGGGCGACTCAACGATCCCAAAGCCTTCAACGACCTGGTCATCGCGACTCGCGAGGGTTCGCCCATCCGGGTGCGGGACATTGGCTGGTCGGAGGATGGCACCAAAGAGCAACGTTCCCTTTCCCGGCTCAATGGCGCGCCCACGGTGGCGCTGGACGTTTTGCGCCAATCCGGAGCCAACACCGTGGCTGTCATCGAAGGGGTCAAGGAGAAGCTGCGCCAGTTGGCTCCGCAACTGCCCGCTGATGTGAATCTCCAGGTCACGCGCGATCAGTCACGCTATATCTACGAGGCGTTGCACGAGATAAGGGTCCATCTCATTTTGGGCAGCATTCTGGCCTGCCTCGTGGTGCTGGTCTTCATGCGCAATTGGCGCGCAATGGTCATTGCCGCCGTGGCCATCCCGACCTCGGTGATTGCGTCCTTCGGGATGATGAAGGCGCTCAACTTCACGCTCAATAGCGTCACGATGCTCGCGCTGGTGCTCATGGTGGGCATTGTCATCGACGATGCCATAGTGGTGCTGGAAAATATCTTTCGCTTTATCGAGGAGAAGAAGATGCGGCCTTTCGAGGCCGCGCGGGCGGCGACCGCCGAAATCGGGCTGGCCGTCATGGCCACGACCCTAAGTCTGGTCGTGATTTTCGTTCCCGTGTCGTTCATGTCCAGCATTTCGGGGCGTTTCCTCTACCAGTTCGGCCTTACGGCCGCCGTGGCGGTCCTGGTGAGCTTGCTGGTTTCCTTCACCCTCACTCCGATGATGAGCGCCCGCCTGTTGCGCGGGAACGGCGAGGAGTCCAAAGGCAGCGGGGAAGAGCCGCACTCGCGCAGTGGCTTTTATCACGTAATCGACCGCTTTTACACATGGTTGTTGCGCTGGGTGATGGCGCATCGCCTGTTGGTGGCTGGACTGGCCATCCTAACCATGGCGGCCTCGGTGCCCCTGTATAAGCTGGTTCGCCAGGAGTATTTACCCACCAACGTGGACGAAGGTGAATTCGACGTTCGGGTCACTGCCGCCGAAGGCACCAGCCTAAGGGCCATCAACGAGGTGTCGCGGCGGATCGAGGAGGAATTGAAGTCCGTCCCGGGAGTGCGCCTGGTGCTCACCACCGCCGGGAGCGGCTTCCTGGGAGGGGTCAACGCCGCCAATTTTTTTGTCCAGCTTGCGCCGCACTCGGAACGCACTTTTAATTGGGGACGCTTGGCGCAATGGCCGCCGTGGCGGGCATTTCAAGGAAACTTCACTCAACGTGAAATCCAGCAGCAGATTCGCCGTCGTCTCACAAGCATTCCCGACGTGCGCGTGGCGATCCGGAATCCTCAGACCTTCGTCGGAGGCGGCGGCAATTGGGACATTGATTTCGCGCTGCTCGGCCCGGACCTGGATATACTTAACGGCTATGCCGAGCGATTGCGCACCAATGCACCGAGTCTCGGTTTGCTGGACGCCGATACCACTCTCAAGTTGGACAAGCCCGAACTCCGCGTTCAGATCGATCGCGATCGCGCCGCCAATCTGGGCGTCAGAATTTCCGATATCGCCGATGCGCTGCGCGTAATGGTGGGCGGGGATGAACGAGTCACCCGGTTCCGGGACGAGTCCATGAACGAAGACTACGACGTTCAAGTCCGCCTCAAGGAAGAAGATCGCAACGAAGCCGAGCTGATCGCGCGTCTGTTCGTGCCGCGCGAGGCGGGTGCCTTGGTGCGCCTGGATAACGTCGTAAAGCTGGTGCCGACGCAAACCGCCTCCCGAATTGACCGGCTCGACCGCCAGCGCCAGGTCAGCCTCCGTGCGTCGGTGGCACCGGGCTATGCCCAGGCTGACCGTATCGCCGCGTTGCGAGCCGAAGTGGCGAAATTTGACCTGCCGACGGGCTATTCGACCCGCGTCTCGGGCCGGGCCCGGGAATTGGAGACCACTTTCCGGGAGTTCATCTTCGCCTTCGCGCTCTCAGTGGTGCTTATGTATATCATCCTGGCTTCCCAGTTCGAGAGCCTCATTCACCCCTTCACGATCCTGCTCTCGCTGCCTTTGTCAGTGCCTTTCGCTTTGGTTTCGCTTTTGGCCGCTAACCAGACCATTAACCTGTATTCTGCACTCGGACTTTTGGTGCTCTTTGGCGTGGTTAAGAAAAACGCCATCCTGCAGATCGACCATATGAACAAGCTGCGTTCTGCGGGGATGGAACGGGCGGATGCCATCCTGCAAGGCAACCGCGAGCGGTTGCGGCCCATTCTCATGACCACTCTGACTCTGATCGCGGGCATGCTGCCCTTAGCCCTGGGCACGGGGCCTGGGGCCGAGGAGCGCCGTGCGGTAGCAGTCGTCGTGATTGGTGGCCAAGCGTTGTGCCTGCTGCTGACCCTGGTTGTCACACCCGTAGCCTACTCCTTGTTGGATGATTTCGGACACACAGTAAAGTTCTGGGCAAAGGGGCTATGGTTGAGGATCCCAGCCCGCGCAAGCGCCATCACACGAACGAGCAGATAATGCCTGCATTTAGAAATTGAGGTGCAACAAGAATCAAATCACCAAAGTCCTGCTTATGGCCGGTCAATTCGCCCACATCTCCCTTGTCGACACTGTCTGCACTCCAGAAGGCCTCGATTCAGTCGCCGATCTCATCCCGAGCGTTCGTAGCACCTTGGAAAACAATCGGCCGTTCTGGCGGTTGGGAGCCGTCAGCCCCGATTGTCCGTCCGTCGTCGGGGCAACCGATGCTACGGGATGGAGTGGCGTCATGCACTACGTCCGCCCGGCGGAGTTCATCCGCTCCGCGTTACTCCCCGATTGGCTGCGCGAAATTGAGGTTCGGGATCCCGTTGCCCAACTTGTCCAGTTCGCCGGCATAACTGTTGGAGGCCGTCAAAATGCCAAAAGCTGCCGCGGCGTCCAGGTCCGCCACGCTATACCCTTGCGCTCCAAGCTGAACATTGGTGAGCAGGCAATCATGTCCGCCGACGCGGTCATGCGCCACGTTGCCACCCGGTTCATCCAGGCGCCGGTAGGCGTCGGGATTGTCGCTCAGCACGGTCAGTTGATACAGGCGGGCTGATGCCCCAATCCCAACCCGGGGGAGGATCAGAGCCGACCCGACGAGGAGAGCTGAGATTACCATTTTAGATTTCACGTGATCTGGCAAAGGCTGGCACCGAAACCCAAGTTTCGAAAAACCTTCATCGTTGACGCGCCCGGTAAAATTGATTTGTAACGCCCGGCGAAAAAGGAACCGCGACCAGATTCGATGCTCCCGCGAGCACGGGAGCGTTCGGGGAATCCACCCAGCGATTCAAGCCGCCCGCGAGCGAATTGATCTGCTGCAACACGAAGCCCGGCGATGGACTCACCCAACTGACGGCGACGTTCGTTCCCGCAAGATTTTCCACCAGCAGAGGTGCCGCAGGAAGCTGGAACGCGTTCGCGATGGACGTGTTGCTGCTATCCTCGTCGATGGCCTGCGAGTCCGGCAGCATGGTGGCATTGACGTTGTTTGTGAAACGCAAGTTCGGATAGTCCGAGACCCACAGGTCGGCGATGATGTCGTTGGCCAGCGGCACCAAATTGAGCAACGGCGTCTTCTCCGTGTCGGTTCCTGTCTCCTCGACGTCCCGGTTTTTCCGACTAATTACCACACCATAACCCAGCATAACCCAGCATAACCCAGTTTGAATGAAGCGAATTATACTATTATTGTCCTTGGTGGCTGCATGCCGGGTGGTCCTCTTGAGTCGGTGAATCTGCGACCGGCCGGGCCTCCAATGGCTTTGATCCACCGGAGGGGAGGCTGGCGGATACGCCACGCTTGCTGCTTCGGCGGCGGGTTGCCAAACCAGACGCCAATTGTTAATGACCCGGAGCAGGTGCCCATGATTCCAGCGCCCTGCTCGGCTCGAAGTCGCGGACTAAGTGGAACACCCCCAGCAGAACATCCTCTTGAAACGCGAGCGCTTCATCGGAACCACAGCGTTTCGGAGGGACAGGTAAGTTGATTTTACTTTCCAATATCGCTGAAGCCACGTAACTCGAAGCTATGAAAGCGCGTTTGCTCACCCTCATGCTCGTCGCCCAGGCGTCCGCTGCCTTTTCGGCCGCGGACTTCCAGTTTGTAGTGATCGGCGACACGCGTCCGCGATTCGAGAGCGAGAGTTTCCGGCCGTTTGAAGGCCTGATCGCCAAAATCAACTCGCTGAAACCGGCATTGGTGGTCAATCTGGGCGATTTGATTTATGGCTACGGCCTCGCCAGTAAAGCGAAGCAGTGGGACAAGTACGAGGCCGTCATCAAAGGCGTTCAAGTTCCTTACTACCAAGTGCCGGGTAACCATGACACGCATTCCAAAGACGCCCGCAGGATTTACGGACGCCGCTTCGGAAAGTTCTACCAATCTTTCGATTGTGGCGATTGCCACTTTGTGCTGCTTGATAATACGGAGAACGAACGCTGGGGCTACATTGGCCCTGCTCAGTTGGAGTGGCTGAAGACCGACCTCAAAAAAACGCAAGCCCGCGCAGTCTTTGTCTTTCTACATTTCCCAGTCTGGGAACCGGAGCGCATCACGCCGGCGTACTACGAGTTCTGGGCGCAGACACTCCATCCACTTTTTAGGGAATCCCGGGTCCAGGCGGTGTTTGGCGGCCACTATCATACCTACGGACCGACGCGCGAGTTCGATGGGATCCGCTATTTCATCACCGGCGGTGGCGGCGCTGAATTGAGGCCTGAATACAAAAGGTCCGGCGGCGACTATCACTTTATGAAGATCGAGGTCTCGGGGGACGCGTTCGACGTCCGCGTGATAACGGAGCGCGGCGAATTGACAGATCCCGAGGCGGACGTGATGGGAGGGTTGCAGTTCGCGGCCCGGAATGTCTCCCGGATTGGCATCAAGCGCGACGCGCAGGATCTACGGGCAGGAGTAACCTTCGGGGTCTCGGTGGCGAATCCCTACCCAAACGTTTTGAGCGGCCAGGCTACCTGGCTCCTGGATGCCAGTTCATTCTCGGTCCAACCGCAAAGCGTTTCGCTCCAGGTTCCCGCGGGCGCAACACGTCAATACAGCTTCACGCTGAAGGCTCTCCGGGACACGACCACACTGCAATCTCTTCCCCAGCTTGAATTCAACGTCGCCTCAGGAGGGAAGAAGCATCGATTCCACCGTGAGATCCGCTTTCTTCAAGAGTTGAACACGCCGTATCGGGCAACGGCTCCCGTGCTGGACGGCAAGCTTGGAGATTGGTTACGGGTCCCCCTAATCAAGCTCGGGAAAGGCTCCCAACCAGAGGCCGAATTGCGCAGTTCTTATGATGCGCAGCACCTTTATCTGGCGATTACCGTTCCAAAATGCGACGCCGACGAGGCGAAGGAGTCGGGCTTCAGCGACGAGGTTCAAATTGGAATGGCCCGCCGCCTGAGCGACACCGATTTTGGCGGTGACCTCGTGCGGCTGGGATTTAACTCGGACTCACTGGAAGCCAACGACCGAACGCCGGGCCGCAAAGTGGAAACAGCGATCCCAGGCACGCGGAGCGTTGGCCGCACGGAGGGCCTGCGAACAAACTATGAGATCGCCGTCCCCCTACGGCTGCTCAAGAACTTGAAGGCTGGCGAGGGTGGTCGTTTCATCCTCGACCTGTCATTCCCGGCGCCGGAGGATACAGCCGGAACCACGGAACCGTCTGAACCGACCGTGAATACGTTTTCTTACCGGGTACGCTACGGCAGCGATTCGCTGGTTCCCATCTATTTCGTTGAGTTGAACTTGGAGCGCAAACGGCAGTAATTTGGTGTCTGCTCAGCGGGCTTCCAGGGGCTCGGGAGCGGCTTTCCACGGCTCGGGATGAGTCCGTACATCGCCGAAAGCCGCAGGTTTTCCCCAGCACGGCTGGAAGCCAGCCTGGTCGTCCTGCGCCCTTCCGCGCCCGTCCCCGGCCCCGTCCCCGGCTGCGGTTAACGCAGGACCTGCGGTCCTTTCCGTTTCTGGCTCAGCACGGTTTATCATCCCCGCGCCTGCAATCGCTACTACGGCCTGATCCGCCAGTCTGACGAATTCCGTCCAGCTTGGGCCTCCTTGGCTTACTCTGGCCGGTTTTTGCCCTTGCGGGCCGTTCGCCTCACCTTCCCTTCTTTACTTTGTCATACTATGGGTTCGAGCGTGCCGCGACCTCTACCCCGTCGGCGAACCGAGTTCGCTGGATGGTTCATCCCTCGATTATGCGAGCCTTCACCCTTCCTATCCGGGTTCGGCGGTTCCGAGATACTCCCCTCACGGGCTTCAAAGGAGGAAGCAATTTCGGGGCGGCAGTCTTCACTTCATATTGCGGCCTGCACCTTTGCTAGAGCGGTTGACCAGTCCTTGCCGGCAGCTTGAGCCACCGACTCGTCCGTCCGTCTACGGCAGAGCTTGCACCAATCGGGGTCTCCCCCAAACCAGGGTCTGCTGTGACTGCTCGGCCCAACCATCCATTGCCGAGGCAGGACTTGCACCTGCAAGCACGTCAAAGACCGAAGGCTGCACATAGGAAATCGCTTTTCGCGCGTCCGCTCGTACGGGGCGCTGCGCGGGTGAATGCCGGGGTTGATTTTCCTGCCACTGCTGTTAACTTTAAACAGTTCCGTTTATGCGCACGATTAGGCAAGTGAGTTTCCCGCCCGCTCTTGGCATGGCCTTGCTCTTGGACGCAACTTTGGTGGCATCGCTTTCTGCGGCAGCACTGACCATCCCGCCGGGCGGCATGGTCGCGACGAAATCGGGTAACGATCTAATTTTGTCGTTCCCGACGACGATCCCGGACCTCTACACAGTGCAAACTTGTGCGGGTTTGCTGCAGCCGTGGGCCAATTTCCAGTCGGGGATCCTCGGCGACGGGACCGTGAAGACGGTTACGATCACCAATGCGCTCTCGGGCGGCCAAGGGATTTATCGGCTTTTGATCCAAAAGCCGGGGAACCTGCTGTTGCCGCAGTCCATGGCCTTCGCCATTCTCGGCCACTCATGCGGCGGGATCAAGGAGCAGGCGTACGTAACTGGGTTCGATCCCACCAGCGGATATCCGATGGGCGACGTGTACCTATCAACCACTTGCAGCACCGGCGGCCGTGGCAGCCACCCTGCCACGTTCACGGCTTGGGCCGCCGTGACCTGGGACTTCGCCGGCAACGCGGTCTCCGCGACGACGCTCTCGAACGCGGCGAGCGTCGATCCAACGTTCGCTGCCAGCGACGGGTACGGCGACATTATTTATAACACCGGCGCGGCAGCGTATCTCGTCGTTCCCCTTCCGGCTGCGCCGACCGGCGTGACTGCCGTTCAGTCGGCGGATCAGTTTCATGTTTCCTGGATGCCGAAGGGGGTAAATCCGGCCGCAGTCACCTCGACAACGGTGACAGCGAAGCCGGTCAACTCAACGGCTTCGATCCTCACGACCACCGTGGCCGGGTCGGCTACGAATGGGGTCGTCTCCTCGCTGCAGCCCCAGACAACGTATCAGATCACCGTCGTGAACACGACCATCAGCGGGTCCAGTCCGGCGTCGACTCCGATCAGTGTGGCGACATCTCCAGCCACGGTCCCACCTACGGCGCCCACCGGAGTCACGGCTAGTTGGGCGGACCTGAACCCCGCGGGCGCGACTGACACGCTCGTGGCCACTTGGCATGCGGCCGATCCGGGCAACAGCCCGATCGACCATTACCTGGTCACGATCACCAACAGCGACACCGCTGGCACCTCCATACAGACGGTGTCCGGAACCACGCTGACCGCGAGCTTTGCCGTGGACTGGACCCCGAACTGGTCGGTGACCGTGCAAGCGCACAACGCCTTCGGATGGGGTCCATCGTCGAGCGCTTTTACGCTGGGAGGCCTGTAGCTGAGAGTCGTGGGACCTTGGGGAAATGCGCGACTCGCTTTGCTCGGCTGGCCGAGCGCTTCATTGGCGGCGTCAGCAAGCCCGCCCGCCCCTCCACCCCGGAGGAGGCAGCCAACCCGCACCAGTACGACGGCCCGCCGCGCACCCCCGAAAAAGTGGGGGCCTAAGTCAGACCTCCCCGACTTCGGTCGGGGATTTCTTCTGCTCGCGAACCAACTCGCGGCCCCCCGCCATTTCCCCCTTTCGCGTCTCTTGGCGTGTTTCGCGAGCTGCCGCCTCCGTCTTTCCTCTTTCACCGCGCGCTCTTCCGGTCCATCATTGCACGACTTAGCGTCATGGGCGGCACAGTTACACAGTCACCAACCAGCCCGGCGACCCTCTCGGGCCACCTTGCACCCTCCCACCCCGACCCCATGCCCAAAAGCCCTCGCTGATGTCGCGCAACGAAGCCCAAACCCGCCTCGAGTTGGTCGATCCCTGTCTGATCGATCAGCGCGGCTGGCCATGCGCCAACATCCGGGTTGAGGCCACCGCCGCTGCGGTGGACATCCCCGCGGAGCTGCTCGATTTCATCGACGCCAAGGGCCAGGAAGCCGACGCCGCCCTCTCCCGCCTGCGCGATTTAGTAGGCCAGCAAACCCCCAAGTCAAATGTCTCATTAAAGCACCCGTGAAGGACGGAAAGCCATAGCAAGTAGAGGATTACCAATGCCCGAATCCAGTTTCTATCACATTCTCCCAAAGGGAACGCTAGCTCGCGTCGCCACTTTGGACGAAGCTCTTGCCGCCGCCAAGCACGGGGGATTTACCTGGCTGGATTGCCGCCAGCCGACGAAGGAACAGCTTTCCGTCCTCACCGACTCTTTGGGCCTCCATCCGCTCTCAATCGAGGACTGTACCGACAAGAATCAAGTCCCCAAGATCGAGGACTTCCCCGGAAACACCTTTGTCATCTTCAACGCCTTCAGCTACACCAACAGGAAGCTCTCGGTCGACGAGGTGGATCTGTTCATCGGCGAGAAGTTTCTGATCACGGTCAGCGGATACGACTCTGGCGCACGTCGGCCTTTGCACGACATCCAGCGCATAGTGGAGCTCGATATCGAGAACGCGCGACAGGGACCGGCATTCCTGATGCACATAATCTTAGACCACATCGTGGATCAAAAGTTTGTAGCGATCGAGGCGCTCGAGGACGGGCTGGAAGCAGCCGAGGAAGCGATGTTGGCCGCCCCCGCAAGCTTTAACCCGGCAGAGATGCTTCGCCTGCGCAGGGAACTGTTGGCCCTCCGCAAGAGTCTCTTCCACGAACGCGAGATCCTGGTCAAAATCTGCCGCAAGGACTGCCCATTTATTCCTGACAAGGCGATCCTGCACTACCGCGACATCTACGACCACATCACTAAGTTCTTTGAGCTGACCGAGACCTATCGCGACATCGTCACCAGCCTAATGGAGTTGCACACGTCGATGCTGAGTAACCTCATGGCTAAGACCTCCAATGAGACCAACGCGTCGGTCAGGCGCCTGACTTTCATCACGACCATCTTTATGCCGCTCACCCTCCTGGCTGGAATTGGCGGCATGTCCGAGTGGTCAATGATGACAGGACCGGCGAATTGGAGAATCGCATACCCGGCCTTCTTGCTGGCAATGGCCGTGATAGGCATCGCAAACTATTACCTGCTACGGCGGAGCATCAAGTAATGCCACGGTTTACCTGACGCCTCCTTAGAGTGAAATCTTGCCGTCCCACTTCAGCGGTCACCGATCACTGATCACCGATAACTGACCACTGACCACCAGCCCCACCCACCGCCCGCTGATTCCTTGTTCGCGGCAGCGCTTCCACTTACGCTCCACCGCATGGATACTCTCTATCACCGGGAAGATCACTTCCGGGGCGGCGATACGGTCAAAGACATTGTCATCGGCATGTCGGATGGATTGACGGTTCCCTTCGCCTTGGCCGCAGGTATTTCGGGTGCCATCAGCGCGGCCCACATTGTGGTCACCGCGGGCTTTGCTGAAATCGCCGCTGGCTCGATTGCGATGGGGCTGGGAGGCTATCTGGCCGCAAGAAGTGAGGTTGAGCACTACCGGAGCGAGTTGGCACGGGAGGAAGCCGAAATTCGAGAAAAGCCGGAGGTTGAGGCCGAGGAAGTCGCCAGCTTCTTCCGGGAGTATGGGCTGACCGAGGCCGAATACAACCCCGTCGTCGCAGGCCTGCGCACCAAGCCGAAAGCCTGGCGCGACTTCATGATGCGCTTCGAACTGGGGCTGGAAGAACCCGACCCCAAGCGGGCCCTGCAAAGCGCCATCACGATCGCCCTGTCCTACGTAGCGGGCGGCATCGTGCCCCTTGGCTCCCTATATTCTTTTCCACGACATCAAGACGGCGTTCTGCTTTTCGGTAGTGTTTACGTTGGCAGCGCTGGCGGTCTTCGGATTTGTGAAAGGAAAATTCACAGGCGTTCCGATGATCAAAAGCGCTCTGCAGACCGTGCTGGTCGGCGGACTGGCCGCTGCTTTTGCTTATGGACTAGCCAGATTGATTTCCTGAGCTGAACCGCACGGTCATGCCCCCACCCCATTCATCGCTGACCTCCCAGCCGTGGCGCTCGCTCATCGACTGCGCCTTGGTCGCCTGGGCCGTCGCTGCGGCGTTGCAGGGCAGAGCGCTCGCCGCCACCCAGACCTCAGACCTGCACCGGGATGAGGAGATCGTCTTCTTTCCGTCGCTGGCCCACCGTGTTCGCGGCGGGGGTGGCTGGGATTGCGAAATTCGCGGCTGCGTCTATGAGCCTGAAAAGCGGCGCTTGATCGTAGGCCTGTTGCGCGAAACGCTCGAGCTCAAGCACATCGAGATGACCGACCAGGAGGCCGCCACTCTTGGAGAACGCGCTCGGCTGTTTATGGTGGATAACCAACGGGGAAGAACGATCATCGTGCGCGTCGGTGAGCGCGAGCATGCCCTCGGCAAATCGCGGCCGGATGGCCAATTCACAGGCGTCATCGGGCTTCCGGATGCCGAGCTTGGAACGACAGGCACCCGGACAGTCCAGATCCAGGCCGTCCTGCCGGCAGGTGACTCACGCCGCTTCCTCGGCCATATCAACCTGGCTGACGAGAGCGGTATTAGCGTGATCTCCGACATTGACGACACCATCAAGACCACCCAGGTGCGGGTTCGCAAGCTCCTCTTGCGCCGAACGTTCCTCGAGCCCTTCAAGCCGGTGCCCGGCATGGCCGAGAAGGTGTGAAAGAATAGGGCTTGCATATAACTAGCCATGCAGCTAGTATTTTCCCATGGGTTACTTCTCTAAACTGCAAGTGATTCAGCGAGGGGATCAAAATCGCCAGTATTATCTCATCTGTCCGGCTCCTTTGGCCGCCGCCTTGGAACTGGAGAAGGGCGAGGAGCTCGAATGGATCATCAAGGATCGGCACACCTTCCAGATCCGGCGAGCCAAAGCGGCGCCCCGCGCCCCCAGGAGTAGCCATGAATAAGCCTGCCTCGAGCCCTGGGGATTTGCCGGGTTTGGAAGCCAGTCCCCGGGTGCCACCGTCGCCCAGCGCGACGCCCTCCGTTCCTGCGCGGCCGCGGGTCAAGCCGGTTGACCGTTCACAACTGACCTGGCAGATGCTGGATGTGGAACGGCTCATTGAGCCGGACCATCCGGCGCGAGCAATCTGGGAGTTGGTGGGGCAAGTGAAGCTGGAGGGCTTTTACGCGCCGATCGAGGCGGTCGAAGGCACTGCCGGACGCACGCCTTGGGATCCGCGGCTATTGGTCAGCCTGTGGATTTATGCTTACAGCCGGGGGATCAGCTCGGCGCGGGAGATTGCGCGGCGCTGCACCTATGAGCCGGCGTTCCAATGGCTGTGCGGGCTGGGGGAGATCAACTATCACACGTTGTCGGATTTCCGGGTGGACCATGACGCGAGTTTGCGTGAACTCTTCGTGCAGGTGCTTGGGGTATTAGAGGGTGTTACGAAAGCAAAAGTGTGAAACCTTAATTTCATTGGGTATTTTGC
>OCZT010000559.1_pt1 | contig 37219 bp, 35 predicted proteins | sample 1539031 | NCBI WGS metagenome assembly OCZT01 (sample SAMEA3539308, study PRJEB22396) | soil metagenome | biome: tundra; feature: field; material: soil | place: USA | collected 2010-05 | depth 0.15 m
CCGCGGGCGGTTGGCGGCCGCGCGGGCGGCGGCGGCCGCCTGCAGCCGCGGCACGAACACGAGCACGTAAGCGGTGGAGAGCGCAAGCAGCACCGCGATCACGGCGATGGGAGCCGCCGAGAAGTGGCTGGCGTTCTTCGGGTCGGAGAATCCGGTCGCCAGGAACAGCCCGCTGAAGAGCACGACACCGAGGACGGCCAGGGGGCGGCCGGCCACGAGACGGAAGGGGCGCTCGCGGGTCTCACGTCGGCGCAGGATCAGCAGGCTCAGGGAGCCGAGGGCGTAGATGCCAGCCTCGATGGAGGCGCCGACGGCGACGAGCAGCAGCCACTGCCCGGTGGCGAACACGACGGCGGCCACGACCGCGGAGACGCCGGCGAGCGTCGTCACGGCCAGCCAGGGCACGGCCTTGAGGTTCAGCTTGGCGAACTGCCGCGGCAGGTTCCCCTCGCGGGCGGCGGCATAGATGAAGCGCGAGGCCACGAGGAACCCGCCGTTGAAGGTGTTCAGCGCGGTGAGCACCGTCAGCGCGAGCATCCACAGCTCGCCGACGGTGCCCAGCGCTGCGCGACCCATGAGCAGCTGGGGGTAGGTGCTGTGATGGAGCAGGGAGAACGGCACGAGATGGGTCAGGGCGAGGACGAACAGGGTGCAGGCCAGCCAGATCAGGAGGGGGGCGATGAACAGCGCGCGGGTGATCACGCGCGGTGTCCGCGCCTCCTCGGCGGTCGTCGTCACCCACTCGAAGGCTGCGTACAGGAACAGCGCGAACGCGAGCGCCTGGACCCCTGAGAAGGCGCCTTTGCCGAACAGGTCGAAGGGCTGATGGAAGGCACCGCCCACGTGGAACAGGGCGATGATCGACAGCACGGCGGTCCCGGCGAGCACCGTGTAGGTCACGATCGTCTGCACCCACCCGGCGAGGCTCACCCCGCGCAGGTTGGCGGTCCACGCCAGGCCCAGCAGGACCGCGATCCAGACGTAGGCGAGGGCTGCGGGCTCGTGCAGCACGTGCCGGACGGCCGAGCCGATGAGGAAGGCGTCGGCCGCGATCACGAGCACGACGGTGGTCATGTAGGTGAACGTCAGCGACAGGGCCGTCCTGTTGCCCACGGCGCGGGTGAGGTAGAGCCGGATGCCGGCGGCGGTCGGGTAGAGCCCGTTCAGCTCGGAGAAGATCGCGGCCACGAGGATCACGAGCACCCCGCCGATGGCGATCGCCACGGCCGCGGTGGCGCCCGGCGCATAGGCCAGTACGGACACCACCCCGAGATAGTCGATGGCGGCGAAGGCCAGGCCCGCCGAGGTGGCTGTGGCGGTGGCGGTGCCCACCGAGCGGCGCAGGGCCACGACGGCCGTGCGCCCACCCTCGGCGTGCGCCATCAGACGTCGGGCCAGATCACGGAGCTGATGGCGTCCAGGCGCATGACGTCCTCCTGGGACCCCTGTACCGTGATCTCGCCGCGCAGGTACTTCTGCACCGGGTTCAGGTCGCCCCAGAACATGTCGCAGAACGTCTCCGAGTGCGTCGTCACGATGAGGTCGGGCGTGCCGAGGTGACCCTCGGGGGTCGAGAGGATCTCGCCGCGATCGACCTCCATCGAGAAGGTCGTCCCGTTGTCCGAGCAGACGAAGTGCAGCGTCCTCGACCAGTCGCGCTGCATCTTGCGTAGCCGCTCGTTGCCGTTGCAGCTGCTCGTGTAGTCCGCCAGCGCCTCGGCCAGCTCGTCCCAGTCGGCCACGACCGCCTCAGCTCGCCGCCGCGCGAGCCGGCCTGCGCCTCGGTCGCGTGGGTGCGGATTCCTCTGGCCCCGCGCCCGAGAGCAGGTCCTCGATCGCGCTGTCGAGCGCAGCGAGCAGGAGGTCGATTTCCTCCTCCTCGATCACGAGGGCCGGCATCAGCCGCATAACCGAGGGCTCGTTGCCGCTGTAGATCGCCAGCACGCCGTGCCGGGCGAGGTGGTAGGACATCCGCGGCCCGAGCGAGTCCTCGACGTACTGGATGCCGGCCATCAGGCCGCGACCGCGTACCTCGGTGATCACATCCGGATGGGCGGCGGCGGTCGCGTGAAGCCCGGCGAAGAGCCGCTCGCCCATGGCTGCCGCGTGCTCGACCAGCCCTGTGTCCTCGATCACGGCGATCACCTCGAGGGCGATCGCGCACGCGAGGTCCGAGCCGCCGAAGGTGGAGAGGTGGATGAAGGGGTTGGGGATGAGGAACTCGCGGAGGTCCTCCGTGAACACGGTGGCGGAGATGGGCACGAGCGAGCCGCCGAGCGACTTGGCGGTGGCCATGATGTCGGGCACCACGTCGTCGTGTTCGCTCGCCCACCAGCGGCCGGTGCGGCCGAGCCCGGTCTGGATCTCGTCGAGGATCAGCAGGGCCCCGGCGCGATCGCAGGCGGCGCGGACTGCGGCGAGATAGCCCGGCGGCGGCATCACGATGCCGCCCTCGCCCTGGATGGGCTCGAGCAGCACGGCGGCGGTGTGCTCGTCGACGGCGGCGCTCAGCGCGTCGATGTCGCCGAATGGAACCTGGGCGAACTCGGGCATCAGCGGCTCGAACGGATCCCGGAAGGAGGCGCGCCCGCCGGCGGAGAGGGCGAACCCGGTATGCCCGTGGTAGCCGTTGACGGTCGAGATGATGCGGGGCCTGCGGGTGGAGCCCCGCGCGAGCTTGATCGCGAAGTCGATGGCCTCCCCCCCGCCAGTGCCGAACATCGTGCACGAGAGCTCCCCGGGCGTGATCTCCGCGAGCTTGGCCGCCAGTTCGGCCTTGGCCCTGGAGCAGAGCAGGAAGTTGCCGTTGTCGAGGCTGTCGACGGCGGCGTGGGCCGCGGCCACCACGCGCGGGTTGCGGCGCCCGACGTTGAACGAGCCGGCGGAGGTGAAGCAGTCGAGGAACCTGCTCCCGTCGGCGTCCCAGACCCAGGGGCCCGACCGTTCGGCCTCGATTATGTCGAGCCCCGCGGCCTTCATGACCCGGACCCTCTGCGGGTTGACGAACGTTGCGAACTGGTTGAGCGCGTGCTGCTTGGCGGTGCGGTCGCTCATCGTGTCACTGCTCCTTTCGGGGGCCGGAGCCCGTGATGGAACACGCCGATCACGGCCGTCAGTCTACGGGCCGGAGAGCGCTCAGGCCCCGCTCAGCCGCGGCCGAGAGCAAACAGGAACGCGAGCACCGCCTCCACGGCCCGGCTGCGGCGATCCTCCCGCCCGACGAGCACCACATTCGAGGGCCGTGCATCGCTGAGCGGGATCGTCACGACCCCGGCGTCGGAGCCGGTGACCACGCCGGCCACGGAGGCCGGCGCCGTCGTGATGGCGCTGCGAACCGCAAGTGAGGCGAGCACCTCCTGCCCGTTGGCGGCGCGGTCGACGGTCACGCGGCGGGGCGCCCCGCCGCGATGGTCGTCGAGGCTCCAGAATCCTGCCCACGCGCGCTCGATCGAGGGATGAAAGCCGATGAATGTCTCGTCGAGCACCTCGGCGACCGTCAGCTCGCTGCGCGCCGCCAGCGGATGGTCCTTCGCCGCGAGCACCACCCGCGGCTCGCGATAGAGCCACAGCGACCACACTCTCGGATCGGCCGCCGCAGGTGACAGACCGCAACATCCACCTCGGCGAGCCACGTGTGCGTCGGGCTGAGCGGGAACGACAGCTCCCGCTAGCAGATGTCGATGTCGGGATGCGCCTCTGCGAACGCCTTCAGGGGGCCCGGGCTATGCAGGCCCGGCGGCGCCACCACGAACCCCCGCTCGACCATGTGCCGCTGACCGCGTGCGAGGAACTGGGCGGTCGCTGCAGCGTCGGCGGCAGCGGTGACGGCCACACGGGCCTTCGCATAGAACGCCTCGCCGGCTGCCGTCAGCGTGACGCCGCGAGGGTGCCGATCGAGCAGCTTGACGCCGAGCTGTCCCTCGAGCTGAGCGATCGACTTCGAGCGAGCCGGCTGCGCGATGTGCAGCTTCTCCGCGGCGCGAGTGAACTGGCCCTCCTCTGCCACCGCCACGAAGTAGCGCATCTGGCCGCGTTTGAGCCCCATCGGAGCCTCGCCGCGCGCAACCCTCTGCGGAGGGGACGGCTCCGTCAGGTCGGGGGCCACGGGCTCCTCGGACATCGCCGTGAGTATCCCGCAGACGAAGGTGGCAGCGAAGGGCGCGAGGTGCGTGCGAGTCCCGGGCCGCGCGAGCCAGCAGCAAGGGCCCTGAAATCTCCGGCTGGAACTGGCTGCGGACGCGGCGCGCGGTGGCCACACCCGCAGCATCTCGGTCGTCATAAGGGGTAACTCGTCGCGGCCGGCCCGGAGGAGCACAGTCACCCACGCGGTATCGCTCCACAACCCCTTTCGTCCGGTACTGACCGAAAACACCAACTGCGTCGGCTACCAGACCTACGGGTAGACGAACGTACCCTCGAGCGTGTGGCGCGGCTCCGAATCGATCACCGTGAGCTTCGAATGGCGCAGCGGCGAGCAGGTGCCGTGACCGCGAAAGCAGTTCAGCTCGCCTATCGGGCGCCATAGCGGCAGTCCATCAAGAGTCCACAACGCGGCGTTCTTGGCGAGAAGGCCGTGCAGATCAGGGCCTTCTTCCAAGTACCGCTACCGGGATTCGAACCCGGGTTTCCGCCATGAGAGGGCCTCGGGACGGCCTTAGCCGCTAGTACCCGACGCTACCTTCTACGCCCCGAAACCGCCTGCAAAAAGGCACTTTCGCGCACCGGCCCGTGGCCCTGTAGGTACCCCTAGCGCCCTCTGTTTACCGTGGTGCCAGGGTCCGCAGGGGGTCCGCCAAGGGGCAGCTATGTCGTACGCCCTTCGTCTTTCCGTTTCTTGAGCGCCGTCTCGACGCTCGCGAGCTTTGCCGGGGCCCAGTACAGGTAGTCGAGGATGGTCTCAGCGAACTCCTCGATCAGCGGGACGTCGTCCTCCTGTACCTCAGTATCGGCATCGTGTGCGCCCCAGTTCCCCAGAGTCCGAAGCTGCGTTGCCATGCCGGCGAACACGTCGGGGAGCTTCCCAGCGTCGACCAGTGCCTGAATCTGTAGCTCAAGAGTTCGCCCTTTCGCACCCTGCTCGGCACACACAGCCTCCAGCATGCGCCTGATTCCGACCGCGTAGAAGCTCGGATCGATCGCTTTGACGCGATGCGCCGAGTCGAACTGGTTCTGCACCCGGGTCGGCAGCGCGTCCCTAGTCAGCAGTGTCGGAAAGATGCGTTCGAGCCGAACGTCTTCCTCTGAGTCGAACACCGGATCGACCCAGGTGTACCGATCGAGGGTTGGTCGGTCGCAGTTGGGGCATCGCGAGAGCAGCCAGTGGTCCTCAATCGTCACCTCACCGTAGCCTTCGTGCACCTCGGTCTCGCTCCGCGCCGTGCTGTCGCCGACCTGGACGAGAGTGCCTTGAAAGCCGCAGTGGTCGCAGCCCTCGAACATCGCAGCCACTTCTAGGCCGCCTCGTCCTTCGTCGCCCTAGCTGCGACGGACGCTCTGCCCTTGGCCGGAAACTCGTAAAGAAGCTTCAATAGCATCGCCGCGAAGTCCACCGCAGCGGCGGCATCCAGCCCGCTGATATCGAAAATCTCATGATTGGCGTCGTTGCCGATCTGACGAATCTCGTCGACCCACTTCTCAGTGTTCGGCGGTACCAGGTGATGGTCAACGAGAAACGTGACGTAAGCGAGAAATGACTCGCCCTCCGCAGCACCCTGAAGCACGGCCACGTGCATCAGGATCTTGCGGCAAACCATGACGGCGGCGTGGTTGGCACCCACGCTGACGCAATCACGAGCCTCCTGATAGAGCTTGGACACCTCATCGGGAACATGCTCAATTTCCTCGCCGTACGCTACGGCGGGCGTGACTTGCCCGGAGTTCTCGATGAGACTCGGGTATCCACAGTTGCTGCACGCTCGTAGCTTCTGCCCCGACGGGCCACTGCCGTCTTTCTGGATCCCAGGGTCAACCCCCCACCCTGAGGCTACTCGCCGATTGCACCACGCGCACGTGAACTCCACCGAGTCTCGTTCAGCCCATTGGGAACCCGGACGTATGTAGATTTTCGAGACCGAGCGTTGAGGCATCGATGCGACGCTAGCAAGCGGCGGGACCCTTAAGCATCGTCGCGCCAGTTGCCACGACGCGGTGCTTGCCAGATGTCAGGCGGCCGTGCGATAATCGCCTGGTCAAATGAGTCTCGTCGCCACCATCGTTACGGAATGGGTTGAGCCAGTCGCGACCACAATCTCCATGGTTGTCGGCACGGTAGTGATGCTTCAGACCGCCATAAAAAAAAATGCTCGATCCAGGATCCGGACGACATTTGGCCTTCTGGAGCCAAAAAGCAGCCCGTTTTGGCTCGCTGAGCGTTAGACGAGCCGTCTCGCGACGACCGTCGACGTCCCTAAGCCGATTCCTTCTAGTGAGGCGCACGCCTAGCTGACGGTCCAGTGTCTACATGGCGAAGGCCCTCGGGCCGACGCTCGTAGGCGCGCGTCCGGGGTCGACTTAGGACATGCCTGCAAGCAGCTCGTCCGGCCGAAGCTCGAGGGCAGCGAGCAACCTGAGGAGCGTCGTCAAGCGAACCTCCCGCACGCCGCGCTCGATGCGCGAGACCTGGACGACCGCAAGGCCTGAAGCGTGCGACAGGTCCTCCTGCGTCCATCCGCGCGCCTTACGGGCTGTACGAACGTTCTGGCCGAAGCGCGCAACTGCGGAATCCACCCGCCGGATGCTGCGCCAACTAGACCAACATGACCATGACCAACCCGGTAAGTTTCGCGGCGTGCCACGGTTCCGCAAGATCGCCCTGGCAGCCGTCATCTCGCTAGCGGCAGGCCTTTCGTCAGGTTGCGGCAGTGCTACGCCCACCGCAACTACGGCCTCGCACGCCGAAGAACGCGAACGCGCCGCCAACCCCGTTGCGCAGGCCGAGGAAACGGCCGCCAAGGAATACATGGACAACCGTATCTCCGAAGCGCAGTACCACGAACACCTCAAAGCAATCGAAGCTGCTGGCGAAGAAGGCGTGTGCGCCAAGGACGCCAAGCTGTTCCCGAACAGCTGCAATGCCGACGGGACCGTGAAGCACTAGCTACAAGTCGAAGCCCGTCGGGCGGCGCTGGTAGGCGCGCATACAGGTCGCCTTTCGCCATTCGCGTACGCCCACGCACGCCGCTGCTTGCCGTACTGCCAGAGTCGGGGAAGGTCCCGTGCGCACGGTCGAACGTGTGTTCGTGTGCCGCCGGTTCAGCCGGTACGCTTGCGCGGGTGTCCACCCCGCTAGGCGATAGCCCGCTCGACCGCAAGGCACGCGGCGCGTTCTTCACGCCGCCAGCCATCGCGGACTTCCTCACGCGCTTTGCGATTGCCAACGATCCAGCCGCACATGTCCTAGACCCCACGTGCGGCGAGGCCGTGTTTCTGCTCGCGGCGGCTCGGCAGCTCAAGAGCCTCGGTGCGTCCCCCGAGGCCATCGCCAACCAACTTTCGGGCGCCGACCTCCACGAGCCGTCATTGGTCGGCTCGGAACACCTGCTCAAAGACGAGGGCTTCGCGGCCAACCTAGTTCGCTCCGACTTCTTCGAGTTGCCAAGCCCCGACCAGATCGGGGACCGCGTCGGGTGGCAGGACGCCGTCGTTGGCAATCCGCCTTTCGTTCGGTATCAGGAGCATCGAGGCGAGACGCGAAAACGAGCGGCTGCGGCGGCATTTGCGCAGGGCGTGCGACTGTCTGGCTTGGCGTCGTCTTGGGCCCCGACCCTCGTTCATGCCTCCGCCTTTCTCAAGCCCACCGGACGGCTGGCCATGGTGCTCCCGGCGGAGCTCCTGACGGTTGGCTACGCCGAGCCCCTGCGCAAGTGGCTGCGCAAGCGGTTTGCCGTGGTCAACCTCGTGATGTTCGAGCGACTGCAGTTCCACGATGCCGAGGAGAAGGTGGTCCTGCTCGTCGCTCACGGCACCGGCCCTTGCGATTCCTTCTGCCTCATACACGTCGATGACGCTGACGACTTGGCCAACGTGCATCCTCTCGACCCCGTCGGCGCAAACCCGGCAGCCGAGGGCAAGTGGAGCGACCTCGTCCTCCCGCTCGACACGCGCCGCCTGTTCAACGGCGTCCGGGCAGGCAAGATGAGCCGTCTGGACTGCTATGGCGCGGTCGAGCTTGGCACCGTCACCGGGGCCAACGACTACTTCGCGATCACCGAGGCGACAAGGCACAAGTACCGGATCTCCGAGGCGCAACTCAAGCGGATCAGTCCGCCGGGGACGCGGCACCTGAAGGGGCTGACGTTTAGCCGCACCCAGTGGGAGGAGCTAAGACTCGCCGGCCAGAGGGTCTGGCTCGTGTGCCCACAACCGTCCACGCGTGCGAAGGGGCTTCTCGAATACATACGTGCCGGTGAGGAGCAAAAGGTGCACGAGGCCTACAAGTGCACCGTGCGCACCCCCTGGTGGCGTCCGCCGGTCGTTGCCGCGCCAGATCTGTTCTTCACGTACATGAGCCACAGGTATCCGCGCCTGATTGCGAATACCTCGGGGGCGACGATCCTCAACTCAATGCACGGCGTCCGGCTCAATGAGGACACGCCTAAGGAAGCGCGCGAGGCTCTGCCCCTCCTGGCCTTCAACTCCGCGACCATGCTGGGCGCAGAGGTCTTGGGCCGCGCCTACGGAGGCGGCATTCTGAAGATGGAGCCGAGCGAGGCGGCTAGCCTCCCGGTGCCGTCGCCCGAGCACATGAAGGCAGCTTGGAGGACACTCAGGGAGCGGCGCGGCAATCTAGACTTGGCTCTACGCCGAGAAGAATGGCAGCCCGTCGTGGCTGAGGTTGATCGCGTCCTGCTCACCGACGTCATGGGTCTTGCGAAGGACGATGTAGCCGCCCTACGCGAGGCGGCAGCGCTGCTCCGCGTCCGGAGGACTCGGCAGACTGAGGCGCATGTCGGATGACGCTGATGTTTTCTCAGGCCTAGACCCGATCCTCTCCGAAGCCGACCGGTCCTCACCGTGGGTCGCGGTCCCGGGCACAGAAGACGAGCGCACATTCTCACCTGACTTCGATCTAGCGAGACGGCTGCTCGCTATCCCGATTGGCGAAGGGGCGGCAGACGAGCAGCAGACTGGCCGCGTCGCTAAGGCTCTCGACGCCTGGATCGCGCACGAACTCCGACGAGCAGGGTTCCCGGCCAGCGCGGTTTGGCCGCGTGCGTCTCGGCCCCGAGTCCGTCCTGCTGATCTCGACTCGGCGGAGACAGCGGTCGAGACAGCAATGGAACGTCTTGCCGAGTTCGAGGAACGGTTAGATCAGTACGCCGAAGGAGCTCGCCAGAAGGGCTACAAGAAGAAGCCGCCATCCTTGTACCGAGTAGAGCCAGCGATCCGCGGGATCGGCAAGGCCCTCCCCGGCGGCGGATCGGCAAACATCTTGGGCCGCTTCTACGTCAAGCAGGTAGACGTGGTCGTAAGTAGCTGGGACCATGGCCCCGACGTGCTGATCTCGGGCAAGACGCAGTTCAGCAGCTACCTCAACAACAAGAACAACCGATACGAGGAGGCCGTTGGAGAGATCACCAACCTGCGCGATCGCCATCCAATGGCGGCCACTGGTTTCGTCTACCTCGTGCGCACCAACCTGATGGAAGAGCAGGGCGCATTCGCGTACCTGCGCGACCTGCTGATTCGCCTCCGCAAGCCGGACGGAGCGTTCGACGCCACCATGCTCCTTGTGGCCGACTGGGATGACGCCACACTCACCCTCTCGTCAGTCGAGGACGCATGGCTGCACCTGTCCGCGTCGCGCTTCTTCGAAGACCTGCTCGGCGCAGTAATGAGCAACACACCCGTCGACCTCCACCAAGAAGTCCGCCTGCTGCGACAGGGCGAGCCGCCTGGGGGTCTGCCTCCGACCGAAGGCACCGCTGAAGACTCGTAGGCCGGGCCTTCAGCGCGAAGCTCGTCGGGCGGCTATGTCGGGCCACTTCATCGTCCAGCCCCGTTCCGACGCCACTGCAGTCGAGGTCTGGTCGACACAGCGCCTAACACACGAACCCAAGGGTTGGCTCGTGGAGATGAGAACCGAACTGCGCAACGCCGTTAGAGCGCTCAGGGCGCATGACGAGACAATCCTGAGTGCGGTCTACGCGTCCACAGACACGAGCTTGTGTGATATCGAGAACGTCCTGATCTACAATGTGGGGCCTGCCTGCTTTGGGGCCGCGCGGCGTCCATCGGCCTGCACATTGAGCGGGCCTACCACTGCCCGCCGCCACCCCAGCCGCTTGCAGCCGGTCCTTTGCACTACGCGCGCTACGAGATCCGCACCGAGCACCCATCACCGACCTCATTGCGAGGGGGGGTCCGCACTCGCTGCCTGGACGGGAGTCGGCATGCCTCGCCTGACCGAAGCGACCAAGCCCTCCGCAGTGTGGTGCGCACTCCGCGACGGGCACATCGCCGGATATCAGCGCCTTGCTCCGCAAGAACCGTACGGCCTCTGGCTTGTGGTCGGTGTGCCGCCCAACGAGGTCGCTGCCCCAGCGAAGATTGTCAAGCCGCTCGTCGACGGCGTCGTTGCGGCTCTCCACAACCACGACGGGACCGAACTTCACGTAGTGAGCGAGCGGCTCGCGATTCAGCTTCCGGCGAACACGCCCGACCGGATCGCTGCACTTCTGAGTGATGAGCGCGCCGCTATTCTTGGGTCGCGTCGCCTGCTGTGGCCCCATGGTTCAAGCGTGCAATGGAATCCCGCAGACGACCTCTGCTCTGCGCTCGACCTCAGCGTCGTACCTAGCAACCGCTGGGAGCTGTCAGGTCACCTCATGTCGCTCGCCGGCGCATAGGCGGCTGCGCCGCGACGGTAGCTCGCCGCCTTGCCCGCCCTCATACGCGCGCGCCCTGCGCGCGAGGCGCCAGACCCCACGCACGCCCGGCACGTTCGCTCAGGGGGACCACCAGCACAGGGCAGACACTGAGGTCTCGCCGGACTGGGGCGGCCAACCTCACGTCGCCCGCCTGCAACTAGCGCTACCCTAGGCACAGGTGGCGCTCATGCAGCCCCGGCGGGCGCGCCACTCCACCAGCAGCGCCGCACTTCTTCGCAGCACCAAATCCAAACCTAAATCCAAAAGCCGCCGGGCGCATGTTCACTGGAAAGGTTTGGACGATGGCGAAGACGCGCATTGTGGAGGAAGAGGTGCTCGACGACAAGGACAGGCTGCTCACCCCTGAGGAAGTCTGCGAGCGGCTGAACGTAACGCGCCGGTGGCTGCGGCGTGCGGACGAGCACGGCACGCTGCCGCGAGTGAAGGTCGGCCTGCTGAATCGTTACTACGAGTCAGACATCGAGGCGTACCTTTCGGCAAACCGCGTCCCCGCCTCGCAGGCGTGACGTGGTTGTCAAGATACGGCGCAAGTCCGGGCGATCTAGCCAGCCGCCCGGACCCCGCCAAGCCAACACCAATGCCTCTGCAGGCACGGCTAAGGGTAATACCTCCCGCGTCAAGCAGACGGGCGCTTGCCCGGCGTGCGGCAACGAGACAACACTCGATGTAACTCCTGCTGCCTATGGGCGATGGTTTATCGGCTGCTACTCCTGCGAAGCCGAAGGCGTCACACTCGGCGACCTCCTGCGCGCCCTGGCGACGGCCGTAGGCGCTCCCGACGGTGGCTCCATCAAGGCCGAACCGCATCGCTGGCTGGGCGACTACCTCGACAGCGCCGCGACGATGGGCGGCGTGGAGGCTGTGCCGGACGAGGCGCTGCGGAGGGAATGGGCCGTCAATCTGATGCTCACTCCGCGTCCGCGCAGATACCTGACGCGCGAGCGAGGCCTCACCAAGCGCACGCTCCGCCGGGCAGGGATCGGATGGGACCGCGACCGTGCGTGCTTCACGATCCCGATTCGTGACGCGGCCGGTCAGATCGTGAACCTCGTCCGGCGGCCTCTCCCCCATGTGGACGGCCCGAAGTACAAGATGCTGGCCGGCAGAGGCATCCCGGAGAGGCGTCAGCTGTACCCGCGCCCTCTGCCGGAGGGACCGATCCTCGCGGTGGGCGGGCTGTTGGACGCGCTGCTCGGCAGGCAACACGGCCTCCCCACCGTCAGCGGCACGCACGGCATCGGCACCTCGCTCGACGTATGGCTGCCCGTGGTACGAGGCCGCGAGGTGGCTGCTATGTGGGACGTAGGCGAGGAGAACGCCATGACCCAGCGGGTAGCCGCCCTGGCCGCCGCCGGGGCTTACGCGTGGCCTGTGCGCCTCTCGCGTCTGCTCACCGAGGGCAAGGACCTCACCGACGCGCTCACCGGCGGCTACACCGCCGACGACATCACCGCGCTCATGCGCGCGGAGCGCAGGAGGGCCGGGCTATGAGCGAGAGCGGATACCGCGCATTTGGCGACGACTACCCCGGCGTATTCCCTCACCCGCATCCGGACGAGGAGCTAGTCGAGTCGCTGCTTCGCGCAGCGGTGCAGGTCATGGAGGCACAGCACTCCTGGCCGCTGCTTGACGACGCCGCAGCCCAGTTCCGCCGAGAGCCGGGGGAGGCCGATGGTGTCTAACCAAAAACGCAAAACGGTTCCGTACGACGTGAGTGGCGTGCCGCCGACACCTCCCTCGCGCAAGTCTCGTCTGATCGTGAAGACGCCCAGACGCCGCACGATTGAAGGCAAGACTTATGAGGAGGTGCCGGGCAGCTTCGCGGCGCGCGTAGGCTCGCGGCGAGTTGATCTGGTGCAGTTGATTGAGGATGGCATCCCTCCGATTGAATACCTGCCAGCCTCCGACGAAATGCTGCGGCGCGGTAAGCGCCACTACATAGCCGCGCCGAGAAAGGAGGGCAAGTCAATCGCTGTCCTCGCGCACCTAGTGGACATGGCACTGGCTGATGCCGAGGTCGTGGTGCTTGACCGTGAGAACGGGCAGGAGCTTTACGCCAGCCGCCTCGCCGACGTCATGACAGCGCGCAAGCTCTCAACCAAGCAGCGCAAGCAGGTAGGCAAGCGATTGAGCTATTACGAGTTCCCAACACTCAAGTCGGGTGATGCTGAGGACCTTGTGGAGTTGCTAGGCGCGGCGGACCTTGTTGTGTTCGACTCGCAGCGCATGTTCTTGAGCGATCTCGGCCTCCGGGAGGCAGAGTCTGACGACTACGCCTCGTTCATGGCGTACGTGATTGACCCGCTGTTTCGGGCGCAGGTGGCCACGCTGATCCTCGACAACACAGGCCACAAAGAGCAGACGCGCGGTCGCGGCACCAGCAGCAAGGGCGACCTCAACGAGATACTTTTCTCAATCGAGACTATTACCCCTTTTGACCTCTACAAGCGCGGCAAGATCAAGCTCAAAATCGAGGACAGCCGCATGGGCAACAGAGGCGAATGGACTATGGACCTGGGCGGCGGCTACTTCTATCCCTGGGAGCAGGTCAACACCGACACCGCCCCTCGTGCCGACTTCCGCGAGGCCGCAGAAGCTGCCCTCACCGACGGCAAGCCGCGAGGCATGGACAAGCTCATAGAGGCCGTGCGCTCCGGCGGAAAGGTGAAGATCGCCACACCTCACGCGCGCCATCTTCTCGGCGAGTACGCGAAGGACCCCAACAACCCCATCACGCACGGGCCAAAGGGCTATGAGCGAGTGCAGGCGTAGCAACGCGGTACGCCCCGCCCGTACGCCCACGCCCCTCCCTAGAGGGGGAGGGGCGGGCGTGGGGCCACGCCTTGCCTACGCCCCGACCAAAAAGGCGTGGCTAATGCCCAGTATTTGCTGGGGTTTTAGCCACACCTCGGGCTGCCCACGCCCCTCCACGCCCCGGAGCTACCCACGCCCGGCGTGGTTTTGGGGGCTGGCGGCGACCCCTGTCAGGGGTGGTGCAGGGGTGGTCAGAGGTGCAGGGGCGAGAAGCACAAAATACCGGCCAGCCCACTGTGGGCGCTCAGCCTCCAAGCACATGACCTTGGATTACATCTGCGCCACGAGTCACGGCTGGCCCTGCGCTACGGCCGCCGGGAGCCTGCCAGCGTCGCCCGCGTCCCGGCGGAACATTCCCGACCGCCTAGCTAAGGCGGCAACCCCTCACCCATTCACCCATACGCCGCTGAGGCTAAAGATAAATGTTTCACTTTTGGACCCTCGCCGGACCCTACAGGTGAAGAATCGAGCTATATTTCGCGTGCAGACAAAAGTCGGCAAAATCAAGACCAGGAGGCAAAGATGCCAGCAGTCAAGGAGTACAAGATCAAAGCTCTCACGTTTGACCCGAAGCTCGTCGCTCAGGTGATGCGGCGGAGGGCTGACGGCGAGAGCCTCGGCACTATCGCCAAGGCCCTGAGCGTTTCCCCGGGCAAGGCGGCGATGGCGGAGCTCGTCGGCACAACGGAGCGCGTGGCCATAGACGACCCCGCCAAGCTGGCAAGGCAGGTAGTCAAGGACCGCAAAGCCTCGGCCTCCTGGGGCCTGCTAGCGGCCCGCTACGCCGTTACCGAGGGCACCTGCCGGGCCGCGTACGAGGCGGCCACCGGCCAGCCCTACTCCGCCCTCGACTACCGGCGCAAGGCCGAGGTGGCCAAGCCCGCCCCCTCCCCCATCAAGCGCGCCTCCGTCAAGGCGACCCGAGCGCTGGCGAAGCAGTCCCCCGCCGCCTCCCCGGCGGCCAAAGCCTCGACCCCTGCCGCCGCGTGAGCGGCAGGGCGAGAGGAGCTACGGCCATGCGCTCGTGGATTTTAGGTGGAAATGGGAAGGGGGCGGTGGTTTCGCAATCGCCGCGAAACCAAATCAAAACGTCTAACCCATCGGAGGTTTGCTGATGCCCGGCCACGTGAGGAAGAGGGGCAAGCGCTCCGACGGCACCACCAAGTGGCAGGCCCGCTACACGGACCCCACCGACCCCCGGCGGCGCATTGAGAAGACGTTCCGCAACAAGAACGAGGCCGAGGCGTGGCTGACGCAGCAGCAGGCCTCGGTCCTGCGCGGCGAGCACCAAGACCCCCGCCGCGCCGACCGCCCGTTCAAGGACGCCGTAGCGGCGTGGCGCGAGACACGGCTCCCCTCCCTCGCGCCTAAGACGCGTGACCGATACGAGGACGTGCTGCGGCTGCACCTGGAACCGGAGTTCGGCACGGTGCCGCTCACCGCGCTCACGCGGGAGGTCGTGAAGCGGTACTTCGCCCGGCTACAGCGCGACGGCCGGACGGCAGGCCGCGAGCACCCTGGCGATCCGCTCAGTCCCGGCAGTATCCGCAAGATTCAGACGGTGCTGTCCTCAGTGCTCAGCGAGGCCGTCGAGATGGGGATGATCCGGGTCAACCCGGCGATGCGGATGCGCCTGCCTGCCCCGGCGAAGCGCGACATGACGATCCTCACGGCCGCCGAGGTGCGGCAGCTAGCCGACGCGATCAATCCGCACTACCGCGTACTGATCCTCCTGGCGGCGAACACGGGGATGCGTGCCGGCGAGCTGTGGGCGCTGCGCCGCAAGGACGTAGACCTCCTGCGAGGGGTCATCCAGGTGCGGCAGACCGTCAAGCGCGACACGGCCGACCCAGCAGCCCCTCCTGCAACCGTCGATCAGTACGGCCGCGAGGTCGGACCGCCCAAGAGCGGCAAGGCCCGGACGATCACGCTCGGCCAAGCCACCAAGAAGATGCTCAACGATCACCTCACCGCCCCGGCTCCCGGCGGCACCAGCCAAGCAACCGCCGACAGCCTCGTGTTCCTCACGCCGGGCGGCAGGGCCGTGCGGCATGGCCTCTGGATGCGGAAGATGTTCGCGCCTGCCGTGAAGACCCTCCCGGCGGACAAGCGCAATCTCCGCTTCCACGACCTGAGGCATACCTGCGCGAGCCTGCTGGTCGCGGCGGAGACGCCGATGCTCTACGTGAAGGAACGCCTCGGCCACGCCAGCGTCACGACGACGATCAACCTCTACGGGCACATGTTCCCCTCGGTGGAGGCCAGCCTCGCCGACGCGCTCGACGGCATGTACGAGGGTCCGCAGGAGGGTCTCGAGGACGTGCCTACGCCTCTGCACCCAGCAGGCACGGGCCAAGCCGCCTCCGGGGATTCCGCCTTCTAGAGGCGGTGTCCCCAACATAAAGATTCGTGCCCGCCAGCGCCCGGCGCTCCCCGCCCCCGTTGTCCGCCTCTTCCCTCGGCTCCCTGAGGCGGCCCGAGAGCGTCCTCCGCTGCCTCTGTTCAGGCGCGTCGTGTTGTGGGTCAATGCGCCTCCCAACAACGAAACAGGAGGTCATGATGCAGGAACTACTAGAGGCAGCGCGTGGCCACATTCTCGCCATGCAGGGCCAGATGATCAACTCACCCGGAGCTTTCGAACTGGAGGCCCAGGCCGTCGAAGCTCAAGTCGCGGTGCAGGATGGTCTAGCTGCCGTCCTGCGGCTAACCGCCGCCGTCGCGAGAGCGCAACACGCGTTGCTGTCGATCCTCGAAGACCTGGGCGACGCGCGACCCAACGGCGACACAGCGCATGATGTGCTCACGGACGCGGCGGAGATGCTCGGGTTCCCGACAATCGACTCCCTGCTCGCCGTAACCAAGACGAACGTGGCCGTACCCGCCTAGAGGCCCGGCCCGGCTACCCCGTCACCCTGGCGGGGTAGCCGCAGGCGTCTAAGCGCGCTAGTCCGCGGTTCGTTTGATGATCTGCTCGGCCAGCGCTCGGAATTCGTCCTCACTAGCTCGCGCTCTCGTGAGCTGGTTGGCGAGGATGATCTCGTCCTGCTCCATCTCAAAGATTGCCTGACGGAGGCTCTGGGCGTGAGGCACGAGGCTGTGATAATTCTTGAGCGTCCCCATCTCGACATCGTTTTGATCGGCTGGGTCAGCGAGGGTGCCTCCTTTGCCGTCGTCGAACTCCCGAAGCGGCGCGAGCAGCCCTTTCTCGACGAGTGCGGGGGTCTGCCTGATCCAATTCTGGAACGCCAGTGTCGGATCGCCTCGGTAAACGTTGAACTGCTGAGATACGTAGCCAAGGAGCTTCGGGTGACCCTCCTGCGTCGCAAATGCCAAGGCTTTCGCGACGGGATGCGCGTTCGCTGTGTGCCACTGACTCACCCAAGTCTTGAGACTCTGCCCGACACTGGGGAGCGCCCGGAGTGAGAACAGATCGGATGCCATCGGTACGACAAGGTAGTCCGCTCCGATAAGCACGGATCGGTTCATCGGCCCAACGTTGGGACCTAGATCGAGGAATACGTAGTCGATGTTCAAGGCCGCGCCGACCTCCGACCAAAGGCGATATGGGGCGCTCGTGATCCGGAAGCCGCGCTCCGTCCCGGCGAGAGCCTCGGTCCACGACGACGGCAGGATCTCCTCAAACGCGGACAACGTGATGTCGCCAGGCAGCAGCCACACTTGGTTCTCGCGCACCTCGATCGCATCGGGAACGGAAACGTCACCCGCGCCGCTTACGAGAGGCGCGAACGCGTGAGCGACAGTCATGCCATCGGCGCCGGGCGAGTACAGAGACTCGAGCGTCACGTCGTCGAGCGCGATAGCGGTCAGGTTCGCTTGGGCGTCGAAGTCAACGAGCAAGACTCTCTTCCCAAGGCGCCCCATCTCAATCGCAATGTTGAAGAGCATCGTGGTCTTACCGACGCCGCCCTTGTGGTTGAAAAACGCGATGCTCTGCATTAGCTTCCTTCTAAGTTTGTGCCGACTGTTACTTGCGTCGGATTTGGCCAACTAGCTTAGGGGGTGCGGCGGATGGCAACCTGCTGCGTAGCGCCCAAAATGCAGCCACAGCAGGCCCACGTAAGGCCCAGAGAAGCCCCAACCCTGCCTGCCCCCGCCCCGTGGGCCGTGCGGCTTTCCTGGCGGCTACGGCGCTCCTGGTGCCCTGCGGTGCCCGCTACGCCGGGGTCCAACCGGGGTCCAAGCGCCTTAGGTTTGCGCCGTAATCGGGGGCCGGGCAAACAAAAAGCCCTGCTAAACAGGGCTTTTCTGGTGGATACCGCTACCGGGATTCGAACCCGGGTTTCCGCCATGAGAGGGCGGCGTCCTAGTCCCCTGGACGATAGCGGCGCGCGATTGGCTGCCACGAGGCTAGCAAAGCGCGGCGAGCGGATCAGGGGGCGCGGGGCCCTTGCGGCACCCGCCGCGTACCCGTTCGGCCCAGACCGTGCGCGTGCGATATCTTCGCTCTCCCCCACGGGCACGCGGATGTGGCGGAATTGGTAGACGCGCACGGTTCAGGTCCGTGTCTGGGCAACCAGGTGGAGGTTCGAGTCCTCTCATCCGCACCATTTGATCGACGTTGGAACCGAGGCCCCCTAAAGACTGGGGGTCTTGGTCGCTGTTGGGCGCGGGGGCTTTGGCGCGCCGGGCCTTTTGGCGGCTGACGCGGGCGATGTGCTTGTAGATGGGTTGTGGTTGGCTGTCGAGGTCGTCTGTGCGGATGAGGAGCCGCTCGAAGAGGGCTTGGTTCATCAGGCGGCGTAGGTGGGGGGTGGCCGTGAGGTAGTTGGCGTGGCAGTTGTCGATGATGGCCAGGGCCTCGTCGAGGGCTGCGAGGGCGTCTTTGGATTCGAGGGCCGCGGACTGGATCCAGATGTTGGCCTGTGCTTGCTCTTCCTCGATGCGTTGCTGCTCGGCTTGTAGGACCTCATCGGATACGGCGTGGCGGTAGTAGAGGTGGACGAGCTTGAGCTGCTCGTCTTGGAGGGTCCGTAGTCGTCGGCTGTGGTGATCGGATTGTTTGCGTGCGGCCGCGAGGCGAGCGTCGACTTGTTCTGTGATCTCGCCGCGGACCGCCTTGAGCTGCGCGGGGGTGAGCTCGACGTTGCGGTAGTAGTCCTCGATGGCTTTCTCGACGTCATCTACGGCCATGTGGCGTGCTCCGCAGCTCGGACGCCTCGCTTGGTGGCTGAGGCAGCTGAAGTACTCGTAGACCCCGCCGTTTCCGCGGTGGCGTCCGTAGACCATCCGTCGGCCGCAGTGTCCGCAGAAGATCGAGCCCTTCAGGTAGTGGAAGTGCTTCTTGGTGCGATCGCCGGAGAGCCGGTGTGCTTGGAGGATCTGCTGGACCTTCACAAAGGTCTCCCGGTCGACGATCGCCGTATGGCGTCCGTCGCGTTTGACGCCTTGATAGGTCACGAGTCCGGTGTAGTAGTCATCGCGCAGTATGCGGTAAACGCCGTTGCGGCTCAATGGCTTTTCTGGGCGTTTCTGTGTCGCACGGGTGCGCAGGCCGGCCTCCTCGAGCAGGTCGCGCAGCGTCGTGATCGAGTGTTCCCCGGTTGCGAATGCCGCGAACGCGAGCTGCACAAGGCGGTAGCGCTCCTCATCGACCGCGACCGAACGAATCTCGCGTCCGTCGACGATCTCCCTGACGTTTAGGTAGCCGATGCGTGTTGGCCCGACTGTGCCGCCGTCGGCGAACTTGCGCTCCAGGCCCATCTTGACCTTCTCGCCGTCCCCGCGGGAGCGAAACGCGTTCACGCCGGCCATGATCGCGAACAGCAACAGTCCTTGGGGGCTGTCGTCGACGCGCTCGAGGGTGGACTCGAGCTTGCTGCCGCAGCGCTTGATCTCCCCGAGCAGCCAGAAGGCGTCTGTCTCCTCCCGCGCGACCCGCGAAAGGTCATAGAAGATGACGTACGTCGGTTTGAGCTTGGGGAGCTCGGCGAGCATGCGCTGCAGCGCCGGGCGCTTGGTGTTGGTGGCGCTCTTGCCGGGCTCGACGTACTCATGGGTGATCCGGGCCCCGAGCCGCTCGGCGTGCCGCTCACACGCCTGTCGTTGCGCCTCGATCGAGTATCCCTCGACGCTGGGCCCGGTCAGCTGCCCGACGCTCGACACCCGCAGATAGCTGATAGCGGTCGCAGTGGTAGATACAGCATCCGCTGCCTGCCCTGTTTGTAGCGTTGCTGCTGCTGGTGGCAATGGGGCCTCCTTTCTCGGTTTGCTTTGCTTTGGCTTAACCATTTTCGCGTTAACCCGCTGTTTTGGCAACGTGTTTTTGGGTGGGTGTGGGCCGATCCGGGATTGCTCCCAGATCGACCCACGGTCTCTCACTTCAGCGCATCCAAGCGCTCGCTGATGGCCTTCTTGCGCTCGGCCGCGCTCGCCTTCAGCGCTTTCGCTTCGGCAGCGGCCTCGGTGGCGCGCTCGTCGGCTGCCTGGACCTCTCGGTCAATCGCCGCTATCGCCCGCTGCAGGGATGCCCTGGCGTCCGCGAGCGCGTCCTCGGGGGTTGTCTCACGCCTGCGGGGCCTCGGGCTAGCGGTGCCGCCCTCGGCCTTTCGCTGGTGGCTGTAGAACGCTCCCCTGATGGAGTCTTTTGGCCTGTTCTCTTCCTCGGCGATTTTGGTGAATGCCTCGGTGCGGCTCAGTCCTTCCTCCATCAACGTGAGCGTCCTGGTGTGGATCTCCTGCGCCTTGCTAGCCATGGTGCGGTTCCTCCTTGTGTGAGATTGGATGGCCATATCGGCGGGCAGAAAGACCTTGGTCCTTCCGCCCACCGGGGAGCCATCCAGCCCTCACGCCTTCTCCCGTGCCGCTTGGTGTGCCCAGTGCGTGATCCGGGCACATGCCACATCGACGTACTCCGTCTCGCGTTCGATCCCGAGAAACCGACAGCCCTCAAGAACGGCAGCGGCCCCGGTGCTGCCGCTGCCGGTAAAAGGGTCGAAGACGACCGCACCGGGCGGGGTCGTGAGCCGGATGAGCCACGCCATCAACGCGATCGGCTTGACCGTCGGGTGCGGATTCGCCGCCAGGCGCGGCGACGTGCGCTTTCCCCTGTAGAGCTCCACAGCCCGTTTCGGCAGCTGCTCACCCCTCCCAGGGTCTAACGAATGGAGTGCTTGATGCCTTCACATTCCGATGTAGTTGTCCTTCCGCGCGCCCGAAAAGACCGCGGAAACAGCGAGAGCCACGAATCCTACTTCTCCCGCGATCATAGACCGCGGGAGTCAGCTTGGCGCGTCGCGCTCCGTTCTGGACGGCGGCTGCTCACGCCTCGGCGGCACAATCAACGACCTCGCAACCGCGTACGGCTCCTGTACCTAGCCGAATCAGGCGGGCGGCCTCGCTCGCGCGGCGAGGCATCTCACGGCTAGTCCAAGGCCGGAGCGCCTTATCTACTCTCCCCCTCGGCAGCAGACCGTGGCGCACTTCGACTCCAGATACTTCTATTGCGCTTTTGAGCCGTCACCTGCAATCAACGCATCAAGAAGCCGCCGCACGCGGTCCCCACGCGCCCCAGACGCCGAAACCCCGGCCTCCTTGCCGGAGACCGGGGTGGTTCGACCTTCGATCAAATGGTGGAGCCAACCGGGATCGAACCGGTGACCTCCTGCGTGCAAACCGGCCGAGCGGGACGCCCTGAAAGTCCGCGTTTGCAGGCTGGATGGGCGTTCTCGCTCGGTCAGCGAGCGACCGTTACAGGACGGGACTAGACGCGATTCGACGAGGTTGTGGCACCGGCAGACGCACCTGGTGCCAAATGGCCGCAAGTCCGGGAGACGGGGGCCGCTGTAGCATCGTCCAGCCTGTTGGGCGCCGTCCGGCGCCGCGTCCCACGAACGTCAAGGGGAATCTCATGACCCGCACTCAGCCCTCTCGCCAGCACCCCGGGTTCGGTCGTGTGAGACACCTTGCTCTCGCCGCGGCCGTGGCATGTGTGTTCGCGTCGTCAGCCGCGCTCGGCATAGGTGCTCAAGCCACTCTCGCCGCGTCACTTCGCTCGCCCTCCGTTCAGACGATCAATCTCGGTGGCGGTGCCTCTCCGTCGGAGGTCACGCGCGCTGCGGATGGGAGCCTTTGGGTGCTCGGGTCCCAGAGATCCGCGCCCGTGGTATGGCGGCTCGCTCCGTCCGGACGTCTACTCGGCACATATCCCCTCCCCGGCCTCACCGCGATCTCCCCTCGGCTCGCCCCATTGATCGCCCCTGGGAACGACGGATCGCTGTACGTGCTCGGGTACGGAACCGCGTTCCCGCTGAGTGGGTACGCGCTCGTGCATATTGATCCTTCTGGTGCCGAGTCGACCGTGGCGGTCACCTACCCGGCAGAACCCATGTCTCAGGTGTGGTTCGGCGGCCCGGTCAATGGCCTCGTGACCGCCTCAGACGGGAGCCTTTGGCTCGCTACGGAGGCGAACGGCGAGACAGCCGGGTACGCGGTTGCCCACATCAACTCCGCGACCGGCGCGCCGACCTGGCTGCCCCAGAGGTTCCCCACCCACCGGTTCTTTTCCGGGGCGCTGTTGCCGGCTCCGGATGGTGGCTTGTGGATCGCCCCCGAGGCGCCCCGTGCCGAACTGCAGGAGGTCAGCCCAACCGGTGCGCTCATGCGAGTAGCTACCCTCGCCGGCCGCGCCCAGGAGTTCACCGCGATGGCGTCCGGCTCCGGAGGCGTCGCCTGGGTCGCGGCGCGCGGGTACATCGCTCGCATTGCCCGCGGACGCGCGACGTTCTTCGCTCTTCCACTCGGCGGATGTGAGCAGGCCTCCAACCTCGCGAACGGCGCGGGCGGCAACATCTGGTTCCTCGGTAGCGGTTTCTGCGCGGGTTCGTTCAGCGACTACCTCGGTGTGATCACGCCTCGCGGGCGCGTCACGCAGGTTCCCTTTGCCGCTGGCGGCGTCCTCAACCTGAAGCGATCGCTTGGCCTTCGATTGCTTGCCGTCGGCAACGGCAACACCCTGTGGGTGATTGGTAAGTCGCCACGGCTGTATCGAGTCACCATCCGCTGACCCGCGGCTTGCCGCCTCGCCCGCTGCGTCCCGTTCTATCCGCTCCTGCGCTCAACACGCCAACCAACTCAGCGCCTGAGTGCCGTCAAAGCTTCCATCAGACGCCGAACCCGCCCACTGGTGTCGCCAAGCCGCGCCATCCCGGCCCCTGAACCAGGAGCCGGGATGGTTCGACCTTCGGGCAAATGGTCGTAGACCGAGGATCAAGGCCGGACCCGGGCACCGCGTCCGGCATGATGGCTCAGATGCCTGACATGCAATCGGCGGCGGTGCCAACCGGCCGACTCCGCGGTCAGGTGCAGCCGTGCCTGACGGTGGACGAACTCGTCTTGCGGCCCTGGCAGTCGACGGATGCAGTCGGCGTTGTCGAGGCCTACAGCGATCCTGCGATCCAGAGGTGGCATCTGCGCTCGATGACCGATGACGAGGCGCTTGGCTGGGTGAGGTCTTGGTCGGAGCGATGGGCCGCCGAGACCGGAGCGAGCTGGGCCATCGTGGAGAACGACATTCTGCTCGGGCGCATGGGCTTCAATGCGCTGGATTTGACCGCAGGTCTTGGAGAGGCCGCATACTGGGTTCTGCCTGAGGCTCGAGGACGTGAAGTCGCGCCACGTGCCTTGCGCGCCGCCACGGCCTGGATGTTCGCCGAGGTCGGCCTGCACCGCATCGAGCTGCTGCATGCGACCGGCAACGCCGCGTCCTGCCGTGTCGCACACAAGGCCGCCTATCTGTTGGAGGGCACCAAGCGCGAGCACTGGCTCTTCGCTGACGGCTGGCATGACGTGCACCTGCACGCTCGCCTGAACGACGAGCGCGACCCTGGCGCCGGCCACGGCTAGGGTCGCCGCCGTGCTCCCGGGCCTCGACGTAGCCGCTCTCCGTCACTTCTGCGAGCAGCATGTACCGCCGCACGCGCTGCATGAGGTTCGCACCGAACTCGAAATCTCGCGAGGCGCGGCGACCATCGTCGAAGCGCGCGCGCCGTGGCGCGAGGGCATCGGTGCGGAGTGGAGCCGCAGGGGCGTTGCGCGCCTGCGGTACACAACGAAGTCGGGGTTGTGGACGCTCTACTGGAGTGATCGCAACGAGCGCTGGCAACGCTACGACGTACTGCAGCCGACGCCCCGTGTGCTCGCGCTGCTCGACGAGGTCGACCGGGACCCGACAGGCATCTTCTGGGGCTGACGGCCCGTACTGGACCAGAGAGCGGCGGCCGGTCGACCGCGGCATCCCGCAGGTCGCGTCATCTGAGCTCAACGCTCGCGTTGGATGTGGGCCCAGCGGTGAAGGGCGCTCCCATAGGCCCACCTGTGGGCCTACCCTGGGAGTGCGAGTCCGCACGAGAGCGTCCGAAACAGCCGTTGACGACAGTGGTACGGCGCGTGGCACCCGCCGCCGAGACCGTGATTACGAGTGAAGGTTTAGGCCACGCAAGCGGGGTGCAGCCTACATCCGTCGCAGCAGCTCTGCCTTCTTGGCTCCGAACTCAGCGTCGTCTAGGACGCCAGAGTCGCGCAGTTCGGCAAGCTGCTTGATTTGCTTCGGAATGTCTACAGCTGGTTCAGTTCTCTGGGAAGCGCCTGAGAATCCGTGGTGTTCCGCGAGAGCCGATTGCACAGCGTCGCGAAGCTCCTCGAACGCGTGTTGTTGGAAGGTGTCGAACAGAACGGAGTTCTCATCGTCAACCGCGCTGGATGTCTGCCCGCCGAACTGCGATCGGCGCTCGATGCCACCACCGATGGTGAACTGAATGAAGCCCTTGACCACCGAGCCGCACGGCTTGAACTGCACCGCAGTCAGCTGTCCTAGGGGTATTTGCTTTTCGCCCTTTCCAACTGTAATGCGCGCTTTGAAGCCAGTGCGCAGAATCACGATCATTCGCCCATCGAACCGGACAGTTCCAGTGGACCCCTTGGCCTCGATTACGGCCGGACTCATGTCTAGCACCCTAGCTCACAGCCGCAAGGACATCGTTGACCGTTCGCGGTGAGGGATCACCGCAAGCACATCGTTTACCGGGTGAGTGTGTGGTTGCGCGGGCGTTTGCCGGAATGGAGCCGTAGGCGTAGTGGAGGGAAATGCCCGCGGCGCGCCGTCCGTGGGGGGTCAGCGGCGGCGTGGCTGGGGTAGCCGGGCGGTGGTGAGTAGCTGTCCGTCGGTGTCGCTGATGAGGAGGTTGTCCTGGTCGGTGAGCGATAGGTCGAGTGTGGCGGTGACGTACTGGTAGGCGCTGCTGTTGGGCATCGGGATGGCGCGGCCCAGGACGCGTAGTCGCTGGTCGGAGCGGATGAAGCGGATGAACTCGACCTTGCCGTCTTTGGGCCAGCCGGTGGGGATCTGCTCGGCTGCGCGTGGGGCACGCTTGACGCCGGCAGGGCTGCTCTCGTCGGGGGCACGCCCGTGGGTCGCGCTGTAGCGGTGCTGGGTGTTGTGGAAGCGCTCGAACGCGCTGGCGCGCTCGCTGAGATGCTCAAGGCCCGTGAAGCGCTCTTGGCGGAAGAAGCGCTTGTCGAAGGTGTCGTTGAAGTGCTCGATCGTGCCGTTGCGCCAGGGTTCGCGGGACGGGATGAACACCGGGGTGATGAGCTGGTGCAGGCATACCCGCACGACCTCGCCGAGGCCGGTCGGGAAGACGAACGGACCGCCGTTATCGAACTGGATGCGACGGGGCACCCCGTGGCGGCCCCACAGGGCATGCAGCCCGGCGAGGACCCGCTGATCGCCGCGGTCGGTGATGATCTCGATCCCGGCGTGGTGGGAGACCACGTCAATCTGGTTCAGGGCGTGGAAGCGCACCCCGCCGTCCAGGTGACGCGGGCCGACGAGATCGACCTGGACAACCTCGCCCTGACCGAGAGCAGTGGGCGCCGGGTAGGGCAGGCCCTTGGACATACGACGGCGTCCACGCCCCTGACGGCCAGTCACGCCCGCACGCCTCAAGATCTCCTCGATCGTGCGCCTCGGCGGCGCCGCCGGCCCGCCGAGCTTGGAGAGCTCCCACGCGATCGCCTCGCCACCGATCTGCGCCCACGGGTTCTCCGCCAGCCTCCCACAAACCGCGAGCACCCGCTCGGCGACATCCGCAGGGGTACGGTTCGCTACGTGCCTCGGCGCCCTGGAACGGCCGGCAGCCCAGCCCGGATTCTCGGGGTCATACCGGCCCGCCCACTTCGCCACCCACTGCCTGGTACGCCCCAGATCCTGAGCGATCGCCTCCGGCGACTCGCCCGCCAGCCGCCGCCGCGCCGCCTCGCGACGCAACACCGCCTCCGCATCCGACATAAACACCTCCACGCTCGCTCAACAAGAACGCGCGAGCGTCCCCACCCAAGCCCCGATGTCAACGATGTGCTCGCGGCTCAACAGCCAGCCACGTCAACGATGTACTCGCGGCCAGAGGTCAACGATGTGCTTGCGGCCGTCAGCTAGTATCGCGATCGTGGGTGACGTCGAGGCCGTCCCAGATCGGGGAGCTCTGGTGGGGGCCATGATCTCGGGCATGTTCGGTCTGGCGTGGACCCAGTGGGGTGCCGCGGGGGTCTCCGGATCTGCCTCGGGGGCTATTCGGGTCGCCGGGATCGCGATTGGGCTGGTCATCTTCTTCTTGAGCGCTCGCCTGCGGCGATCCGCTCTTCGCGACAGCGGATCGGTATCGAGTGCTCCTCCCACGGAGGGAGCGGGATCGTTGTTCTCGTCGCCGGCCTATCGACTCGTTGTGGCCCTGGAGGTGGTAGCCCTTCTTGGTGGGGCTTTGCTCCTCGGTGCGATAGGGCACCGCGAGTACATCATCGCCTGGTTCGCCACCGTGGTCGGAATACATTTCCTCGCGCTCGCCCGACTCTTTTGGGTTGGGTTCTACGGGTTGGGAACGGCGCTGATCGCTGCCGGGATCGCAGGGGCGATAACCGGCTTCGCCGGTGGCGGCTTAGGTGGCATCCAGGCGGTCTCTGGACTGATCGCTGCGGCAAGCCTGTTTGTCGCGGGCGGTTGGACCGTTGTGAGAGCGCGCGCCGGCGCCCACATCTGACCGGACAAGGGTCCGCAAACGGGAACACTCCGCCGCGTCCGCGTCCGCGTCCGCGTCCGGGCGCGAGCAGGCGTGTTGGCGGTCACGGCCGACGTGCGCGCCTTGGACGATAACCCGGCGCCTGACCTAGAGCTTGACCACGCGCTGCTCCTTTCCGCCGAAGGCGGCCACATTCACGAAGGGGACGACGCATAAACACCTCCACGCTCGCTCAACAAGAACGCGCGAGCGTCCCCACCCAAGCCCCGATGTCAACGATGTGCTCGCGGCTCAACAGCCAGCCACGTCAACGATGTACTCGCGGCCAGAGGTCAACGATGTACTTGCGGCCGTCAAGTAGCCACGGCGCAGCCGAACCATCGATCACCGGGGGACGGTCGGCGAGCGCCAGGAGTGCTGCGGCGAACGTCTCGGCCATCAGGTCCATCGCTACCTCCGGATTGCGGGTGCGCTTGAGCAGGAATGCGAGCACGAGCTCTTGGCGGCGCTCATAGAGCACCCCGAATGCCTCGCGGTCGCCCGCCCGGGTGCGCTGGAGCAGCTCGCCGTCACTGATCGCGCCCACGGGTCTCGCCACGTCATCCATAACGATCCAGCCCTCTGGTTTGTGACCGCATGGCCGCCATCTTCCAGGACCACCGCCTCTCGTCGTCTCTGGATCCCGGGCGTTCCATCCGCGCGCCTCGATGGCCGTCGGCTATGGCGCCGGCAGCAGCCCTGGGCGAGCTTGTTCGTAAGCAATCCTGCGCTTGATGAACTGTGCCTGCGCCGGCAGCGTCGCGCGTAGGCTCGCTCGCATGGCGGGCGGCAGCGCCGGATCGTGTTCGTCGAACGCCTCCTGCCGGTACACGTCCTGGAGTCGCTGGCGGGGTGTCGATGTGCGCACAGAGTGCGATGCGAACCCGAGGATCGACTGGGTGATCGTTTGGCCGTCGCGCAGGAGGATCGTCGCGGTTGGATTTGCTTGGTAGAAGACGCCGGGATAGACCGCGATGATCACGTGGCGGGGGCCGCTGGGGCGGAGTGTCCGCACATCGGACGGTGTCGTGAGCGTCACCGAGACGACATCGGGAAGCGCGATGCTGGTGATTACTGTTCGTCCGGGAAGGGTGCGGCGCTCGATCTCGGCGCGCGTCAGAGGCGCGACGTGTCCCGCGATTCCTTCGTTTTCTTCGACGCGCTGTTCGTGAAACTGGACCTGCGGCGTGCGGCCGAGCTGGAGCCCGGCACCCTCTTCAAAGAACCCTGGCCCGTCGGTGACGGTGCCGCGTGCTTCTTCGATGTCGACGATGCGCCCTTCGACGATCCGCCCGAAACCGTTGAAGCTGCTGCCGCGCTCCGCGAACCCCCACGGCGCTCCTCCGTCGGGGTCCGGTGCGCGTGCTTCCGGCCGCAGGCCAGGCCCGCGCTGGGACATCCCGCCGCGAGCGGGGAGCCCGTAGGTGCGGCCGTCCAGGGTGTAGGCGAGGTGTAGCCGGTTCGCCCAGTAGCGGCCGGGCAGCACGATCAGGAACGCGTCGTTGGCGTCCACCGCGAGCGCCCGTGGAGCTCCCGCTCCGATCAGCAGCGCGTGTGTCGAGCCGATCGGAGCCTGGCCGCTGACGAGGGTGCGCACGACCTTGGGGCTGTATGCGTAGGGGTCGGCGAGATAGCTTTCGACGCTGAAGTGCGTCGCATTTCGCGTGAGCACCTGGGTGCTGTTGCATCGTTCTTCATCTGAGTCGCTGGTCGGATGCCCGGGGGGGTTCAGAGGGACCGAGGCAGCCCCGGTCCGGGGGAGCACGAGGCCGCCTTTGTCCATCACGCCGAACTGGAAGCAGTACTGGAGCATGCTGTGCCCTGAGGCTGTGGAGCCAGAGGCGTGCAGTATCGAGCGCCAGCTGCGCAGCACCCACGGCGGCCCGCCCGCGGGGTCGCGCACCTGCACGGTTTCCCTTAGCGTCGCTGCGATCGGCGTGCCCTCCGAAGGCGGGGTGATCTGCGCCACCGGGACAGGTTCCCTGTACGCCGGGACAGGCGGTTCGACGAGCGGTCTGTTTGTTCGCCATTCCAGAACGTTCGCCGACCGGGTGTATCTGACGGTGCTGCCGTCCTTCAGGTGTGCGGTCAGTGTCAGCGACCCCGGGTCCACGTGCCCGTCGAGCACGGCCATGAAGACGCCTCCATGGGGGTCTATCTGGATCTGGCGTTCGGGCCCAACGCCGGTTAGGGAAAGCGAGCTCACGCGAGGCGCGGCTGCACCGTAGATGAGCGTGCGAGAGGGGTTGTTCCCCCACGGGAATCCGCTGCTTTCGCCCTGGCCGGCGACGAAGCGGCGCATGAGGACGAAGAGTGGGTTCGCGGCGAGCCGTCCGCAGATCTCCGGCGTGTTAGCTGTGTCGCCGAAGAACGGGTTGGCATGGTTCAGCACACGGCTGGCCTGCACGCAGTTCTCATCCAGATGGGCGTTCTGTTCGAGGTCGGCTCCGCCGCTGACCTGCCACGGCGCGCCGCCCTGCGGGTCCGGGACTTCAAGCGACGATGACTGGGCAAACGCCACGGTTCGCGTGGTGCCGTGACGGCCCACGATCACCAGACGCGGACGAACATCTTCGACATAGCCTCGATATACGGCGATAAAGCTCCCGTCAGGCCCGAGCGTCAGCGCGCGTGCGCCTTCCGGCCCATACGCGGTCACCGACCTGGTGCCGGCTCCCGCGACGCCGTTGACGACGGTCCTTGCTTCCATCGAGCTGGAGCCCGAGAACACCCTCGCACCCGCGAGGACTGGCCCGTCAACCGCATCAAAGCCGCAGACGTCCACGCCGCCAAGCGGCAGCACCCTGAAGACATGGTCGAGCCCCACGATCCCGAACTGACCGTTGAGTACCTGGCCAACCGCGGTGCATGTCTCCCCCGAACGGCTGCGAGAGAGGCGCAGATCCCACGGCGGAGCACCCGCCTGCGGATCAGAGACATCGAGCCCCGCAAGATGCACCGTTGACGGGAGCGGAATACCGCCGGACTCCAGGTCCTGGGCCCGCGGCGCCGGCAGCGGCGAACCGGATGAGATGAGCACGGCTGCCGCGGCTGCAGCCACGAGCACCAGAAGGACAACGATCATCGCTAGAAGACTCAGCCGGCGCGGCCCGCGGACCGGGCGCGTGCGGCTCGCGAATCGGCGCCTGGCGGCGCGATCCAGTTCGACGCCGAGCTCGTCAAGGACACGGACCCGCTCGTTCACGATGACCCCTCCCCCGCCGCCCGGTATGGCTCCAGGGTTCTGGCGAGCGCTCGCAGTCCACGGGAGACCCGGGCTCGGGCGGCCTGCTCTGAAACCCCGAGTGTCGCTGCGACCTCATCGTACGGGCGCTCTTCCACCACCCTCAGATGCAGGGCCTCTTGCTGCTCGCTGCTGAGCAGCGACAGCTCGCGCCCGAGCGCGGTCCGCAGCTCGCCGAGCCCGGCGCGCTGCTCGATCAGCGCAATGTCCTCAGGGCCGGCCTGGGGAACATCGATACCGAGCCGGGCCACGACCCGGCGCTCAACGCTCGCGCGGCGCAGATAACGGCCAAAGCGCCGTGCCGCAACGGTGAACAGCCACGCTCGCCGTTGCTCATCGGCCAAGCCCGACAGCTTCCGCCATGAGGTCAGCGCGATCGCGAAAGTCTCGGCCGTCAGTTCGAGGGCGACCTCGACGTCGAGGGTACGCCGGGTTAGAAAAACCAGCACCGCTTCGCCCTCCCGTCGATAGAGCTCAGAAAACGCATCGGCATCGTCCATCGGGCATAGAGTGCCGCGAACGCCCAGATCTGTGACGCACGGCGCCTCACGCTGCGGTGGATGAGCGTCACCCTGCGCGCTGGCGATCCAGACAGTTCTCGTGGCGTGTCCGGACTGCGAGCCGATACGGGAACGCGAGCGGGCAGTCGCGTTGTCCGCGAGCCAAGCGTCGCCACTCGGCGATCAGCAGGCCCACCAGGGTCTTACCCGATCCGGTGGGCAACTCAAGAGCAACGTCGCCGTGGTCGACATGATGCTCAGTGGCGGACTGCCGTCAGAGCTTCGATCAGACGCCGGACCCGCCCACTGGTGTCGCCAAGCCGCGCCATCCCGGCCCCTGAACCAGGAGCCGGGATGGTTCGACCTTCGGGCAAATGGTCGCGTCCTGCGGACATCTGACGAATCGGCCACCGCGAGCACCTCAGCCGGACGGTGAGGCATCATCCTCTGCGTCCTCGCTTGGAGGAAAGCCACCTGGCGGCTCACCGAGCTTTCGGGCACGCACGCCCTGGTAGACGTCGACCGGCGTGTAGGACATGGCCGCGTTGAGCAAGTCCTCGAAGAACCGTGGAAGCGCGAGGGAGGGTGCCGGATCTTCGACGGTGCTCAGAGCCAGCGTCTCGTCGTCCCAATCGGCCACGAGTAGCACCGTGGCGTCGAACGGGCCATCGGGCCGGCGTAGGCGCACGAGCAGATCCCGCAACAGCTCGAAAGCGCCGCCCTCGAAGACGTTGGAGCGCACAAGGTAGGCGAAGCCCATCGCCGCGAGTGGATATCGGTCACGCAGATTGTGCGCCTCGCCGATGGCCTCCAGTGTGGCAGGGCTCGGTTGCGGTGGTGGTGTGAGCGGTAGCTCATGCCGTAGGCCCACTCTCGTGCCATCGTCTGGTGGAAGCGCTCAACCTTCCCATTCGTCTGGGGCCGGTAGGCCTGGGTGCGTAGGTGCTTGATCTCGCGGACGGTGAGCAGCTCCCGCAGGGACTGGTTCTTGACGTAGACCCACGCGTTGTCTGTCATGAGGCGCTTGGCGTGGATGCCACGCGCGGCGAACCAGTCGAGTGCTCGCGCGGTGAACGCGGTGACCGTTGCTGCTCGTTCATCGCTCAGCAGCTCGACGTAGGCCAGGCGGGAGTGATCATCGATGACTGCGTGAGCGAAGTCATAGCCCGAGCCCGCACGTTTCTCAGCGCCCGTTCTGTCGCGAACCCCGGTCACGGCATGACCTGGACGCTCAAAGCGCGCATGGCGGGCGGTGTCCATGTGCAGCAGATCTCCAGGGCACGGCCACTCATAGCGTCTGGCGGGCTCACGCGCAGAATGCGGGATCCGAGAGAGGCCATGACGATGCAGCACCTTCCACACCGTCGAGTGAGGGTGTCCGGTCCTGCCGGCCACAAGCCGTGGTCCCCACCCGGTGTGCCGCCTGGCTTCACAGATGCGCTCCTGCTCGATCGCGTCCAACAGTCGCGGGCTGCGCCGAGGACGGCTGGAACGGTCGAACAGCCAGACACCCGAAGCAAGCTCGCCAACGCTGGCATCCAACCGTCGATGCCACCAGCGATGAGCTGTCGCCACCGAGACACCGAAGCAGCCAGCGGCCTCTCTCAACGTCATCCCATCCATCACCGCCTGCGTCAGCGCCAAGCGCCCAGCCGGTCCGAGCTTCGCTCTACCGTGGATCTGCATCCGGGTCCTCCCAGACTCGTGAGTTTTCGTAGACACACAGCCTGGGGTGAGGCCCGGATGCCTCCTCAACCGTTCACAACGTCCGTGGGCACGTCACCTAGCGCCTCCTCTCTCCGCCACGGGGCGGTAGTCAGCCTGCTGCGGGCCCCCCCAACCAGCTGTACGACACCCGCACAGCCTGGATGCGGGCCTTTGAGCGCCGCGACACCGGCTGCGCGCTCTAGCTGGCTACGCCTTTGGCTTGCCGGCCATCCGCAGCTTGATCTGCGCGACGACGCGCCAGTCTCGCGGCAGTTGTGTTCGGATCCAGCCGGATTCCATCGCGCGACCGTAGCGATCGCCACGGCCATCGGCAAAGCGTACAGTTGCCGCGGGCTTTGACGTGACCCGCTCGGCTATCGTCGGGACGGGCTCCGCGCATTGGAGGTGTGAGCGATCGAGCGAGGTCGAGGACTTGCGATTGCAGCGGCAACGGTTGTGCTGGTCGGCGCGGCGGTCACCGTCGCCCTGAGCGGGAGCCAGCCGGCGCGCAGAGCGCCGAAGACGACTCGCCGTCCCGCAGCGAGGACGGTGACCCCGTCTCCTCCGAGGTCGCGCGGCCCGTTCGCCGTCGGCTTGCGGGTGCTGCGCCTCGTCGACCACAGCCGCCTGATCGGCGCCGAGCCCCGCACGCTCGTGACCGTGGTCCGCTACCCCGCGGTCGGTGCGCCGTCCGCCAGGGATCTTCCAAACGCCCAGCCCGAGCGGACAGGAGGACCGTTTCCGCTCGTCGTCTTCGCGCACGGCTACCGGCTCGCACCGTACACATACGCCCAGCTGCTGCATGCGTGGGCGCACGCCGGCTATGTGGTCGCCGCCCCCGCGTTCCCCCTCACGAATGCCGACGCGCCGGTTGTGGACAGATCGGACCTGATCAACCAGCCGCAAGACGTGCGCTTCGTGATCTCGCGGCTGCTCGCCCAGCGCGGCGCGCCTCTCGGCGGTCTGATCGATGGCACCCGCATTGCGCTCGGCGGACACTCCGACGGGGTCGATAGCGCGCTCGCCGTTGCCTACAGCAAGCTCCGCGATCGACGCGTCCGCGCGGCGCTCGGTTTTTCGGGAGCCGAGATATCCGCGTTCACGGGCTTCAGCGGCTCCCCGCGCGGCGTGCCACTGCTCGCCGTCCAGGGCACCGCCGACTCGGTCAACTCGCCGAACGGCACCTACTCCTATTTCGCCGACGCCCCGCGCCCGAAGTACCTGCTGATGCTGCTCGGAGCGGAGCACACGGCGCCGTACCAGGACGAGCAAGCGCATCTCGGGATCGTCGCGCGTGTGTCGACGGCGTTCCTCGACAACTACGTCAAGGGTGACGCCGCCGCCGGCCGGCTGCTTGCGGCGCTCGGCTCGGTCCCCGGCCTCTCAACACTCCAGATCGACCGATGAGCACCAGCGCCCCGGCCGCTGACAGCCCGGCCGCTCGGTGCCCCTCCGGCGAGTCGAGGAGGAAAGGCGTGCTTGACGTGGAGCGCTCGGCCGAGCTGTAGAGACTGCAAAGATGGTGGGCGTAATGTCCTCTGGGCAAAGCGCCGCGCGCCGGCGGACGATCAGGCGTCGCCGGGCGGTGGCGCTGGCCGTGCCGATCGCGCTGATCGTGATTGTCGCGCTCGCCAGCGGGCGGCACGGCGATAGGGCGCCGGCGGGCGCCAACCGGCACGCGCAGCAGGGGGTGCTGGCCGCACGCGCCCAGCGAGCCCCGGGCGCGAGCGTTCGCGGGCATATCGGCGCCGATGCACCGGGAGGGCTGCGGCCGGGCTCTGATCCGAGCGTCCTGCCGGGCCCGGTGCTGATCGCCGACAGCGACAACAACCGCCTGTTGGAGGTGAGTCCGGACGGACGGGTGCTGTGGCGGTTCCCCGCCCCCGGCGACCTCGCTCCGGGCGAGACGTTCCGCGTGCCCGATGACGCCTTCTTCTCGCCTAACGGGCATCAGGTGGTCGTGACGCAAGAGGACGATTTCGTGATCAGCGTGATCGACCTCGCGAGCCACCACATCGTCTACCGCTACGGCCACCCAGGCGTGCCGGGCTCGGAACCCGGCTACCTGAACAACCCCGACGACGCCATACTGATGCCCTCGGGAGAGATCGTGTCTGCCGATATCAAGAACTGCCGGGTGCTCGTGATCCGCCCGCCCGCCCACCGGCCGCTGCGCCAGCTCGGCGTGACCGGCAGCTGCGAACATCAGCTCGGCGTCTCCTACGGCAGCCCCAACGGAGCGTTCCCGATGGCCAACGGCGATACGGCGATCACAGAGATCAACGGCGACTGGCTCGACGTGGTCGCCCCCGACGGACGGCCCGTGCTCGCCACCCATCCCCCCGGCTTCACATACCCGTCGGACACGAATGAGGTGCGCCCGGGCCTGTTCCTGTCGGCCGACTACACAAGCCCCGGGGCGATCGAGACCTTCACGAGCGACGGCAAGCTGCAGTGGCGCTACGCGCCCACGGGAGCGGCGGCGCTGAACCAGCCCTCGCTGGCCGAGCCGCTCCCAAACGGCGACATCCTCGCCAACGACGACAAGAACAACCGCGTGATCGTGATCGATCCGCGCACGAACAAGATCGTCTGGCAGTACGGCCACACCCACGTGGCAGGCGCAGGCGAAGGGTTTCTCAGCGACCCCGATGGAGTCGATCTCGCGCCGCCGTACTCGCTGGCGTTGCGCTTCGCTGGCACGTCGCGGGCCCCATGACGCGCTCATTGGTTATCGAGCTGCCAGCTCAGCGCCTGAGCCTGACCTCGAGGATCTCGCGGTGCGTTCGGCCCGCCCGGTCGGCCCCACCCGCGAGGATCAGGGCCTGGCCGCTCTGCACGGCCGCGAGATCGGACAGCGCCAGCGGCAGCGCCCCTGCGGTGGTGACCACTCCGGTGGGCGAGATTGCGAGGATGCTGCGCCTCTGGCTGCCGGTGTCTTCGCCGCGCCCGCCGATCACCAGCACTGTGCCGCCCAGCGACGCGCCCGCGGCGTGGGTCACCGGGAAGGGCAGGCGGGCGAGCTGACGCACGCTGCCGTTCAGCGGGTCGAAGCGGTAGACGTCGCGGCTCGCCTGCACTCCGCTCGTGCCCCCCGCGATCACGATCTGGCCGCCGACCTGGCCGACGGCCGCATAGCGCAGCGGCTTGGGCAGCGTGCCGACGATTCTGGGAGTCCCGCCGGGTCGCCAGGCGAGGATCGTGCGCAGCGGTTCCTGGCCGGTGTAGCCGCCGACGATGTAGACGACGCCCGCGATCGTGATGCAGGCGACGTCGGAGGCGGGCGTCGGCAGGGAGCCGGCCGGCGCGGCCGGCCGGCTCCCTGCCACCCTGAGGATCTGCGAGAAGGACACCTGCTGGCCACCGCCGAAGACGTAGACCGCGCCACCGACCGCGCTCGCGCAGGCGTCGTGCAGGGCGGTGGGAAGGGTCGCGACCCTCTTGGCCGTGCCGCCTTCGATCTGAACTACGTCCGCGACCGAAGCTTCGGCGCTGTCCAGGCCGCCGATCAGCAGGGCGCCGGTCCCCGCCACGGGAGCGGCCGCAGCGTCCTGTACGGCGGTCGGCAGCTGGCCCGCGGCTGACACGACGAGGTGCACCCCTCCTGAGCCATGCGCCGACGTTCCGGCAGCGGGCATGCGCCCAGTGCCCGCGTGGCGGTTCGAGCTGCCGCCCGATGCCAGCCATCCGAGCAGTGCGACGAAGGTCGCGAGCGCCAGCGCGGCTCCCGCACGTCGTTGGCGCCTCCTGCGCTTACTAGCAAGGCGCCGTCGCGCCACCCGCTCGGATCCGGGGGAGCTCAGACGCTCACCGCCTACGGGTGTACCACGGCCGCATAGTCGGGCGTGCTGTCTGCGGCGATCGGGACGAAGTCCATGCCGTCCGGTGTGTTGAGATGCCCGGCCGCGGTTCCGGGATTGTCGGTGTGACCGTATTTCCACACGATCCTGTTGGTGCGGGGATCGATGATCACGACGCGGTGGCGATAGTCGTCGTTGACCGCGACATCCCCATTGGGGAGTCCCATCGCCAGTGAGGGATGATCGAGTCGGCCGTAGCCGTCCGCGGGTCCGTAGCGCCACAACACCTTTCCGCGTCGGTTGATGATCAGCACGTGGCCGGGGTTCGAGTAGTCGGCGAGCAGCACGCGACCACCCGGGAGCGGCTGGGGGTCCGAGGGATAGCCGACCGGGGCCTTTCTGGCCCAGCGAAGCCTGCCTTCGGGTCCGATTTCATCGATCCAGTTGCCTCCGATCTCGCTCACCATCACGCCGCCCCCCGGCACCGGCGTGTCGCCGTTGACTTCCGTGAAGTACCGCGGCGGGTCATGACGGCACACGCCGGCGCGACCGTAGCTGCGCACGATGCGGTGCGCGCGGATGAACAGGATGCGGCAGTTGGAGGCGTCGGCGACGGTGAAGGAGCCGTCGGGCAGCATGTAGGCGTCGTCGGGCGTGTTGACGTGGGTGGAGTCCGAGCCGGGTTCGCCGGAGTGGCCGAACAGCACTTTCACGCTGCGGTCCTTCAAGCTGAGCTCGACGATCGCGTGATTGTCCTCCTCGTTGGCGATGACGTATTCGCCGCCCGGCTCCACGAACGTGTCGTCGTCGTAGAACAGGCGGACGCGGTCACCGGGGCGCGGGTAGCTGAAGATGACACGGCCGCCCGGATCGACCACGAGGATCCGGTTGTTGCCGCGGTCGGCGATCATCAGATCGCCGGGAAGGCCGCTCCGCCTGGATGCCTCTTCGTAGGCCGCCGCCGTACCCGGCTGCGTCCCCACTACGTGTTGGGGCGCCCACAGCGCCGCGAGGCCGCCGACCGATGCCGGAGCCAGTGGACCGCCGGGCACGATGGCCGACCCCCCTGATCTCGTGTGCGGGCCTCTGCCGTGCGAGCCCGGGAAGCCGCTCAGCGCGAGGGTCAGCGCCAGGACGCCGAAGGCCGCGAGCAGCCCCAGATCGGAAGAGCGTCGTGTAGGGAAAGAGTGTAGATCTC
>OCZT010000561.1_pt1 | contig 37160 bp, 34 predicted proteins | sample 1539031 | NCBI WGS metagenome assembly OCZT01 (sample SAMEA3539308, study PRJEB22396) | soil metagenome | biome: tundra; feature: field; material: soil | place: USA | collected 2010-05 | depth 0.15 m
GTCGCCGAGTGGTCCTCCAAGCTGTCGAAGTCGATGGTGATCGCCAAGGGGGTCCCGATCTCGTCCTGGCGCCGGTAGCGACGTCCGATCGACTGAGTGTCGTCGTACTCGGTGGAGAACTGCTGACGGAGCTCCTTCTCCACCCGCCGGGCCAGGTCCATCAGCTCCGGCTTCTTGGAGAGCGGTAGCACTGCCACCTGGAAGGGGGCCATGTCGGCCTTGAGGTGCAGCACCACCCTGGTCTCGCCCCGAACCTCCTCCTCGGCATAGGCGTCCAGCAACAGTGCCAAAAAGGTGCGATCCACCCCCAAGGAGGGTTCCACCACGTAGGGCAGGTAGCGTTCGTTGGTGCTGGGATCGGTGTACTGGAGGTCCTTGCCGCTCACCTCCTGGTGGCGCCGCAGGTCGAAGTCGCCCCGGCGGGCGATGCCCTCCAACTCGCCCCAGCCCCAGGGGAAGCGGTACTCGATGTCGCTGGACGCCAGGGCGTAGTGGGCCTTTTCGTGCTCGCCATGGGGGCGCAGCCGGAGGTGTTCGCGCTTCAGCCCCAAGGCCTCGTGCCAGCTGAGCCGCTGCTCACACCAGTACTCGAACCACTGGGCGTCCTGGCCCGGCTGGCAGAACCACTCCAGCTCCATCATCTCCAGTTCCCGAAGCCGGAAGATGAAGTTTCCAGTCGAGATCTCATTGCGAAAGCTGCGGCCGATCTGGGCGATGCCGAAGGGAATCCGCTGCCGCGAGCTGTTGACCACGTTCTTGAAGTTGACGAAGATCCCCTGCGCGGTCTCGGGCCGGAGGTAGACCACTGCGCTCTCGTCGTCGACGGGGCCGATGAAGGTCTTGAACATGAGGTTGAACTGACGCGGCTGGCTGAGCGGACCCCCGCAGTTGGGACAGGTGGTCCCCTCCAACTGGTCCGCGCGCCAGCGTTGATGGCACTCGCCGAGGCAGTCAACCAGCGGATCACTGAAGTTGGTGAGATGGCCCGACGCCTCCCACACCGTGGGATTCATCAGGATCGCCGTCTCCAGTCCCTCCACGTCGTCCCTGAGGTCGACGATCTCTCGCCACCAGGCGTCGCGGATGCGCCGGCGCAGCCGCACCCCCAAGGGTCCGAAGTCGTACACCGCGTTGATGCCGCCGTAGATCTCACTGCTCTGGAAAACAAAGCCTCGACGCTTGCACAGCGAGACCAGCGTCTCCAGCGGATTGGCGGCGGATTCCGTCATTTCAACCTCCAGCGGTCCCGGCAGGGCGCGCCGAAGGGACCTGGGCTCAACCAGTGGGCGTCATTCTACTGGCGGCGAAGGTCTGCCCTCCCCCACCTCGAGCTCTCCGGAAGCCGTCACCAGCACTGCCCGGCCCGGACCCCGCACCGACCACGCCTGGCCATCCCAACAGATCCCGGTCGACTCATCGATGGCGATCACCTCACGCTCTCGCCCCAGCCGTGACGCCATCTCGGTCCACCTCCTGCCAGCGCCACTCCAGTGAGGCACCACCACCGCCGGGAACAAACCCAACCCCGGTCGCAGGGCGAAGTCCTGCCCGGGCAGGAGGCAGTCTTCTCCCAGCACCATGGCGCCGGCGCTCGAGCCCGCCACCGGGACGCCGCCGCGGTAGGCCGAGCGCAACACCTCAGCCGCCGGGGTATCGACGAGGACTGCCTGGGCGGCGCCGGGATCGCCACCGCACAGATAGATCGCCGCCGCCCTGCCCAACTGTTCCAGGAGCCGAGGGTCCGCCGCGTCCTCTCGGGTCTGGATGAGGCAGCCCTCGACCGTGCCTCCCAACTCCTTGAAGTAGGCGGCCGCCCAGCTCACCTGGGTGTCGGGAATGTCCTGGGCCGCGGAGGTGACGACCGTGACCTCGGGGCGGGCCGCCCGAGCCAGCCACCACGAGTCCGGCACTTCTGCGCCGGGGCGCCACTCGTTGCCCCCCAACAGCATCAGCGTCCTCGGGCCGGTCGAATCGTCCATCTGAAACCTCCCGCATCAGGCGACCGCCTCCCCTGCCCACCACGTTATTTTCAGCGCTGGCGCTGGGCCTCGCGGAGTTTTCCGAAGCCCACTGCTAGCATCGAGTAGTGCTCCGGCTCCGCGACACCCTGACCCGACAGGTCCGAGAGGTGGAACCACGGCAGCCACCGCATCTGCGCATGTACAGCTGCGGCCCAACGGTCTATCGCTCGGTCCACATCGGCAACTTGCGCACCTACCTGCTGGCCGACTGGATCAAGCGAATCGCCCGCAGCCAAGGCTGGCAGGTCTTCCACGTCAAGAACATCACCGACGTGGGCCACATGCGACAGGAGATGGCCGAGCGGGGCGGCGACAAGGTGATCGCCGCCGCCCTGGCGGCAGGACGAACCCCACGGGAGATCGCAGCCGAGTTCGAGGAGGAGTTCCACCTCGCCGAGTCGCTGCTCGGGATTGAGCCGGCCGACGTCTTCCCCAGGGCCACCGACCACGTCCCCCAGATGATCGCGCTGATTGAGCGCCTGCTGGAGCGAGGACTGGCCTACGAGGTGGACGGAACGGTGTACTTCGACACGGCGGCGCAGCCGTCGTACGGATCGTTGTCAGGCAACTCCTTAGAGCAACTCCAGCGAGCCGCCGGGGCCGAGCCGGACCCCGCCAAGCGCCACCCCGCCGACTTCACCCTCTGGCGGCAGGCCGAGCCCGGCCGCCAGCTGATGGTTTGGGACAGCCCCTTCGGTCGAGGTTACCCCGGCTGGCACATCGAGTGCTCGGCGATGTCGATGGCCTATCTCGGCGAGGAGCTCGACCTGCACACCGGCGGGGTGGACAACATCTTTCCCCACCACGAGGATGAGCTCGCCCAGAGCGAGGGCGCGACCGGTAAGCCGTTCGTCCGTCACTGGGTCCACGGGCAGCACTTGCTCGCTGACGGGGTGAAGATGGCCAAGTCCCAGGGCAACGTCTACACCCTTCAGGACCTGGTGGAGCGCGGCTTCGATCCCCTCGCCTTTCGGTACCTCTGCGCGACTGTGCGCTACGGAACCCGTCTCAATTTCACCCTGGCCTCACTGGCGGCCGCCCAACGCGGTCTTCAGCGCCTGCGCCAGCTGGCGGCGCACGGGGACGGAGCCGCCGACGGGGCGCGGGTGGAGCGGCTCCAAGAGGAGGTCCAGAAGGCACTGGAAGACAATCTCGACCTGCCCCGGGCGCTGGCCCTAGTCTGGGAGTTCGCCCGCGCCAAAGACCTCTCCGGGGCGACGCGGCGCGCCGGGCTCGTCGGCGCCGACCACTGGCTCGGCCTGGGTCTTGATCACCCGTCCCTCGGCGCGCCTCACCCCGGGGAATGGCGGGAGCTGGCCAACGCCCGCGAAGAGGAGCGCCGCCAGCGCGACTATCCCGAGGCTGACGCCGCCCGGGCCTCCCTCATCGGGCTGGGCGTGGTGCCAGAGGATGGGTCGGCCGGTACCACTTATCGAGCCGCCTCGGCCCTGGATCGCCGTCATGGGCTGATCTCCTCCCCCTTGGCGATCCCCGACCAGCGCGGCGAACCCGATCTCGTTGAAGTCTCGGTGAGCATCGTCAGCAGCGGCTACCCCGACGATCTGGTGCGATGTGTGCGCAGCCTCCAGCGCCATCGGAGCCGGCACTCCGTGGAGATCCTCGCCGTCGACAACGACGCCCCCGAGGTGGGGGTGATCCTCAACGAGTTGGCCCGGGAGGACCCCTCGATTCGGCCGTTTCATGCCGACCACCAGCTGGGCGAGGCGGCCGCTCGTAACGTCACGCTCCGGGCCGCCCGGGGGTCGGTGGTGCTGATCCTCGACACCGGGGTGGAGGCGACCGGTGACTGCTTCACTCCACTACTGGAGGCTCTTCGCGACCCCCTGGCTGGCGCGGTCGGCCGGTGGGGCGCAGTCAGTCGCGACATGCGCGAGTTCGATGACTCAGAGAGCGTTGAGGTCGACGCGATCGACGGATACTGCCTGGCCTTCGCCCGCCGGCGGCTGCAGGAGGTGGGGCTGCTGGATGAGCGCTTCCGTTTCTACCGGATGCTGGATTTCCACTACTCGCTCACCCTGCGCTCGTTCGGCCTGAGCCAGCGCCGGATCCCCGAGCTGCCGGTCGTGATGCACCGTCACCGAGGTTGGGAGGACACCGACCCAGACGAACGGGAGCGGCTGAGCCGGCTCAACTTTCGCCGTTTCTTCGAGCACTGGCACCACCGGCCCGACCTCTTGCTGGCCATGGACCCTTCTGCCTCCACCCACAGCTGAGCGAACCATCGGCTCAAGCCTTGGGGGAGGCCACCTCACGAAACTCGGCCAGGATGCGAGCCGCCTTCAGGGGCCGGTCGAGATGGTGCTCCAGGTGGGCCAGGAGGATTGACTCCACCTCATCTCGCAGGGGCTCCGACCAACGCAGCCGGCGCAGCAACGACAGGTCGCCCGCTGCCATGGTCCGGAGGATCCGCAGTGAGGGAGCCGAACAGGGCAGGACTCCCAGCTGGGCATTCCAACAGCCCCCCTGGACCATTCCCCCCATCGCGGGGAGGAAGCCCCCGTCGCGGTCCTGCAGCTCCTCACCGCAAATAGCGCAGCGGTGGAGCTCGGGCAGGTAGCCGCCAATCGCGGCGATCTGGAAGGAGCTGAGTGCCAGCTCCAGCCGGGCATCGCAGCTGAGATCGGCCATTCGCTCCCTAGCCGTTGCCACCAGCCGGTAGAGCTCCGGCTCGGGATGGCCTTCCTCCAAGGTGGCGTCGACTAACTCCGCCAAGACCGCTCCACAAGCGGTGCGGACGATGTCCGCTCCCGGCCAGGGCAACCCCACGGCCCTCGCCTGGGCCACTACCGCCATACCTCGTCCAGGGACCAAAAGGAGCTCGGAGCGGGTGAGCAGGTCCAGTCCCGCCGCATTGCGCGCCTTCGCCCGCCGCGCGCCCCTGGCCAGGACGCTGACCTTGCCCTGATCGCGGGTGAAGATCACCAGGATGCGGTCAGCCTCGGCGAAGGCCCGGCGCCGGAGGACTATCCCCTCGTCGCTGACGAGCTCGGGCACGCCCTAGGAGGACTCGGGCGGATGCGCCTGAGTCCCGCCGTGGGGGGCTCCCTGGCCGGCGACAGAACCATCGGTCTCGACCACGAAGGGCCGGTCGGAGTTCAGCCGGACCGTCCGAATCGCGCGCCGGTCGATCGCCTCGACCGTGATCGTGACCCCATCGCCGGCGTCGACGGTGTCGCCCACCGAGGGAATGCGTCCCAGATGGGAGTAGACGAGTCCGCCCACCGAGTCGAAATCCTCTCCCTCCAAGCGCAGATGCAACAGATCATTGACATCGTCGAGGCTGACCGAGGCGCTGACCAGGGCCTCGTTGGGGCCCACCAGTTGGACCTCCTCCTGCTCGGCCAGGTCGTACTCGTCCCGGATCGGCCCGACAATCTCCTCCAGCAGGTCCTCGATGGTGACCAACCCGGCGGTGCCCCCGTACTCGTCGACGACCACCGCCAGGTGGGTCTTGGCGAGCTGCATCTCCTGGAGCAGCTCGCCCAAGCGCTTGGCCTCCGGAACGAACGTCGGCGGCCGGGCGAGACTCCCGACCCTAGGTTCCTCGGCGCGGTCCTGCCGGCTGCTCCCCAGCAGGTCCTTGGCGTAGATGACGCCGGTGATGTTGTCCACCGTCTCCTCGTAGACCGGGATGCGGCTGTGGCCGTGCTCCCGGATCTCCGCAATCGCCTCATCCACGGTGGAGTCGGAGGGTAGGGCGACCATCTGGACCCGAGGCACCATCACCTCGCGGACTGGCTTGTCAGTCATCTCCAACACTCCGTGGATCATCTCCCGCTCCTCCTCCTCAACGATCCCCTCCTGCTCGCTGGCTGAGACCAGCTCCTTCAGCTCCTCCTCAGTCAGGAACGCGTTACGCCGTCCGCCCTCGCCGGGCAGTAGCCGGAAGAAGACGGCTGAGATCGCGGTGAGCACTACCACCACCGGGGCGAGAAGTTTGGTCGCCAGCGCCACCGGACGGGCCACCCGGCGGGCCATCGCCTCGTTGTGCTGGAGGGCGTAGGTCTTGGGTCCGAGCTCGCAAAAGAGGAGCACCAGGATGGCCAGGGCCACCGCCGCCCAGATGGCCGCGCCATTTCCGAGGTGCTGGGCCGCCAGCAAAGTGGCGGCCGATGAAGCCAGCATCAAAGCGAGGGTGTTGGTGACCAGGATCGTCCCCAAATACCCGCCCGGGTTCCGGTGGAGACGTTCGACCAGCGCCGCCTTCTGATCGCCCTCCCGTCGCCGGGTCCTCAGCCAGATGCGGCTTACCGACGTCAGCGAAGTCTCGGCAGTGGCCGAGAGCCCGGCCAGGACCAGAGCCACCACCAAGACGGCGCCCAACCACCCACTCATCGGGACTTTGGGTGGGACGCCAGCAGCACTCTTGCTCGGCTCATCGGTGCTCGGCTGGGGACTTGCCAGCGGGGGGCGCTCCCACCCTCCCCCGGGGAGCGGATCAGCGGCAAATTTGGTATGTCGGCGGGTGAGCCAGCGCTCATCTTCCGACCGAGTCTAGCAGGCGGTTCCAATCACCGAAACAGCGCCGAGACGCTGCGACCCTCGTGGACCCGAACAATGGCCTCGGCGATGAGCGGCGCCACCGAGACCTGGGTCACCTTGGGGCTGTCGGCTATCTCCTTGGCCAGCGGGATGCTGTCGGTGACCACGAGCTCATCGACCGGGGCCTCTTCCAACTTGGCCAGGGCGCCGTTGCTGAACACGCCGTGGGTGGCCAGGACATCAACTGAGATTGCTCCCTTCGTGATGAGGGCGTGGGCCGCGCCGGCCAGGGTGGAGGCGGTGGAGATCAGGTCGTCCACCAGCACGCACCGGCTCCCCTCGACCTCACCGATGACGTTCAGAATCTCGACGTCATCGTCCCTGGGTCGCCGCTTGTCGATGATCGCTAGAGGCGAGTCCAGCCGGCGCGCGATCGCCCTGGCGCGAGCGGTCCCACCCACGTCCGGTGACACCACCACCAAGGGCTGGCGGCCATGACGGGCGCGCACGTGGGCTGCCAGGATCTTGTTGGCGGTGAGCGCGTCGACGGGGATGTCGAAGAAACCCTGAATGGCCTCGGCGTGGAGGTCGAGGACGATCATCCGCTCGGCCCCCGCGACCTGGAGGAAGTTGGCCATGAGCTTGGCCGAAATCGGGTCCCTCGCCTGGGTCTTCTTCTCCTTGCGGGCGTAGCCGTAGTAGGGCAGCACCGCGTTGATGCGGGCGGCGCTGGCCCGGCGCAGGGCGTCCAGGATGACGAACAACTCCATGTAGTTGTCGTTGACCGGCGGACAGGTCGGCTGGATCAGGAAGACGTCGTGGCCGCGCACGGACTCTCCGATCTTCACGTCGAACTCGCCGTCCGCGAACCTGGTGATCTCCATCGGCGCCAGTGGCACCCCGACCTCCTCGGAGATCCGCCGGCCCAGCTCGGGATTGGCGGTGCCGCAGAGCAACATCAGCGGCCCTTCCGACCCGTTCACGAGGCGTCCTCGGTGGCGTTGGTAGCCTTCGCCCGGCGCCGGGCGACCCATCCCAGAATGTTGCGTTGGCGGGCCCTAGCCACCGCCAGGGAACCCTGGGGCACGTCGTTGGTAATTATCGAGCCGGCCCCGGTGTAGGCTCCCTCGCCAACCTCGACCGGGGCCACCAAGATTGTCCCGCTGCCCAGCCTGGCGCCGTCCGCGATCACCGTACGATGCTTCATCTGCCCATCCCAGTTGGCCGTGATGCTGCCGGCACCGTAGTTGACGTCGCGGCCCACCTCCGCGTCCCCCACGTAGCTGAGATGAGGGATCTGGCTACCCTCGCCCACCCGACTGCGGACCACCTCGGTGAAGGTGCCCAGGTGGGTCTTCGGACCCATCTCGGAATCGGGGCGCACGCGGTTGAACGGTCCGACATCCACTCCGTCGGCCAGCTTACAGCCGCTGAGGTGGGATCGGCCGATCCGGCAGCCGTTGCCAATCTCAACGTCTTCCAGTTCTGCGAACGGCCCGATCACGCAATCGGAGCCAATCCGGCTCTTGCCGCGGATCACGGTCCCCGGGGCGATCACGGTGTCCGCCCCCACCTCCACGTCGCAGTCGACCCAGGTGGCCGACGGATCAGTCACGGTGACTCCCGCCAGCATCAGGCGTCTCAGCGTTCGACGTCGCAGGGCCGCCTCGGCCTGCGCCAGCTGAACCCGATCATTCACCTGGATCGCCTCGTCGGGATCCGTAGCCTCGACCGTGACTGCGCCCCCCGCCACCATCTGGGGCAGCCAGCTGAGGTAGAGCTCCCCCTGGGTGTTGTCTGAGGTCAGCTTGGCCAGCGCCTCCCACAGCTGCGGCAACGAAAACGCGTATGCGCCGAGGTTGACCTCCGCGGGCGCACCATCCCAGGGCTCGTCGGCATCCTCGACGATCTTGGTAAGTCGCCCATCCCCAGAGCGAACGATCCGGCCATAGCCTCGGGCCTCCGTCACGGCGGCGGTCAACACTGCGGCCCCCGCTTCAGAGGCGTCGAGTGCTTCGATCAACCGGGTGAGCGAGGCCGCGCTCAGCAGGGGCATGTCCCCCGGGAGCACCAGTACCACCACCTCCCCGGCCAGCGCGGCGCGGGCCTCGGCCACCGCCGCGGCGGTGCCCTTGGGTTCAGCCTGCACCACCAGCTCAGCCCGCGCCTGCAGCCTCGCGCGGACGGAGCCGTCAAGCTCCGACACCACCAAGATCGGCCGGCCCGAGGTTGCGGCCTCAGCGGCCCGCAGAGAATGCTCCAGCAGGGAAAGACCGCCGACGGGGTGCAAGACCTTGGGCACGCGGGAGCGCATCCTCTTCCCGCTACCGGCCGCCAGAACCACCGCCCGCGCAGCCGAGCGTTCGCTCAATTTCCACCCCGCTGCCAGCCTGGTCCGTGAACTCGCCAGCGGCTTCCGAGTATAGCAACGGGCGGTTTTGGTCCAGCCGCATGGCGCGGGATCACCGTTATGCTGCCGGTCGTGGCTCCCAGTTCAGGGGATTCTGACTCCCAGCTCCTCATCTGCTCGCGTCCCGCGCCGGGCGTCATCCAGATCGCCCTCAACCAACCTCGGCGCCGCAACGCGTTAACCGAGCAGGTGGCGCAGGTGCTCCGCCAGGAGTTGGCGAGGGTAGCGGCCGACCCCTCAGCCAGGGCGCTGGTCCTGACCGGGGCCGGGTCGGCGTTCTGCGCCGGGGCCGACCTGGGGTCGCTGGGCGCAGAAGCCGCCACGCCAGCCGCCAAGCGCAAGGTCCTCGCCGATTACTACCGCGCCTTCCTGGACCTCCGCGACCTCTCGATCCCGACCGTCGCGGCAGTCAACGGCCCGGCGATCGGGGCGGGTCTCAACCTGGCCCTCTGCTGCGACCTCCGGGTGGTCGGTGACGACGCCCGGCTGGCGGCCCCCTTCGTCAAACTGGGCATTCACCCCGGCGGCGGCGCCACCTGGATGCTGACCCGAGTGATCGGGCCCGCCGCGGCCCGCGAGCTGCTGCTGCTGGGGCAGCCGATCGGCGCGGAGCGGGCCGTCCAACTGGGGCTCGCCAATCGGATGGTCCCGGCGGCTGAGCTGCAGGCGGCGGCGCTGGAGTGGGCGACCGCTCTGGCTGCCCTACCCAGTCCCCTGCTGAGGAACCTCAAGCACACTCTGGCAATGGCCGAGGCCGGGGCCAGCCTGGACGCCGTCCTCGCCTTCGAGACCGAGGCCCAGGCGTCCTCGCTAGCTAGCGCGGACGCCCGCGAGGGCTGGGCCGCGCTCCGGGAGCACCGGCCGCCCCAGTTCCACGACCGGTAGCTGGCTTCGGATTAGCGCGTCCGGCCCCCCCGGCCTGCAGAGATGAGGATGGGCACCAGGATTCGAGGACGCAAACCTCGCACCGTGGACGGCGGGCCACGCACACCTGCCGTCCGTGGAGGATGAGCCGGAGGCTGAGCCCGGTCCACTCGTGGGGGGGCACCATCCGGCAGATCTCGGTCTCGATCTTGACCGGGTCCTGGACCCGAACCAGAGCCAAGCGGTTGCTGACGCGAATGACATGGGTGTCCACCGGGAATCCCGGCTGGTCGAAGGCGACTCCCAAGATCACATTGGCGGTCTTGCGGCCGACCCCGGGAAGGCTGGTCAGCCCCTCCATGGTGTCCGGCACCTCGCCCGCGAATTTCTCCCAGAGGACCCTACCCATGCCGATCAAGGACCGCGCCTTCGCCCGAAAGAATCCGGTCGCGTGGATCAACTCCTCCAGCTCCCCCGGGTCGGCTCCGGCGTAGTCCGCGGCGGTCGGGAACCGGGCGAAGAGGGCGGGGGTCACCCGGTTGACCCGCTCGTCGGTGGTCTGGGCGGAGAGGATGGTGGCGACCAGCAGTTCCAGCGGATTGGCGTGGTCCAGGGCGCAAGCCGCCGGATAGTTCTGGGCCAGCATCGCCGCCGTCGCCAGGGCGCGCTGCCGAGGGGTCCGGGGCAGATCGGAGCCAGCGGGCGCCACCTCCGCACGGTTCACCGGGACTGCCTCAGTGGCCCCGGGGCGGCTATCCTGAATCCATGCTGGCGGCCCGATTGCCCGGAACGGCTGCGCGACTTCGGAGTCGCGGTGCCGGGGCCATGGCCGCCACCTTGCTGCTGGGCTTCCTTTTGGCCGGGTGCAGCTTCTTCGGCGAGGGCGGTACCCCAGGCAGCGCCCACATTCAATTCCAGCACGGCGACCAGGTCAATCAAGCCGACGCCAATCTCAAGATCAAGGCCATCCCCACCCCTCCCAAGAATCCCGAATACCGGGTGATCATTTACCACAACGTCAACACCGTGGGCGCGTTCGTCCCGGAGGAGATGACCGTACCGGTGGGAGCCACCGTGGAGTGGATCTGGACCGACCAGTACGACCAGCACAACGTCTGGTGGATCGACCAGGAGTTGATCAACTCACCCACCAAGGGGTCGGGCTACCGCTGGGCGGTTCAATTCCTGACCGCGGGCACCTATGAGTATTACTGCACCCTCCACCCCGGCATGCAGGGCACGGTGATTGTCAAAGGTTAGGCGACTGCGCCTGAAGTCGATCCTTGGGGCGGTCCCGGCAGTGGCGCTGGCCGGAGTCCTGCTCTCCGCCTGCATCGGCCCGGCTCCGCCAGCGCGGGATGCGCTCAACCAGTGGCTGACCGACGTCCGGGCCCACTCGGTGGCCTACGCCTACACCCTGCTCAGCCGGAACGCCGCCGCGCGCACCGAGTACGACGCCTTCTTCGCGGGAGTGAACGAGAGCCACGCCACCTTCAAGGTCAGGTCCTTGAAGGTGATCTCTGCCAACGACGTGGAGGCGATGGTGAAGGTCACGTCCCCAGGGGCGGCGCACCCCAGCTCGGTCAAGGTACAGGTCGTCGAGGAGGGGAACGCTGGCGACTGGCTGATCGGAGCCCCCTTCTCGACCCAGGGTGCCCGGGCGATCCTCGACTTCCAGTAGCCGCGATCGGCGCCAGTCAGACGGAGGTCGGTGGCTCGCTCCTGGCCGGGACCCGGCGCACCGCCAGGGCTCGCGGCGGCAGGTCGCTGCCCTTCTCCAGAAACGGCAGCAGGTGGTCGGAGACGCCCGCGCGCCGCAACTTCTCCCAGCCGTCCTCAACCGAAAGCTCAGTCGTCACGACGACTTCCTCGCCAATCAGCCGGACCTGCCACTCAAGTGCCTCCAGCCGCCTCAGCACGTCGGAGATCAGGATCAACCTCGGCTTGAGCTCGTTCGCTACCGCCGCCAGCCGGACCGAAACCGGCAGCCGGTCGATCGTGGGCCGGTCCGGGAATGCGAAGCTGCGCACCTCGAAGTAGGTCACCAGCGAGAGCGGGATCGGCTCCTTCGTGACCGCGGCGAACTCCAAGGCGGGCTGCCGGAGCGGACGTAGGACCAGCCTCACGGTCCCGACTCCCAGGGCACGATGATGCCGACCCCGGCGGGGCCGCTCAGGGCCGGCCCCGCCGAGCCTGGTGGGGTGAAGTTCTGTTGCTGGTTGATCAGCACCTTGTTGGTGATCAGGTAGGGGGCCCGGCTGTGCTCCCGGATGTAGCCCATCAGCGCCATCATCAGGCTGACCGTGATCCCGACCGTGATCAGCGCTACCGCCTGGCCCCGCCCGGCATCGCCCCAGTGCATCTCACCGTTGCTGACGTGCTTCAGGTAGATGGTCACCGCCACGATCGCCACCCCGGTGAAGGTCACCAGCGCGACCAGCTTGAACGGGATCATCTCCCCCCAGGGGATCAGGAGGCCGCCCTGCCAGATTGGCACGTTGGCGTTGGCGGCAACGACATCCTCATAACTCCAGGCGAGCGAGTTCGGCGTCGCTATCAGTAGCCACGAGGCGAAGGAGAGCGCGGTGCAGACGGCCAGGGCCGGCGATCGAAAGCCGCTGGCCTTGACCCGACGCCATAGGTAAAAGATCCCGACCGTGAAGATCGCGCCCAGTAAGAACACCTGGAACAGGAAGGCGACGCTGAGCCCCCCCATCATCATGCTGTACCAGGCAGCGTAGGAGTGGAGCTGGATCTCCTTGGCGTACTCCCACCCGATCAGCGGCTGGGCCAGGGTGAACCCGATGGCATAGACCAGGCCGTAGTGGCCGATCCAGTCGCCGTAGGCGCGTCCTTCGGGCTTTTTGGCCAGCAAGATGCGGATGCCGCCGACCAGGGCGATGATCGCGCCGGCGAAGGCGATGTTGCCGACGAAGCGGTGCAGCTCCAGCGGGATCAGGCTGGGGTTGAGGATATTCAGCGCCAGGCTGTTGGAAGGCCGCGGGGTGAGCATGTAGGAGGCGACCACGTTGATCGCCAGCATCTGGATCGACGCGTTGATGAAGAGCAGCAGCTCCAGTCCCACCCGCAGTGCCCGGAACCGCTTCAGGCGATCCCACTGCGTGTAGACGGTGTAGAGACAGGCGATCTCACCGACGAAGGCGAACGCCTCGATCACGAAGGGCCAGAACAGGATCCGCAGCAAGCTGATGAAGAACTGGCTCCAGAGTCCCAGGAAGAGGATCAGAACCGCGAAGATCGCGAGCGCCGAGCCGAAGGCGAAAGTGGCCCCCAGGGCCGTCACCAGCCCCTTGGAGAAGCGGGTCTGGCGTTCGTCATTGCGCTTCCAGCCCAGGAAGTCGGTGACCGCCAGGATGATGTAGCCACCCTGCTGGAAAGCTGCGAACTGGACGTGGGCGAGCATCAGCACTGCCACCAGCGCGGTGGCGACCCCGGTCGAGATCGGAACCGGGACCAGGTGTGGGGCTGAGGCCGCGATGAGGACGGGGACGCTCACAGGTTGAAGAGCCGGTTCACAGCAAGGAGTGCCTCGAAGATGAGGAAGACGACGGCAAAGAGAGCTGGCACCATCACCTCAGGCCGGCGCCAGGGTTCGCGTTCCGGGGAGCGGTCCAGGAACGGTACCAGTATCAGCAGGGTCGTCCCGATCCCGGGCAGCACGAAGACCCCGACCGGAATCATCCAGGCCTGGGGGAACTGGATCAGGAGCTGATCCAGTGGCAGGAAGAACCACTCCGGGGTGGGCACGTAGTTGAGCGCGGCTGGGTTGGCGGCCCGCTCCAAGGGCGCCCCCACCACCACCGCCATGATGAATACCAGGAGCACCAGAGCGAAGCTGACCAGGGAGTCCTTGAAGACCTGGGAGGGGAAGAAATCGCCGATGTCAACCGGCACCGCGTAGCCCGGGTCGCTGGGTATTGCCGGGTAGGGGTACTCAGCGTCAGCCATCCGCTCAGCCCTCGCCTCCTCGGTCTCGGACTCAACCCCTTCGTAGTTCACCCAGGAGCCGTGCTCTCCATGCCGCCGGAGCAGGATCAGGTGGAGCCCGACGAGCGGCACCAGGAGGGCGGGCAGCAGCCAGATGTGGATGGCGAAGAACCGGGTGAGGGTCTCTGGGCCCATCTGCGGGCCGCCGCGCAGGATGTCCTGCAGCCAGTTGCCCAGCAGCGGGACGTAGTCGACAACGTGGGTCACCACCTGGGCCGTCCAGTAGGCAGCCTGGTCCCAGGGCAGCATCGCCCCCGTGATGCCCAAGCCCAGCACCAAGAGGAACAGGATCACCCCCACGATCCAGTTGAGCTCCCTCGGCTTCTTGTAGGAGCCGCTGACGAACGTCCGGATCATGTGCAGGCCGATGATGACCAGCAGTACGTACGCACCCCAGAGGTGCATGCCCCTCACGATTGCCGCGAATTCGTCGTAGTGCTCGATGTAGTTGAGGCTCTCCCAAGCCTCGGTGGTCGAGGGAACATAGGTCCAGAGCAGGAACATGCCGGTGACGATCTGGAGCACGATGATGATCAAGGTGGCGCTGCCCAGCGAGTAGGCCCAGGCACCTCGCCGGGGGACCGCCTCGTAGAGCAGCTGGTGGGTCAAGTCGGAGATGCCCATCCGCTCGTCGACCCAGCGGTAGGTCGCCGCCAATGGCCGGGCGACGGGACGCGTCAGCTTGGTGACAAGGTCGCTGCGTTGAGGCTGGCTGGACACTCGGGCTAGGCTCCCGTTCCCGTCAGCACATTGCGCACGTAGAGGGTGGTGCCCACCAGCTTGTGTTCATAGCGGAACAGCGGCCAGGGCGGAGGGCCCCCGATGTTGACCCCTTCAATGCTGTAAAGGCCACCGTGGCAGGGACAGAGGAACTGCTGAAGGTTGAGGTCCCAGTGCACGTCGCACTGCATATGGCTGCACACGTTGGAGAGGGTGATCATCTGCACCTTGCCGTTCAGGTTGAGCTTGACCACGTACACCGTGCGCGGCACCGGCGGCACCGGCCAACCCTCGTCCGTCGGTAGGTTCACCACGTAGGCAGTGGGCGCCCCCACGGCGACCCTGCTGATGTCGGCCACCAGCACCCAGGGCGTCTTGCGCTTGGCGAAGACTGGACTCAGCACCGATCCCACGATCGGCGCCGCGATCAACAACGCGGTGCCGGCTCCGACCGCGTTGATGGTCATGATCATGAACCGGCGCCGCGACACCCGCTGTCTGGCCAGATCTCGGCCGTTATCAGCCACCGGCGAGGACCACTATCCCGACCAAGAGCGCCAGACAGACGCCCAAGAGAAGCGCAAAGGTGAAGACACTGGACGCCACCGCCAGCCAGACGACCCCCGCCCCCTCCTCGATGGCCAGCCGGCGGGTATGGCGCATCACCGCCACGAATCCAGCCAACATGATGCAGAAGAACGAGGTGATGATCAGCCCCAGGTACCAGGCAGATTCGAAGTCCTGATAGTTCAAGGCTGATATCCGCGGGGAACCGTGAAGTTCTCGGCCGACTGGTGCAGGGTGAGCAGACAGCTGTCCGACCCCGTGGTGGCGTCGATGCCGCACGGCAGCTTGGCGTTCTCCTTGATCACTCCCATGTACATCGAGAGAACTACGGCGCACACCCCCACCACTCCGATCAGCCGCCCGGCGATGGGGCTGATCCGGGCTGAGGCGCCACCGCGATGGAGGGCCCGCAGGTAGCCGATCAGATTTACAGTCGTGGCGAGGAACGCGATCAGCAGGGCCACGTAGCGCAGCATCACCACGTTGGGGGGGATCACCGCGGCGGGCATGGCGGTGACGGCCATGCCCAGCAGGGCCACCACGGTCAGAGGTCCGCCGCTGCCGCCTTCTCCGGCCGACTGGTTGTGGCGCCAGAAGACCAGGTTGGCGCCCACCACTAAGACGGCCAGCAGCGCGACCTGGCCGATGAAGAGGGCACCCGAGTTGAAGACGAACAGGTTGTCGAAGGCCGGCATCGAGCTGCTCTTCACCGTCTCCGACAGCAGAAAGCCGGTGATCGGCTGGGCGAGCAGGAAGATCGAGCCGATCGCGAAGTTGATCCGGGCCGCCCAACGCTGATAGGTGATCTCGGCCGCGGACTTCGCCCTCCGCCCGCGCCAGATGGCGATCCCGGCCAGCAGCAGCGGCGCCCAGGAGAGGTTGGCGCCAGCGTAGTGGAGGAGCAACCAGGGGTAGCTGGGCGAAAAGGCCGCGCCGACGGCACTCACGGCGGTGCCGGGGGTCAGCACGTAGCTGTCCAGCTCCACGATCGTGAAGAGGAAGGTGTACTGGACGGCGGCGAAAGCGAAGCCGACCGCCAAGTGGAGCCGGGGCGACAAGCGGTCCCAGCAGTAGACATAGAGCAGCAGCAGGGGGATGCCGAGGAAGAAGCTGGAGAAGGCGATGGTGAGCGGGAGCAGCAACTCATTGAGCACGGTCCCGGTCAGCCGCCCGTAGAGACCGGCCAGAAGGAACACCGCGAACACGGCCCAGGTTGCCCCCAGGCTATAGAGGTAGACGATCGCGTGGGAGAGGCTCCGGGCGTACCGCAGACACATCGGATCCCCCCCCCGCCGGCGCCCCGCCAGCTCCATGAACGGGGCCAGGGCGGTCGCGGCCAGGATGAAGCCGACCAGCGCGATGTGGATCAGGAAGGTTGCCCCGATCGCTAGTTGCGCCCCCAGGGTGCCGAAGGGCAGGCTCGGGATGGGGGTGGCCAGCGAGGTCATCAGCAATTCGCCCCAATGCTGACGGGAGCACCCACCTCAAGGCAACTCCCAAGTCGGAGGATTCCCGGTCCTGAAGTGCGGCGACCTCGATAATCGGGTCGTGGTCGAACCGCTGGTCTTGGTGCACGGGGACGATCCCTACCTGGTCACAACCGCCGCGCTTCAGCTCCGAGGTCAGCTCACCACCGACTTGGTCGCCGACCTGGGCCTCGAGGAGTTCCGATCCTCGCGGGACCTCGATGCCATCGCCCGCAGCATCGCCACGCCTCCGTTTCTCGCGATCCGCCGGCTGGTGGTGATCTGGGATCCGCCCCAACTGGCGGCCGGGCAGCGCACCGCCAAGGAGGTCGAATTGCTCGGCACCACCCTAAACAGCCGCCTGGAGACCACCGCCGTGTTGGTGGTCTCCAGGGGCACAGTGCCGGCTAGCTCTCCTCTCCTGCACTCCGTCCGGGCTCAGGGCGGCGAGATCCGCCTGCTGAAGCGGCCGCGGGGCCGCGAGTTGAGGCGGTACGTCGATGATGAGGTCCGGGCGCGAGGCCTCCGGCTGGGCCAGCCAGTCATGGCCCGCCTCCTGGACGTCGCCGGCCAGGACCTGGGCCGGCTCCATCAGGAGTTGGAGAAGGTCGAGATATTCGGCGCGGGCAAGGGACGAATCAAGGACTCCGACGCGCTCTTGCTAATCCCACCAGCGCCCCCCACCGAGCTCTACCGGCTCACCGACTCTCTCTTCGAGGCGCCGGGTCGGGTCGGAGAGAGGCTGAGCGAGCTAGCCGGGCGACCCGACCTCCCGGCCCCAGTGGTGGTGGGAGCGCTGGCGCGCGTGGTCCGAGATCTCATCTCGTTCGCCAACGAGAAGGACCGCGGGCGCAACCTGCCCCCCTGGAAGGAGGAAAAGCTTCGCGCCCATCTAAAGCGGGCTGGTGAGCCGCGGCTGCGCCGGTGGCTGGTTCAGCTTGCCGACCTGGACTGGTCCACCCGTACCGGCGCCGTCGACGGCCAAGAGGGGCTGGAACTGCTGCTGGCGCGAATGGCGACGGAACTGAGAGGTCGGTCGCCGAGCTGATCAGGAGCTGAGTTCTGGGCTCAGCTGCTCTCGCGCTCTTTGCCGGCGCTGCCCGCCGCCCGCCGCTGCGAGCTGGAGGTCCGCTCAGTCTTGGTCGCTGGCCTGCCCGTCTTGGGCGCCGCCGCGGCCTTTCGGGTGGTGGCGCCGGCCTTGGCCTTGGGCTTGGTGCCCTGCGCCGAAGCCCGCTTGACGACGGTCTTCGGGGTCTTCACGGCCGCCGTGCCCAAGGTCTCGGCCTTGGCGGCCGAGCGCATGAGCCGCGACTTGCGCCGGCTCACGTTGCGGCGGTGGAGAATGCCGTGCTCGGCGGCCTTGTCAAGGGCCGAGGCCGCCAGCCTCACCAGCGCTTCGGCCGATCCCTCCTCGGCGCCGTCGACAACCCGTCTGGCCTTGGTCACGGCGGTGCGCACCGAGGAACGGACTCGGCGGTTGCGCTCGTGCTTGCGAGCCGCCGACCGGATGCGCTTGCGGGCGGAACTGGTGTTTGCCATGCTCTCTCGGCTTGTAGTTGGGGCCGCGGTCACACCCGGGCCAGATGGACGCCGACACCGGGGCCGGGCCAGCGCCGCAGTATAGCAATCTGCCGGGGGGCCGCTCTTTGTTACGCCGCTAAAGTGACACGGGTGTTGCGCCTAGGTCGGGCCCCAGCCAAGTTGAACCTGGCCCTGGAACTGATCGGTCGCAGGGCCGACGGGTACCACGAGCTGGCGGCAGTCTCCCAGACGGTCGACTGGAGCGATGTGATCGCGCTGGACGGAGGGGCCCCGGACGAGCGTCCGGTACCAGCTGTCCCAGAACTGCTGGTTTGGGGGCCCGAGGCTCACCGGGTGCCGCTGGGGCCAGCCAATCTCGCGGTCCGGGCCGCGATACTGCTTGGCGACCAAGGCCTCGGCACCCCGATCACTCGGCTGGCCCTGGAGAAGCGGATTCCCACGCAGAGCGGGCTCGGCGGCGGTTCCGCGGACGCGGCCGCTGTGCTGCGGATGGCCGGGGAGGGTTCGGACCGGGGCCAACTTGAGCGGATCGCCCTTGAGTGTGGCGCCGATGTCCCCTTCGGGCTGCGGGGCGGGGCCTGCCATCTGAGCGGGATCGGCGAAGTTATGTCACCCCTCTCCCCTATCCGTACGGGCGCCTTCCTGATCGTGGTGCTGGGATCAGTCGCCACGGGTGCGGCGTACGCCGCCACAGACCCCGCCGATTTCAGCGACGGCAGCCGGGTTGAGCAGCTCGCCAACGCACTGCGGAGCGGCTGCCCTCCCGACCCTGGTCTGTTCGGCAGCGGGCTGCAACCGGCGGCCTTGCGGGCGGTTCCCGAGCTGATTGGAAGATTGCGGGGCCTGATGGAGGCCACCCCCGGAGTGCCTTGGGCGATGACCGGGAGCGGGGGAGCTTTCTTCAGCTACCAGCCCGACGGGATGGCGGCGGCGGTCCTAGCCCGGGCGGCGGCGCCAGCCTGCCCGGAAGCCGGCATCCGGGTGGCGTTGCCCCTGGCTGCGGAAGCTACGTAGCCTGAATCCGCTGGCAAGTGGTTGATCAGCTTTAGGGACAGCGCTTGAGCGCCAAGCGGATCCGAGCACCGGAGCCGGACGAGCTGACTCGGGCCGGGGGCAGTGCTCCCAGGCCCCGAGCGGTGGCGCCAGCCGGGCAGCTCCGCACCGCCGCGGTCCTGGCCCTGGTGGTGCTGGTTTAGCGCGCGGGCCTCCTGCTCATCTTCGGTCCCTTGGCCGCTCGTGGCCCTTACTCCCGAGGCCACCTGATCCTGGGCGGCATCCCTCACATACTGTCCGCCTGGGCCCAGTGGGACTCGGGTAACTACCTCAGCATCGCCCAGCAGGGTTATGGCCACATCCCGGGCGACGTGGCCTTCTTCCCGCTCTTCCCGCTGGTTTTGCGGATCCTGGGCGGAGGCACCGTGGCAGGCGGCGTGGTCGCGGCCCTGATCCTCAACACGGTGGCTCTGATCGGGGCGATCATCCTGCTGTACCAGGCGGCCAGCCGCCAGTTCGGGCCCCGCGCCGGCCGGTGGGCGGTGGCGGCGATGCTGCTGGTCCCCACCGCCTTCTTCTTCGGCGCCGTCTACACCGAGGCCACCTTCCTGCTGCTGGCACTGGCGGCCCGCGAGGCCGCCATCCGTCGCCACTTCCTGGTGGCGTCACTGCTGGCGGCCCTGGCCACCGCCTCCCGGTTCCCCGGGGTCCTGGTGTGGATCTTAGTGGTGGCGGAATGGTGGGAGGCGCGCCGAGCCGGAGAGGTCCGTCCCCTCACCTGGCTCTGGTTACCCCTGGGGCTGGCCGGGCTGGTGGGCTACGCGGTCTGGCTCCAGGTAAACTTCGGCGACGCCCTGGCTTTCAACCGCGTCGAAACCACCGTCTTCGGCCATGTGAGCCTGCTGACACCGGGACGGCATCCGATTCTGGTCCTACGAGACATCTTGGGTTTCGCGGCGGTCGCGGCGGCAGTGCTCTTCCTCCGGCGCTGGATTCCGTGGCGCCGGACCGACGTCCTCTTCTTGCTGTGCTCAGTCGGGGTGGTCATCCTGAGCGGGGGGTTCCGCAGCTCGGGTCGCTACCTGCTGGTGATGTACCCGCTCTACTTCGGGGCTGGGCTCCTGGCCACCAGATTGCCCCGCCCTTTGGTGGCGGCCCTGACCGCCGCATCCACTTTGGGCTTGCTCTTCTTGACCTTCCGATTCACCCACGGCTACTGGGTCGGCTAGCCGGAAATGGAGAGGCCAAGCCGACTTCGGCAGTTCGGCAGAAGGTTAGAACCTAATGGCCTGCGACCCGGCTGGCTGGCGGCGGTGCTGAATCGGGCCTCGACGCCGGCTCATGGCTCGCGGTGGATCCGGGACCTAGCGACGACGGGGATATCGGGAACGCCCCTACGCCTGGCTGAGGGCCCCAGTCAGGCCACTCGGGGTCGGCAGGGGGCCTGACACGATGTCGCTGGGCTTCTGGATGTTGAAGTCCTTGCCGTAGTCGCTGAAGTTCCCAATGAAGCTCAAGGTCATCGACACCGAACCCGTGGGAAGGCCCGACTGGCCGGGAGCCAGATCGGAGAGTGCCCAGAGGTCCAGGTTCAACCCGACTGTGATGTCAGTCCGAGCGAGCTGTCCGGTAGAGGCGACGACATAGCTGTCCGACTTGACCTGGGTGAACTGAAGCAACCTTTCGATCGCCGGCAGCTCCGCGTTCAACGAAGCTCCCTCAGACCCCAGCTGGGTGGCGACGTCGCCGAGGATGGTGGCCAGGGAGTGGTTGAGGTCCGACCCCGCGATGGTGGTCTGAATCTGTTCCACCTGAGCGCCACCGATGGTGGTCTTGCCCAGGTTGGTCACCGTAGCCGCGCTCCGCAGGTCCTGACCCCAGCTCTTGGCCTCTGCCTTGAGATTGCTGAGGCTGCCCCCGGCAACGCCCGCCAATCCCGACTGGCCGCTGGGAACCGTATGCCACTGAGTGCCGTTCTCGGAGATGTACTCACTTCCGTTGAGATCGATCACGTGCCAGGCCCGGGTGAGGAGCGGACTCAGGGTGAAGGACAGCTCGAACTGCTTTTGGCTCTGGACCTGGATCACCCCGCTGAACCGGGCGGAATTGATCTCGGCCTGAGCCAGGCTGAGGTCACCGGAAGCCACCCCAGTGAGGCCCGTGACCCCGCTCAAGTCCACCTGGAGCTGGGCCGTGAAAGCCAACTGGAACGAGCTGCTGAGCGCCTGCTCGTTGGCGGCCTGGAGGATGGTCCCCGCGGGCCGGTTCATCGAGTCGCCACCGCTGCCGCAGCCGACCAGAGCTAGGGTCGCCAGGCCGGCAAGGGCCACAGATCCCTGGCGAACGGTGAGCTTCACGTCCAGATCCTAACTCCGACCGGGCCGATGGCGGCTCGCTCACGAATTTGCGAGTGACTTGTTACTTACGCCCCGGGCAACCGGGCCGGTGTTAGCGTAACCGCCGTGACTGAGGCGAATTCCCGGCGGCCGGAAGTCCAGGGGGCCCGCCACAAGGCCTCAGCGCGCTCGGCCAAGATCGTCGACCTACCGGGCCCGGGCCACCACGACCCCGATGACCGGCTCAGCGATCCCGCCAACTACATCAACCGCGAGCTGAGCTGGCTCGACTTCGACGCCCGGGTGCTGTCCGAGGCCCAGGACCCGAGGGTGCCGCTATTGGAGCGGCTGCGGTTCCTGGCGATCACCTCCAGCAACCTCGACGAGTTCTACATGATCCGAGTCGCCTCCTTGAAGCGGCAGCTGGCCGAGCGGGTCCAGAGCACCCATGCCGACGCCATGACCCCCACCGAGCAACTCCGCGCCATCGGCAAGCGGACCCGCGAGATCGTGGCCGCCGAGGGGCGTTGCCTGCTTGAGGATCTGGCTCCCCAGCTAGAGCGCCAGGGGGTGCGGCTGCTTCTCCAGGACGAGCCCCTCAGCCGCGCTGAACGGCGATCCTGCGATGGATACTTCGAGTCCCAGCTCTACCCGTTGTTGACGCCCCTGGCGATCGACCCCGCCCACCCCTTCCCCTACCTCAGCAACCTGTCGCTCTCGATCGCGGTGATGCTAGGCGAGCCCGGTGAGCGGGCCCCCCGGGTAGCCCGAGTGAAGGTGCCGTCGTCGGCCCCGAGGTTCTTCCAGGCCGGGCGTCATGGGCCCTTCGTCCCCATCGAGCGGATCATCGCCGAGCGGCTCGACCGGCTGTTCCCGGGCATGGAGGTCGTGGCCCACGGACTCTTCCGGGTAACCCGGGACGCCGACTTCGATGTCGATGAGGACGAACCCAACCTGCTTTCGGCCATCGAGGAGGAGCTCCGCGAGCGACGCTTCGGGGCCGTGGTGAGGGTGGAGACCGCGCCCGGCCTCTCCCGGGAGATCTTGACCATGCTGGAGACCGAACTCGGAGTGATCTCTGACGAGGTCCAGGAGGACGACGGTCTGCTGGACCTGACCGGGCTCGTCAGCGTCGCCGACTCGGTGGAGCGGCCCGATCTGGCCTACCCCCAGTTCACCGGAACGACCCCCCCCAGGCTGTTGACGATGCAGGATCAGGATCCCGACTTCTTCGCGGTGCTGCGGCGCGGTGATGTCTTGGTCCAGCACCCCTACGACTCGTTCGCCGCCACCACCGAGCGCTTCATCGAGCAGGCTGCCCGAGACCCCAAGGTGGTCGCGATCAAGCAAACCCTCTACCGGACCAGCGGCGACACCCCCATCATCGACGCCCTCACGAGGGCCTCCGAGGACGGCAAGCAGGTGGTGGTCCTGGTCGAGATCAAGGCGCGCTTCGACGAGCTGAATAACATCCGCTGGGCCCGCCAGCTGGAGCAGGTGGGGGCCCACGTCGCCTACGGGGTGCCCGGGCTGAAGACCCACGCCAAGCTGGTCCTGGTGGTGCGCCAGGAGGAGGGCGGCATCCGCTATTACGCGCACGTCGGTACCGGCAACTACAACGCCGTCACCGCCCGCCTCTACACCGACTTCGGGCTGCTCACCGCCAGGCGCGAGATCACTGAGGAGGTGGCCGACCTCTTCAACTATCTGACTGGATACTCCCGCAAGCGGGACTACCGGGATCTCTGGGTGGCACCGATCAATGCGATTCAGAACTTCGAGCGGCTGGTGGAGCGCGAGGTGGAGCACCACCGCCACGGACGCCCGGCCGGGCTGCTGATCAAGGTCAACGGACTGACCGATGAGCGCGCGATCCGGGCGCTGTACCGCGCTTCGCAGCTGGGTCTGCCCATCCGCCTGCTGGTGCGCGGCATCTGTGCGCTGCGGCCCGGCGTCGAAGGCCTGAGTCCGACCATCCAGGTCCACAGCGTGGTGGGGCGCTTCCTGGAGCACGGCCGCGCCTTCGTCGCCGAGAACGGCGGCCAGCCGGAGGTCCACATCGGATCCTCGGACCTGATGGGACGCAATCTCTACCGCCGGGTGGAGTGCGTCATCCCCCTTCTCGATCCCCAGGCCAGGGACGAGGTGCGCCAAGTGCTGGAGCTGACCTGGTTCGATCGCCGGCAGAGCTGGAAGCTTCAGGCCGACGGCCGCTGGGTGCGGGTCGATCCCACCTCCACCGAAGAGGGCATCCAGGAAGATCTGATCAGGCGGGCGCGGGCCCGCCCGCTGCGCTGGGAAGGTCAAGGAAGGAGGGCTGCAACCCATGGACGCAGAAACGGCTAGGGAATTCGCCTCCCAGCATCACCACGCGGTCTTCGCGACCCGCCGCCGCGACGGCAGCCCGCAGCTGTCGCCGGTCGCCGTGGCCGTCGACCCGGATGGCCAGCTCACCGTCAGCAGCCGGGAAACCGCGGTCAAGGTCCGCAACCTGAGGCGGGACCCTAACTACGACCTGGTCGTCTTGACCAACAGTTTCTTCCCGCCCTGGATCTCGATCCGAGGGACAGCGGAGGTGGTCGCCCTTCCCGAAGCTCTTCCGGGGCTGGTGCAGTACTACCGGGATGTCTCCGGAGAGCACTCCAACTGGGACGAGTACCGCGCCGCCATGGTCCAGGAGCGTCGGGTCCTCCTGCGGCTCTCCATCGACGAAGTCGGACCCAAGGTGAGCGGCTAGCTTGGGGCTGGCCCCCCGGCAGTTCGCGTCCGTGGCGGCGGAGGTGGCCGCTCAGGCCGCGGGCTTGATCCGCCCCGGCATGCGCTTGGGCCTGGGAACCGGCCGGATGGCCTCCGCCTTCATCGAGGCGCTCCGCCCGCGCATCCAAGAAGGGCTCCGAGTTCAGGGCCTCTGCAGCTCCAAGGCGAGCGAGCTCCTCGCCCGCGACGTCGGGATCGAACTGCTTTCGACCAGCGATGGGGCTCTCGACCTGGATGTGGACGGCGCGGATGAATTCGACTCCTCGATCAACCTGCTTAAGGGAGGGGGTGGCGCCTTGCTTCGGGAGAAAGTCGTGGCGGAGCACAGCCGCCGCTTCTGGCTTCTGGCCGACTCCTCCAAACAGGTGGCCCAGCTAGCGTCGCTGCATCCGCTCCCGGTCGAGGTTCTCCCCTTCGACTGGGAAGGCACCGCCGCTCTCTGTGAGGCCCGGTTTGCCTGCCAGGCCGAGGTCCGCGGCGGGGCTGAGGGGCCGGTCGTCACCGACAACGGCAATTACCTGGTCGACCTCCATTTCCCAGGTGGGCTGGCCGACCCTGGGGAGGTGGCCCTTCGGCTGAGCGGGATCGCCGGGGTGCTCGGCCACGGCCTCTTCTTGGGCCTGGCGACCGCGGCGATTGTCTTCGACGCCGGGGGCGTCCGGGTTCTGGGCAACCTGGACTCGGAACGGACCCCCTGAGCTCGGCCCCGCTACCCGCGAGTATCGCCCGAGGCGCGCCGCTTTCGATTGAGACCCAAGCTCAGCCCGAGCGGGATCATCACTCCCAGGAAGCCGGTGATGACCGCGATGCCATTGGGCAGGTGGCGAGGATTGGCCATGCCCACGTAGGAGAACACCGAGGAAAGGAAGGCCGTGAGCAGGATCAGGGTGATCGCCCCGACCAGCACCCAGGTGCCATTTTCCTGGCGGCTGATCACGAAGTTGGGCCAGCGGTTGCGGACGTACCGGTAGACGTTCACCGCGGTCAGGCCGTTCAGGATCAAAGCGCTGATGAAGGCGCTGACCGCGACTCCCCAGCGAAAGGCTCCCAGCTGGGAGATAACCCACGCCGAGAAGTTCACGACCAGGAGCCCGACCGGGGTGGCCAGCCCGATCACGGGGAGGATGCAGGTACGCCAGTCCCCGGGCAGCGGGATGAACAGCCCGCTCTGGACCGGCCCACGGCTGCGCCGCATTCGACTCACGTGACCGGCGCCGCTTCGTTCCGTGCTCACCGCTCCTCCCATTGGGATGGTCAGATGCATTGTGACGAGATCGGAACCGCCACCGCTCTCGCCCCGGCAGGGCGACGATGATGAGGCAGCCGATGGACGTAATCGACCTCCTCATCATCGCCGCCCTGCTGTACGCCGCGGTCAGAGGCTACCGGAGAGGGCTCACCTACTCCCTGTTCTCGCTCCTGGGGCTGCTGGTGGGTCTGGGGGTCGGCGCCTGGGTGGCGACCTCCCTGCCTCCCCTCCTCCACGACTTCACCGTCGAGGTCCGCTCGGGTATCGCGATCGGGCTGTTGCTGGCCCTGGCGCTGCTCGGCGACGGCCTCGGTACCTGGGTCGGGCTCCGCCTGCGGATGAGCACGTTGCGCAGCCACTGGCGGATTGTCGACTCCTTCGCCGGGGTTGCCTGGGGATTGATCGTGGTCCTGGTGGCCAGCTGGTATTTGGGGTTGACCTTCGCCACCGGCCCCTGGCGCCCGCTGGCCGCCCAGATCCAGAGCTCCGCGGTCCTTCGCGCTTTGGCCCAGCAGTTTCCCCAAGACCCCACTTGGCTGGGTGGGCTGCAGCACCTCTTCAGCGCGGTGCCCTTTCCCGAGGTCTTCGCCAACCTGATCCCGCCGCTGCCGGCACCGGTGACGGTGCCCGCCACCCTGGCACAGAACCAGGCCGTGACGGCGGCCGCGGCCGAGACAGTGAAAGTGATCAGCGTCGGCTGTGGGGGGCTCGAGGAGGGCAGCGGCTTCCCGGTCGCCCCGGGGGTGATCCTCACCAACGCCCACGTTGTCGCCGGAGGACATGACCAGCGGATCGTGGTGCCGGGGCCGACCGGCTCGATGGCGGCGCAGGTGGTCTTCTTCGACCCCGAGCGAGACGTTGCCCTGCTGCGGGTGCCGGGGCTGAACCTGCCGCCGCTCACGATCAGTACCTCGGGGACCCGCGCCACGGTGGGGGCCATCATCGGCTACCCGGAAGGCGGCCCCGAGGAGGTTGTGCCCGGCGCCATCCGAGGTCAGCTGGACGCGGTGGGCCGGGACATCTACTCCCGCTCCACCGTCAGCCGGGGGATCTTCGTGCTCCAGGCCACCGTCGTCCCCGGTAACTCAGGTGGTCCGTTCGTGGATCTCCAAGGGCAGGTCCTGGGAGTGGTCTTCGCCAAATCGCTGGTCGTGGACGGAGAGGGCTACGCTCTGACCACTGGCGAGGTCCTCCCGGACATCGCCAAGGGCGCGTCCAACACCGCCGCGGTCTCGACCTCGAGCTGCATCGACTGAGAACCGGAGTCTGCTTGAAAACTTAGTTGGCCTAGTTAGGTAAACTAAGTACATGGCATCATCCCCCGCCGGTTCCGGGCGCCTCGAACCAGACGCCCTCGACGAGGCTTCGGAGTTGGCGACCAAGCTTCCCACCGTCCTGACTCGCCTCAACCGGCGCCTCCGCCAGACCTCGGGACCGCTTGGGGTACCGCCCGGGCACTATCCGGTTCTGGTCTCGCTGCTGGACCACGCTTCGGCCACGGTCAGCCAGCTGGCCGCCGCCGAGCACGTGCGGGTGCCCTCGATGACCGCCCTGCTCGGCCAACTCGAGGCGGATGGGTTGATTCAGAAGGAGGTGGACACCTCCGACCGCCGCTTCGTGCGAGTGTCCCTGACGCGCCAGGGCACCGCCGTGGCCCGGGCGGCCCGCCAACTAAGGGGCGCCTGGTTCGCCCATCGCCTCAGCCATCTCTCCGCCCGCGAGGTCGCCGCCCTGCAGCGGGCGCTGCCGGTGCTCGAGCATTTGATCGGCGTGGATCGGTGACGGTATCCGCGCGCGCCTTAACGTCGCGCACGTTCGACGCCCTCGGCAACCGCAACTACCGCTACTTCTTCGCGGGCCAGACGGTGTCGGTGACCGGCAGCTGGCTGCAGGCGACCGCCCAGGCCTGGTTGATCCTGGAACTGACCCACTCCCCGCTGATGCTGGGCGTGCTGCTGATGGTCCAGTTCCTGCCCAATCTGCTGCTGCAGCCGTTCGGGGGGCTCGTCGCCGACCGCTGGCCCAAGCGTCGCGTCCTGGTCCTCACCCAGAGCTGCTTCGCCCTCACCGCGGCGGTCCTGGGAATCACCGAGGGACTTCACCTGGTGCGGGTGTGGGAGGTATTCCTGGTGGTCGGCATCTTCGGCCTGATCAACGTGGTGGACGGTCCGACTCGGCAGGCGTTCGTTCCGGAGATGGTCGGGTCCCGCCGGTTGCCCAACGCCGTGGCCCTCAACTCGATGGTCTTCAACGGTGCCCGGGTAATCGGCCCCGCTATCGGCGGGATCCTCATCGCCACCGTGGGCACCGCCCTGTGCTTCGATCTCAACGCCATCTCCTACCTGGCGGTGATCGTCGGCCTTTGGCTGATGCACCCCAGTGAGCTTCATTCCAACCTTCGCCCGGCCGGGGCGAGGGCCGGAGCCCTAGCCCAGGTGAGAGAGGGCATCGGCCACGTCAGGCGCACCCCCGAGGTGGCGCTGGTCATCGTGCTGATGGCCATCGTGGGCACCTTCTCCTTCAACCTAACCGTCCTGATCACCGGCCTCGCCCGCACCGGGCTGCATGCGGGGGCGGGTGGCTTCGGCCTGCTGAGCGCCGCCCTCGGGGCGGGGGCGCTGGCGGGGGCGCTGGGAGTGGCCTACGCCAGCCGGGCCTCCATGCGCGCACTCCTGATCGGCTGCGCCGTGTTCGGCACCTTCCTGGCGCTCGCGGGTCAGATGTCGGGCCTGGTCCCGGCCATGGTCCTCCTGGTGCTGGCCGGCGGCGGCATGATCGTCTACAGCGCCACGTCAAATAGCATCGTCCAGACATTTACCCCGGGTCCCCTCAGAGGTCGAGTGATGTCGCTCTACCTCTGGGTCTTCCTGGGCACGACTCCGATCGGGAGCCTCATATTCGGCGCCGTCGAGCAGGCCTGGGGCAGCCGAGTGGCGATGGGCCTGGGCGGGTCCGCCGCGGTGCTGGCAGCGCTGGGAGGCGCTTGGTGGTGGCGCCGGAGAATCCGCCCGCGAAAGGGCTATTCGGCGGGATCGCCAGCGGCGGAGCCCCTGGCGGCCCCCACCGCGTGATAGCCGCCGTCCACGTGGACGATCTCCCCTGTAGTGGCGGGGAAGTAGTCGGATAGCAACGCCACCGTGGCCTTCCCCACGGGATCGGAGTCCCGAGCGTCCCACCCCAGCGGCGCCTGCTTGGCGAAGATCTCCGGGAACGTGGAGAACCCGGGAATGCCCTTGGCCGAGGTGGTGTAAACGGGTCCCGCCGACACCGCGTTGACCCGGATGCGGCGCGGGCCCAGGTACTGGGCCAGATATCGCACCACCGACTCCAGGGCCGCCTTGGAGACCCCCATCCAGTCGTAGCCGGGCCAGGCCTGGCTGGCGTCGAAGTCGAGGGTGACGACGCTGCCGCCGGCGGCTGGGATCAACGGCTCCAGCGCCACCACCAACTGCTTCAGCGAGTAGGCGCTGATCCGCAGCGCCATGGCGGCGGCCTCCCAGGGGGTGCCTAGGAAGGCCCCCCCCAGGGCTTCGGCCGGGGCAAAGGCAACCCCGTGGACGATCCCGTCCAGCTGCCACTCGCGCCTCTTCAGCTCACCGGCAAGCTCCGCGAAGTCCTCATCGCGGGTCACATCGAGCTCCAAGATCGCTGGCTTCGGGGAGAGCCGGGCCGCGGTCCGCTCAGTCAGCCGCAGCGCCCGCCCGAATGAGGTGAGCACTACGTCAGCTCCGTCCTGCTGGGCCTGACGGGCGGCCGCAAAAGGCAGCGATGACGGAGTCAGGACTCCGGTGACCAGGACGCGTTTGCCTTGGAGCAGCATGGTCGCCAAGATTAGCGCCCCGATCCCGCCTAGCGGGGACGGAGTTGGTCGCTGGCCCCTCTCAGCCGGGCCGGTTACAATCCGGCCGCATGCCTGCCGGGACCAGGCCACGGCGTCGCCGCGCCGGGCTCAAGTCGCACCAAACGTCCTTCTCATGGGGCCGGCACCGAATGCTAGTGGCCGTGCTGCTGGTCTTCGGCTTCGGTCTCTCCGGCGTGAGCGGGGTCGTCGCTTACTTCCTGCCTGCGATCTCGGCCGCCCTCAACATCACCGGCCATCAGACTCAGGGGAACTCCCAGAACGGCAATCACCCCACGCCGACCCCCAGCACCACGCCCAATCAACCCTTCAATGTCCTCCTGCTGGGGTCTGACAACGACACCAAGTTCGCGCCAGACCACGTGCTAGCCCAGACCATGATCGTGGTCCGGGTGAACCCCCAGGCCCATTCGGTGGTCATGTTCTCGATCCCGAGGGACCTCTGGGTGCCGATCGGGAATGGCGGCCCGGCCAAGATCGACACCGCCTATGCGGACGGGGGAGCCGCCGAGGCCATCTCGACAGTCGAGAACAATTTCGGTATCCCCATCAACTACTGGGTCTGGATCGGCCTCGGCGGTCTGGTGCACCTAGTCAACGATCTGCACGACGTGAACATCGTGGCCCAGATGCCGATCTTGGACGACGAATATCCGTCTGACCTGACCGGCGGCAACCCCTACGCCTACGCTCGGATCGCAATCCTGCCGGGGCCTCAGCGGCTGGGAGGGGTCGCTGCTCTGGAGTACGCCCGCTCCCGCCATGGCGACATCCTGTCCGACATCGCCCGCTCGCAGAAGCAGCAGCAACTGCTGCTCGACATCAAAGCCTCTGCCAAGGATGTGGGGCTGGCCGATGTCCCGACAATCGCCGGCTCTTTGGGCGACTCGCTGAAGACCGATATGAGCATCACTCAGGTGACCTCCCTGCTGACTCTCGCCAAGGCGTTCAGCGACGGTAGCGTGCAGCAGATCGTCATGGTCGGCAGCCAATATTTCAGCAACGGGACGATCGACGGTCAAAGCGTTCTGCTGCCCAACTGGACCGGTATCAACGCTCTGGTCGCTCAGTACTTCCCCTCGTGAGGCGGCTGCTGCCGGTGGTGGCCGTGATGGCGCTGATGGCCATTTTCGGATTCGGCATCTACTCGGTGCTGGGCACCCTCAAGAGCAGCCGCCACCACACCACCAAACCGACCCAGTCACAGGCCCTCGTCGATCTCCCCGGGACAGTGGTCGTGGTCCAGGATGGCAAGATCTACCGCCTGAACAGCCTGAAGTTCACCCCAGTCAAGGCACCCGCCTACGACTGGGTGCAGGTGGAACCGGCTCCGGGGGGGGACATCCTGGCGGTGGCCTACAGCAGCGCCTACACCAATGTTTACCTGCTCAACGCCAAGGGTCAGGTCGTGCGCGAGCTGCTCTCGGAGAGCTCATCGCAGTACCTCAATAACCACTGGGCCTACTACCCCAAGGTGAGCCCCGACGGGAAGACGCTCTTCTACGCGGCGGACTGGCTCGACCCTAGCCAGGGCTACAACGTAGATTTCCAGATCCAGGCGGTTCCCTTCGCCAATCCCTCCGCCTACCCAGTGGTGTGGAGCCAGGCGGGGCTGTGGTTCCAAGGGGGCGACGTGGAGCCGATCCCGCTCGCCAACGGCGGGATCATCTACGCCAAGTACAACATCGACACCCTCGGCAACACCTACGCCCAGCTGGTCTACGTCAGCTCCCCTTACGCCACCCCCGACCCCCTCACCACCGCGGCCCAGGACTGCGCCGAGCCGGCGCTCTCCCCCAGCGGCACCGAGATCGCCATGGTCTGCACCAAAAACTCCCTCCAGAGCACAACCTTGCAGGTCGCTAGTTGGAATGGAACCACCCTCGGGACCCCGGTGGTCATTAGTGCCGGGCCCGAGCCCGCCAGTCCCACCTGGTCACCGGACGGCAAGAGTGTGCTCTACCTCAACACCCTCTTGACCGACAAGTCGTCGCCGTTCCAGCTCTGGTGGGTGCCGAAGGCGACCGCCTTGAAGCCCGGTGCTCCGCAGCAGGTGACCGCGGACCTCAACTTCACTGCCACCTCCCCGCCCGTCTGGACCGCCTGACCTCGAACGGCGGCATGGCCCCGGCTCCGGGCTAGCCTCCGGGCCGAGGTGACCGCCAGGGAGTCCGCAGCTCCTGAACCATGAGGGCCACCAGACCAGTCCAACCGGTCTGGTGCGAGGCTCCGTGGCCGGCACCCGTCTCGCCGTCGAAGAACTCGTGGAAGAGCAGGTTGTCGCGCCATTTGGGATCCGTCTGAAACCGCTCGAGGTCCCCGTAGACCGGGCGGCGGCCGTCGTGGCCCCGGCGGAAGATCGAAACCGTGCGCGCCGCCAGCTGGTCGGCGATGTGTCCCAGCGTCGCCGGTCGGCCACCGGGGGCGGGGAAGGGATGGGTGAATGAGGGCCCGAGTCCCGTCCCCAGCAGGCGCAGCGCCTGGACCAGCAGATAGGTGGTGGGGAACCAGACCGGTCCGCGCCAGTTGGAGTTGCCCCCCATAATTCGCTCCTCGGAAACCCCAGGCTCATAGCGAACGGGGGGCATTTCCGGTAACAGCGCGCTCTGGAATGGCTTTGCCAGATGAGTCTTGGAGAGGGACCGGGGGCCGTGCTCCGAGAGGAATTCCGAGGTATCCAGGAGCCGGTCCAAGAGGCGGTGGAGATGGTCCGAGCCGACCAGGCGGAGACAGGCGTACGGATCGTCCCCGCGGGCCGCCCGATAGTGGATCACCCCCTGGGCGGCGGCCTCGTCGAGCTTCTCGGATAGCCGTGGCAGACGAGCCAGGGTGTGGCGGTGGACCACTTCGCTGGCGGCCAGCGGCATCAGCCCAACCAGGCTGCGAACGCGAAGCTGCTCGGTCTGCCCGTCCTCCAGCCGGAGAACGTCGTAATAGAAACCATCTTCTTCATCCCACAGCCCCGGCTGGCCGTCATTCCCGTTGAGCGCGCTGGCGATGCGCACGAAGTGAGAGAAAAAGTGGATGGCCATGTTCTCGTACTGGGGCTCGTCGATGGCCAGCTCGGCCGCCATGCGGAACATCTTCACCACGAACATCCCCATCCAGGCGGTGGCGTCGGCCTCGGCGATGCTGGCGCCCGCCGGCAGGTGGCTGCGGTCCACCGCAGAGATGTTGTCCAGTCCCAGGAAACCCCCGGAAAAGATGTCGTTTCCCAGAGGGTCGTGCCGGTTCACCCACCAGCCGTAGTTGAAGAGCAGGGAGAGAAAGGCCTGTTCCAAGAATGCCCGGTCCGGGACCCCGGTCCGGTTGCGGTCGCGAATGTAGATCTGCCATACCGCCGTCACATGAGCTGGCGGGTTGCAGTCCGAGAACGCCCACTCGTAGGCGGGGAGCTGACCGTCCTCGCGCAGGTACCTGGGCTGGAGCAGCAGCAGCACCTGTTCCTTGGCCAAAGCGGTGTCGAGCGGTTCCAGCGCCAGGGCATGGAAAGCCAGGTCCCAGCTCGCGAACCAGGGGTACTCCCAGCTGTCCGGCATCACGATCACATCAGCCGCCTTGAGCGCCCGCCAACGGCCATTTCGGCCCTCTGGTCGCTCCAATGGCGGGGACGGCGGGCCGGGATCGCCGTCCAGCCAGCGGGCGACGTCGTACTCGTAGTACTGCTGGGTCCAGATCAGCCCAGCGAAGGCCTGGCGCTGGATCAGCCGGTCGTCGGCGTCGCTTTCGGGCGCGCAGATTCCTTGGTAGAACTGGTCAGCCGCCGCCCGCCGCTCCTCACAGATGCGATCGACCTGGCTCGGGTCGCGGCCCGGGTCGTTCCCCCAGATGAGCCGCACCGCCTGGGACTGGCCCGCAGCCACTTCGAGCAAGAAGTGGGCGGCGCCCTTAGTACCGCTCAGCTCAGGATTGCACAACCCCGGGTCACCGTTGACCACCGCGTCGCCGATCGCGTCCTTGGGAAAGCGGCTGGGGTTGGGCGAGCCAAAGAGCAGGTTGGCATTGGTCTCGTTGTCGCAGAGGAGCCACGAGAAGTCACCGTCCACCTGGAGGCGGTACCCCTCCAGCGCAGGCTCCCCCTTCAGCTCCAGGGCCGAGCCCCGGACCTGGAGCTGGGGCACCTGTCCGTTCGGCTCCTGCCAGGCCCAGCTGTTGCGCAGCCACAGGTGGGGCAGCAGGTGCAGTTGGGCCGGCTCCTGACTCTCGTTGGTCACCGTGATCCGCCACGCCACCACCTCACCCGCCGACTGGGCGTACTCCACCTCCACCGTCCAGTAGCGATCCGAGTCGAACGCCCCCAGTTGGAGCAAACCCAGCTCGGGGCCGGGACGGGCGTTTCTCTCCTTCAGTTCCTGGTACGGAAATGCGGCCATCGGGTACCGATAGAGGGCGCGCAGGTAGCTTCCGTCGGGAAGCGCGTCCAGGTAGTGCCAGTACTCCTTGACATCCTCACCGTGGTTCCCCTGGGCGTTGGAGAGCCCGAACACCCTCTCTTTGAGGACGGCATCCTCGCCATTCCAGAGCGCCAGCGCCAGGCAGACGAACTGGCGGTCATCGCAGATACCCAGGATCCCGTCCTCGCCCCAGCGATAGGCACGGCTGCGGGCGTGCTCGTAGGGGATGTAGTCCCAGGCGTTGCCGTCTTGGCTGTAGTCCTCCCGCACCGTCCCCCACTGCCGCATCGAGAGGTAGGGGCCCCAGCGCGGCGACCCCTGGCGAGGCGGCAGACCGCTCGGCTCCGCTGGGGGAGGCTTGCCGTCTCGGGTTGGTGCCACTTTCTGGATTCTCCCATCCTCGGTCGGCCGGCCGGAAGCGCAGCGCTGCCTCGAGCCCGCTCGACCTCTGCTCCGCTCGGGCGGATGACCTCAGTGGTCGAAAGCTGGGCTCCCCTCCGCCGGTGTCAGCGCCTGGAGCGGGAGTCGTACTGAGAAGGTGGCCCCTCTCCCGGGCGTCGGGTCCAGGCGCAGAGTGCCGTGATGGGCCGCCACGATGGCGGCGACGATCGCCAGCCCCAGTCCCGAACCACCGTGCTCCCGCCCTCGCGCCGGGTCGGCTCGCACGAACCGCTCGAAGATGCGAGCGGCGACGTCCGGGGCAACCCCGGGCCCATGATCGGAGACCTTGAGGACCGCGAAATCCCCGTCTCGCGCCACCGAGACCTCGATCAGAGTTTTGGCTGGGGTGTGCACCGTCGCATTGCGCAGCAGGTTGGTCACCACCTGGCGTAGCCGGGCCTCGTCCCCCACCACCAGCACCGGCTCGGGAGCGTCCACCCGGATCGGGTGCTGGCGGTCGGCTACGGACGCGTCGGCGGCTCCGTCGACCGCCAGCCGGGAGATGTCGAAGGTGGCCCTCTCCAGCGGTCGCCCTTCGTCGAGCCTCGCCAGCAGCAAGAGGTCGTCCACCAATTGGCTCATCCGGGCCGACTCACTCTCGATCCTGGTCATGGCCTTGGCGAGGTCGTCCGGGCGTCCCGCGGCGCCGTGGCGAAAGAGCTCGGCGTAGCCGCGAATCGAACTGAGCGGAGTGCGAAGCTCATGCGACGCATCCGACATGAACTGCCGCATTCGCGCCTCCGAGGCGGCGCGGGCATCAAAGGCCTGCTCGATCTGGCTGAGCATCTCGTTGAGGCTGGTAGCGAGCTGGCCCACCTCGGTGCCGGGGTTGCCCGGCTCGACCCGCTGGCTGAGATCGCCGGCGGCGATGGCGCGCGCGGTGGCCCGGATCCGCGCCAGCGGCCGGAGCCCCAGCTGCACCGTCCACCAGGCCAGTGCCGCGATTCCCAGGAGGACTGCGACGCTGACCAGAGCTTCCAGCGCGCCGAGCTGGTCCAGCGTGGCGTCGACGTTGGTGAGGGGGATGGCCAGAACCAGGGAGACGCCATCACGACCGGGCGGTACTTGCAGGACCCGAAACTCGCCGTCGCCCTTGACCGCAGAAACGGTGCTGAAGGTGGGCGAGTCAACTTGGTGCGTGCGAACATTTCCGGACAGCCTAGGGCCGGCGGGATTCGTCGTATGCCCGTTCGTGAAAAGGACGGGACCAAATACCTGGCCGTTCCCGGAGACGAGTTCCGCGACGCTCCCGGGCGGAATGTCCGGCCCGCCTCGAGGAGCTTCACCGTGGGTCGCCAGGGAGCTCACATACGCGTACACGGAGCCAGCAGAATTCTCGGCCTGGGTGTTGATCTGCTGACTGAGGTTGGACTGGAGAACCAGATAGGTGACGAAGTCGGTCACCGTCAGGCCAACCGCCACCAGCGCTAGCAGCCCCAGCAAGAGGCGGAGGCGCAGGGACATGGTCAGGCGCGGGGAAGCCGGAGCACGTATCCCATTCCTCTGACGGTGTGGATGAGGGGCGGCTCCTTGCGGTCCACCTTCTTGCGCAGATAGCTGACGTAGGTCTCGAGGATCCCGGCGTCGCCCCCGAAGTCGTACTTCCAGACGTGGTCCAGGATCTGGGCCCGGGTCAGCACCCGCCGGGAGTTGATCAGGAGGTAGCGCAAGAGCCGGTACTCGGTCGCGGTGAGCTCGACCAGATCCCCGCCCCGACGAACTTCGCGCAGGTCCTCATCCATCTCCAGGTCGGCAAACGTGAGGACGGTGTGGCTCTCCGCCTGATGGCCCGCGCGGCGCAGGATCACCCGCACCCGGGCGATCAGCTCATCTAGACTGAAGGGCTTGGTCACGTAGTCGTCCCCGCCCACGGTGAGGCCCCGTACCTTGTCCTCGGTGGCGTCCCGGGCGGTGAGGAACAGGATCGGCGCCTGCGACCCCGCCTCGGCCAGCCGCCGTGAGGCCTCAAATCCGTCGAAGTCGGGCAGCATCACGTCGAGGATGATCAGGTGGGGTCGGAATTCAGCGGTCTGGGCGATCGCCGCCGCACCGCTCCCGGCGGTCGCGGTCACGAAGCCCGCGTAGCGCAGCGCGGTGGCCACCAGATCAGCTAGGTTGGTCTCGTCGTCGACGACCAGGATCCGGGTTTCCTCGTCCATCAGTGAGCATCAGTCTGGCGATCCTACCTGAGTATTTGCTGGGTCAAAGCTGAGAGCTATCTGGGCGGCCTGCTCCGTCGGCCGCGGTCCCAAAAAAAAGGTCTGGGGAAGCTCCCAGCCAGGTCTCAGCCGGCTCTAAGGGGTGGGCGTCACGCTAAGTTCTGCGGCCCGGAGAAACTCCCCTCGCCGGGCTGCAAACCCGACCCTCCCCCAGCGGCCCGGCACTTGCCGGGCCGCTGTTTTGCGCTCAGCCCGGTCCGAGGGAACAGCGGGAGATCAGGGGTCCAGTTGGTGGCCAGCCGCCAGCAGCGCAGAGCGAGCCTGCTCCAGGCGACCCTCCGGCACCAACACCCAGTCGGTGTCGTACGTCGAGAGGGCAAAGATGGGGACCGCAGCCGCAGCCAGGGTGGTGGAGATCGAGGCCAGGATGCCCACCGGCAAGTGGTCGAGGGGGCCCTCGACCATCAGAGCCCGCCAGGGTCCACTCCTGACCACCCCCTCCGGGACCCGGAGTTCCTCGCAAACGATCGAGAGTTCGACCGCCGAGCGGCTGACACTCCACCATCCCCCGTCGGTCCCCCAGCTGGGGATCGGCTCGCCCGGATCCAGTCGGCAGACCGACAACCTGACTGAGGAGGCAGTCAACCGCAAGCCAACGGGCTGCGAATCTTGGCAGTGGGCCACAGGCTCTAGTCTCTCGCGGCCTCATTCGGGGCCGCGAGAGATCCAGTGCAGTCCAGCCTCTTAATTGGTAGGCGGCCGGCACCCCTGAGGAGCCACCTTTGGTACCCTTCCCCAGTTCCTCGCGATCGAGCGAACACGTGGGGCCGTGGCGCAGCGGGAGCGCGCTTCCTTGGCATGGAAGAGGTCG